>Ga0164308_10000694_pt1 | contig 18195 bp, 17 predicted proteins | sample Whisoiple_246_MG_FD_109983 | JGI IMG/M metagenome (GOLD analysis project Ga0164308, IMG submission 109983) | Soil microbial communities amended with fresh organic matter from upstate New York, USA - Whitman soil sample_246_MG | ecosystem: Environmental > Terrestrial > Soil > Unclassified >...
GCGAAAAGGGTACTGTGTCCGCACAGCATCTTTCGATCGACGAGGACCCTCGTCGGGAACGTCCGAGCGAATCGAAGTGGAGGAGAGAGCGCCTCGAGGAGCCGCCACGAGAGCTACGCGCCGCCCTGCGGATTTCCGCGCCCGCTTACCCAAATGCCAGGGAGCAATAGCAAGAGAATGTGATGAATGCTGAGCTTCAGAGCACGATGCCGGCGCACGCCTCCGGCAGCAAAGCGGAGAGCCGCTTCGCCCACGCCTCCTGCCCGGCTTCGTCCGCTAGCAAGTCTTGTCGGATCTCGATCTCGACATGTGCAATTCCGCGTTTTTCACCGTACACCACCAAGCCATAGTCACTCAGATCACTGACCGAGTACGGCTCGTTGTCCCCCACGACGAGCTCCGGATCGCGGCGTAACAGCTCGCCCAAAGCACGACCGAGCCGAACGTCGCGATTATACAGCATGCCCGCATGCCACGGTCGAGAAACGCCCTTGAACGAGGGTGTAAAGCTGTGCAGCGCGACCAGCACACTCGCTTGCGCGACCTCGGCGCGGCGCTCGAATTCACGCACGATCCGCTGGTGATAGGGCTGAAAAACAGCGCGAGCGCGCTCGGACTTTTGTGCTTCGGAGAGGTGGTGATTGCCCGGAATCACGGTGTGCTCGCTGATCACCGGGATTGAGCTCGGCACGTCGAGCGGGCGATTGCAGTCGATCACGAGCCGCGAATACGTCTGCAAAATCGCAAACGCACCCAGCGATCGAGCGAGCAAACGCGCGACCGGCGCCGCCCCCAAATCCCAGGCGATGTGACGGCTCAATTCGCTCTCTGGTAACCCCAGCGAGCCCAACGAGCGCGGCAAGCGCTTCCCAGCGTGATCGCAAGTAATCAAGAACGGCGAGCAGCTTTGGTCTTCGATCACCTCGAACGCTGGGGGTTCATCGGGTGCGAGGAGTGGTGGCGTTGCGGTCGAGGGCGAATCGGCGGGCATGACCTACGACCGTAGTCATGACCCGCCCGCCCGTGATGTCAACGTGTGCGGCCGGAAGAGACCGGGCCCCCCGCGGGCCGGGAATTCAGCGCCGATCCACGCGCCAGGCTGTGCGCACCTCGACGGCCGACGTCGCCGGATGGTCGCGAGCTGCTGTGGACGCGACCGGTGACTAAAACGCGTGCGGCCGCAGCGATGCTTTGCGCGCCCCAGTTCGAGTCTGCTACATGGCTCCCGTGCCGGGTTCTAGCGGTGCCTGTGTGGTCGTCTTCGACATGGGCGGAGTGCTCTATGATTTCCAGGGCGATCGCCTGATTGCTCGCACCAGCCGTCGGGCGCGTCGCTGGCGAAGCGAAGAAGTGCAAGCGCATTGGGCAGAGTTGGCACGCGACTTCGAAACCGGTTTGGCAACCGAAACCGAGTTCGCCGCCTCGGTCGTCCAACGCTATGATCGGACGTTGACGCAGCACGAATTTCTGCTCGAATTTCGCCAGGCCGCAGTTGGCTTCTACGACGGGGCGCTAAACCTAGTGGCCGCGGTCTGCCAACGCTATCCAGTGCTCAGCTTGAGCAATACGAACCCGGTGCAATGGACGAAGGTGCTGAGCGATCTGGGTGCGACCGATCCGTTTCAGGCGCACCACCCATCACATTTGTCCGGCTTCCATAAGCCGGATCCGCGGGCGTATCAGCGAGCCAGTACGCAATTCCCTGCCGGGACCGAGTTCTACTTCTTCGACGATCGAATCGAGAATGTGCACGCGGCCCAGAGCTACGGCTGGCACGCGCTGCGCGTGCGCGGCGTCGCCGAGACGCGCGAGGCGTGCCAGAGGGCGGGGCTGCTCTAGCTTTTGAAAGGCACGTTCAGGAGGGCCGCGGCTCGAGCACGCGCGGCACGAAGCCCAAGCGCTTGTTCGCGCGGGCGATGGCGCGAAATACCTGCACGCGCCAATTCACGTCGAAGCGATCGACGCCAAAGCCGGCGAGCAGCGAGGTAATTGCGGCGCGCAGTGAGAGCCAGTCGCTCGGCGACATCAAGACGTCGACGAACTCCGGCGTGTAGAAGCCTTTGACGAACTGGCGGTACGTGGCGACGTTCTTCTGCGCCTCGCGTTCGTAGCTCAAAAATTGCGAGCGCCCGAAATTGCCCGAGCGCAGCGCCGCATCGACGGCCTCGGCCGCGCGAAACGCGCCCACGATGCCCAAGTACACCCCTGTCGAGAATACCGGATCGATGAACGCCGCGGCATCGCCGATCAGCACGAAGCGATCGCCGACTAGCTTGCGACTGACGTATGAATAGTCCGAAACGCTGCGCACCGGCGCGACGCGCGTCGCGGGTGCGAGCCGATCACGCACGAACGGCGTGGCGGCGATTTGAGCCGCGAAATAGGCTTCGTCCGGCTTCTGCCCACGCAAATTTCGCGAGGGCCCGACCAGGCCGACGCTGGTCCGGTCGTTGCGCAGCGGGATCACCCACCACCAGCCGCCCGGAACCAACACCACGCTGATGTCCCCCTCTTCTTCACCACTGGCACGGCTAGCGCCTTCGTAGTGAGAAAAGACCGCAAAGTTTTTCAACTCCTGATCCATCTCGCGCAGGCCCAAGCGACCCGCGAGCAGCGATGCTTGTCCGCTCGCGTCAATCAACATCGATGCCTGAAACGTGGTCTCGGATCCATCGTCGAGGCGCGCGACGACCGAGACGCCTGGCTTGGCATCGAGATCGAAGCGTATCACCTGCGCGCCTTGGCGGACGTCCACCCCCTGTTCGATGGCATTGTCGAGCAAGAGCTTGTCGAACTCGCTGCGGTCGACCTCGTAAGCCGACGAAGCACCTTGGACCAAGCCGTCACGGAAGGCATAGCGGCGCCTGAGCGAGCCGTCCGCGGTCACGAACTCAGCCGCGTATTTGGGCAAGAAATCCGCCGCCTTCATGCGCGGCATTGCTCCCAGTTGCTCAATCAGTGGCATCGAACAAGGCAGCATCGACTCCCCGATGTGGAAGCGCGGAAATTGCTCCTTCTCCAGGATCACGACTCGGTGCCCGCGCTGCGCGAGCCGGGTGCCGGCGGCGGCACCCGCAGGTCCGCCACCAATCACGATCACGTCGAACGCACTGCTTCCATTGCCAGGCATGGGAAGCGATTTAGCACGCTCCGCGGCCGTTGAGCGACCCAGGAAACCAAGTACACTCGGCTGCCGTGCGCTACGTCGTCTACGATCCCAAAGACCCGCGCAAGGGTCAGATCCTCGCCGACCCCGTGCTCGGGCAAATCGTACTCAGTCAGGGTCCGACGATTACCAAAGCGCTCGCGGCTGCGAATTCGAACGCCCCCCTCCCCTCCGGCGCGGTCGTCTGGGACCGACAGGAATCGCGGGTGGCGTACCGAGTGCCCTGATTCGAGGAGGGCAAGGCCCGGTCTCCGAGCGCGCAGCGCGTGCGTCGCGCTGGCCGAAATCGGAGACCGGTCACCGTGCCTGCGTTCGGGGCCGCTCGCCCCGCAACCGCTTCAGCGATCGAGAATGTACGCAGCGACCAGCGGGAACACGATCGTCGCGTCCGACTCGATCACGAAGCGTGGTGTGTCGACCGCGAGCTTACCCCAGGTGATCTTCTCACCGGGCGGCGCGCCGCTGTACGATCCGTAGGAGGGCGTCGAATCGGAGATCTGGCAGAAATAGCTCCAGACCTTGACCTTCTGCTCCAAGTCCTGATCGATGAGCGGAACCACGCAGATCGGGAAATCACCCGAGATGCCGCCGCCGATTTGGAAGAAACCGATGTCGTGATTGGTCTGGTTTTCGGTGTACCACTTGATCAAGGCGCCCATGTATTCGGTGCCGCCGCGAATGATCGTGTAGTCGTACTCGCCGCGAATCACGCCCGCGACGAACATGTTGCCCAGCGTGGAGTCTTCCCAACCCGGGACGAACAGCGGCAAGTTCTTCTCGGCTGCCGCGAGGATCCACGAGTTCTTCGGATCGATCTCGTATTCCGGTTCGAGCTCCTTGGTCTTCAGCAGCTGATAGAAATACTCGTGCGGCAAGAAGCGCTTGTTTTCCTTGTGCGCACGTTGCCACAAATTGAGCATCTTCTTCTCGATCTTGCGCATCGCCTCGTGCTCGGGGATGCAGGTGTCGGTCACGCGGTTGAGGCCCTTTTCGAGCAGCGCCGCTTCGTCGTGCGGGCCGAGCTCACGATAGTGCGGCACGCGGCGGTAGCTGTTGTGCGCGACGAGGTTGAACACGTCCTCCTCGAGGTTCGCGCCGGTCAGCGAAATCGCGTGGATCTTGTCCTGGCGGATCAGGTCGGCGATCACCAACCCCATCTCGGCGGTGCTCATCGCGCCGCCCATCGTGAGCAGCATCTTGCCGCCCTTCTTCAGGTGCGTTTCCCAACCCTTGGCTGCGTCGATCAGGGCGGCAGCGTTGAAGTGACGGTAGTGATGAACGATGAAGTCTTTGACGGCGCCCATATTGGTCTCGCAAACTGAAAAGGTGGAAGAACCCGTTTTCCTCGCACGAGGAAAACGCGGAACGCGCGCTCGACAGCGAGTACGCGCGCGAAAAAAAGAACCGTTTCTGGCCCGCGTCAAGCGTGGACCGGCGTTTTTGCGCGGAGTCCTCGCGCTAACCGCTCCGAACCGCAGCCAGGCCGGATTTCCGTGGTAGTGTGGCACCTTGGAGAGGCTCGCCCGTCACTCGAGCGAGCGCCAATCGATGTCGGATCGTCACTTTAGCGTATCCGGACCCGCATCCCTGAGCGGTCAGATCGTCGAGTCGGAGTTTCAGCCGGGCGTCAGCTATCGGCTCGAGCGACGCATCGGCGAGGGCGGAATGGGGCAAGCGTTTCTCGCCCTCCGTCAGGCACCAGAAGGCATCTCACCCGTCGTGATCAAGATGGTCCGACCGACGGCCGAATCAGGCGCCCAGAACTCGGCCGCCATTTTGGTCCAGAAAGAAGCGGTCGCGCTGGGTCGTCTGAACGAGCGCATTCCACCGTGCCCGTTCGTCGTGCGCTTGGTCGACACCGGCCTCACCTACCTGAGCGGTCCGGCACGACCAGCGACGCCATGGTTGGCGGTCGAATACGTGCACGGTGGCGTCGAGGGCACCACGCTCGAAGATCGCGTCAAGGGCTCGATCGAGCGCACGGGCGTCGCTTTCGATTCGGCGCGCGCGGCGCACGCGCTCAAGTGCTTGGCTGCAGGCCTGCACGCAATTCATGGCGTCGGCGTCGTGCACCGCGATCTCACGCCGGGCAACGTCCTGTGTTGCGGCTTCGGCGAAGCCGAAATCTTGAAGATTTCTGATTTCGGGATCGCGCGCCCACAGGGGCTTGCGGCAACCTTCGGCGCCATCCCGGTGGGTACGCTCGGCTACGCAGCGCCCGAGCAGTGCCTGCCAGACTCCAGTGGCACCGGTACGTTCACCGATATTTTCGCGCTCGCTTGTGTGCTCTATTACACCCTGACGGGTGAGACGTTGTTCGATTCGGATTCGCTGATCAAGAACATGCTCGCGGTCCGCGACGCCAAGCGGCGCTCCTTGCTGGAATGCAAAGCGCTCGTTCCCGAGCTGCGCCAGCGTGCCGACGCTTGCCGTGCCATCGACGTGGCCATCGCACGGGCGACGTCGCTCGATCCGACCCAGCGTCCCCAAGAGGCGTTGGAGTTCGCAGCCAGCGTCGTGCCGTGGCTGACCGAGACGCCTACCCCGCCAAAACCCAGCAGGCGGTTCATCAACAGTCTGATCAACCTGTCACCCCCCGGTGACCTCACACACTGGGAGTGGACGGTGCGTCACCCGGGCGGCGAACGCATCATCCAGAGCGCAGCCTGGGACGTCGACGGGCACTGCCTGGCCTTCACCACCGAAGGGCCCACCTTCTGGAACGGGCAAACCTGGGTCGCAACGCCCGAAATCGCCCGGAATCTGCCACCCGGCATGGGCTTCGCTCGACGCATCGAAGCCGGCGGCTGGCTGATCGGCGGAGCGGGCGGACAACTCGTCGTGTACGCGAGTGACGGCGTGCGCGAGGTCGTGCGCGCGCCGAACACGGAAGTCACGTTCACCCACGCCAACGGGCGCTTCGATGATCTGCTGGTCGCCGTGAGCCAACGTAGCGGCGAGTCGCCCCTGCTGTGGGCGATGGCCGCGCGGCGTTGGATGAAGCCGCTTCCGCTCGAAGGCGTGGCTTACATTGCAGGGCTCCTCCGCCTGGACGACTCACGCTGGCTGCTCTGCGGTCGACTCACTCAGGGCAACGGGTTTACCGCGATCTATTCGCCGATGCAGTGGGAAGTGAACTACCTGCAAGTACCGCAGACGCGAGCCTTCGTGGCCGGCGCATCCGAGTCGGACCGCGGCATCGGTCTCGTCGTCGGCAGCCACGGGGTCGCGCTGCGTGTCGAAGGGCAAACAGCGGTGGTCTCGGTCGCCGATAGCAGCCCCGATTTGACGGCTGCCGCACTCGACGTGTTGGACCGCGAATGGATCGCGAGCCTCGGTCGCTTGTGGGTGCGCGATCCGGCGCGCAGCGTCGCTTGGCGCAGCGTTTGGATGGATCCGAATTGGCAGGCGCCTTTCGTCAGCATCATGGCTGATGCCGGCATGCTCGTAGCCATGAGTGCAGACGGCGGGATTTTGGAGGGGCGCGCGAGCTGGCGCGCGGTGGGTGCCCAGCGCGGTTCAAAACGCGACGTCTAAGTTGGCGTTGGCGACGCCGACCTGTTGACTGTAGTGCCCGCTGGCGTCCGGAGTTCGGCTGGGCGGGGCGTATTCGGCGAGGCTTCCGTGCACTTCACGCGGCACGAATACGAAGTGCGTGTACGAGAGCGCCGCGTGCAGGCGCTTGCCGAGCGCGATTCGCCCGCCCAGCGCGAACGATGCGCCAGCCCAATCCGGCAAACTGGGATCCATCGTTTTGTCGGGCACGGCACTCGACTCGAAACCGAGGCCCGAAAAGAACTCGAAGCCAGGACTCGTCCAAACGCTCAAGCCGAGACGCACACCCACGCTATCTCGATACTCGCGCGGCACGTTTTGTAGAACCTGGGCGCCCGTGACCTGCGCGCCGTTTTCCGTCAGCGCACAAGCCGTACCGCTCACGACCGCACACTGGTTCTGGAATGCGGAGAAGCGCGTGTAGTCACCAAAGAGCCGCAACTCCAAGTTGGGTCGTGGCCGATAGCGCGCGCCCCAGCGGATGATGTCGGGCAAATCGTAGATCACGTCCACATTCGCCCCGCTCGGACCGCCGATGTCGTTCTCGAGCGAACCGTGCAGACGCATGCCGCCGCTCACGTTCGGCCGCGATTGGTAGGACAAACCGAGCCAAAGCACCTCGGGCGTCACTTCATACAGAGCTCCGAGTCCGAAACCCGCCGAATAGCCGCTCACTTCCACCAGTGAGCGGCCTTCGTGGGTGACGTCGTTGCCGCCCGCACTCCACGCTCGAACGTCGCTGATCCACGAACGAATCACGCTGACGCTCGCTCCCAAGCTGAGCCCGCTGCCAGCAAAGTGCCATGCGCCGCCGAGCGTGAATTGACTGCTGACAATCTCGCCCTCGATGGAGTGGAAACGGCCAACACCATCCACGATGCCGGGGTAGCGGGAGCCGGCAAACTCGGGGCGCAACTGCCAACTCACCGAGCCACCGAAAGGCGTAAAGAATCCGGCGCCGAGGCTCAGGTTGCCGAGTTTGAGCGACGCCGCCAAGACCGGGTTGAACAGCGGGTTGAACAGGGTTGCGCGTCCGACGTTTGCCCCCTGAGCATCCGGGGGATCCGCCGCATCTGTCGGAGCGCGCGGTCGATCGTAGGTCACGCGTCGCGCGGCAACGCTGAAGTCCAAGAACAGGTGCAAACCGTCGGCCTGGCTCAAGGCCGCGGGATTGAAATACAAAGCCGTCGCGTTGCTGGTCGTCGGATGCCCGTGTTCACCGGCGAAGTGAGCTACGGCGAAGCCGCTCGCGCCCGCCGGTCTCGACGCGAGCAAGCACGAGAGGATCAGACCGAAAAAGAACGGCGCGCGACGCATCTGCACCCGCGCACGCTAACCAACACGCTCGTACAATTCACGCACGAACTGGATCGTGTCCGCATCGCTCGCGGGTTTGTCTTCCCGATAGCGCTTGACTCGGGCAAAGCGCAGCGCGAGCCCGCCGGGGTAGGTCGAGCTCTTTTGCAGCCCGTCGAAAGCGATCTCCACGACGAGCTCGGGCCTGACTTTGACCACCCAGTCGCTGCTTTCGACGGCGAGCTCTTGGAACTTTTCGGTCTGCCACGCGAGCATCGCGTCGGTCAGCCCCTTGAAAGTCTTCCCCAGCATCACGAAGCCCCCGGTCTCCGGGTCGCGCGCGCCCAGGTGCAGGTTGCTGAGCAGCCCCTTGCGGCGCCCGCTCCCCCACTCGGCCGCGAGGACCACCAAGTCGAGCGTCGGCGCGGGTTTGACCTTGATCCAGCCGGCGCCGCGCCGACCCGCGTCGTAGGTCGACGAAAGGCTCTTCACGACGATGCCTTCGTTGCCCGAGTCGAGCGCGCGCTGCAGCACGCCTTCGGCATCCTCGGCGGCGAGCAGTTCGACGCGAGTGACGCGCGCCTCGGCTGGCACCGCCGCGCTCAGCGCTTGCCAACGCGAACTGTTCGTCTGCTCGACGAGCACCTGACCGTCCGCGTACAAGCAATCGAAGAAGAAGGCGCGCAGCGGTAAGTCGTTGCGCGCCGCTGCCACACCGAGCTTACGCCCTACGCGCTGCATCGTGACTTGGAAGGGCTGTGGACGGCCGTCCGCGCGGAGCGCGATCACTTCACCGTCCAGCACCAAGGAGCGTGCGCTGAACGAGCGACCGAGTTCGACGATTTCGGGCAGCGCGTCGCTCAAATCATTACCGTACCGCGAATAAACGGCCACACGCTCGCCGTCTCGATGCAGTTGGATGCGCGCCCCATCCAGCTTGAATTCGGCGACGGCCGGCGCTGCGCGCGAAAATGCTTCGGCCGCGCTCTTGGCCGATTGCGCGAGCATCGGGCGCAGCGGCCGAAAGAGCTGAATGGTGAACGCCGACAACTCGGCCTCGCCAGCGCGAAACGCGCTCACCGCGACTTCCGCCGGGTTGCCCGCGAAGAGCATCGCCTTGCGAATCGACGCGGAGGAAACCTGCGCGGCCTCGGCCAGCGCGTCGAGCAGAATGCTCTCCAGCGCACCTTGACGCAGCTCCCCCAAGATCAGGCGAATCACGAATTCTCGTTCTTCGGCGGCAAGTCGCGCGAACAGCGCAGCGAGTAGCTGCTCTCGTTCGCTCGCGACTCCCGCGCCGGATAGATCCTGCAGTGCTTGGAACACGGCGTCGAGTTCGAGCACGCTCACCGCAGTGGTGGTGGCGAGCGGCACGGCTCGCAGCCGTTGCAGCGTGCGCGGCCCCAACCCGAGCCGTCCCTGACGCAATTCTCCACACAGAAACCCGACAGCGGCCGAGAGTTCGCCGCTTTCGGCCTGACGCAGGATACCCGCCAGGCGTGCAATCTTCTTCAAGCGCGAGCGAGTCGCCGAGACGTCTCGCGAAGCAGCCACGATGTCGGTTAGCATCAGCATTGGCAGATGCCTCTTCTTAGTAACGCCCGTCGCTTCCGACCAGTCCTGCTCGCGCTCGTGCCCTGCGCGGCTGCGCTGGTGGGCTGCGCCGATGCGCGCGGGCGCTTCGAGGACTTTCAAAATCGCCTGCACGACGGCGGAGCAGAGGCCGGCGCTACCAGTGACAGCGGTGTTCCAGACGCAGCCGCCGATGGTGGACCATGCACGCCGCCCCCACCCGGCACCGTGAGCGGTCCGGCATTGCTTGCCATCGATACGAACCTGGCCGCCGGTCACCCCATCTTGTTCCTGGGCAATATCGACACACCTGCGCTCGAGGGCACGACCGCGGTGCACTTCGTCTACCGCGCGCTCGATTCACTCGATCGCAGCACCCCCGTCGGACCTCAGCTCGAGGTCGGCCCTTTTCCGCTCCACGACGGGGAACTGATCGCCCCCGTCCCCGAGTCCGAGCTCGACGGGAACGCAAACCCAGTCCTGCACGGCGCGCCCATCACCTCCGAAATGACGCTGACCGGCCAGATTTGCGGCGTGCGCCGCTTCTACTGCGGTACGGCAGAGGGGCACAGCACCGGCTTGATCAGCGGCCCCTTCACGGGCCACTTCGGCATCACCCTCTTGAGCAATCCAGCTGCCGTCCCCGAACGTCCTCGCTTTGGCTGCGCGCCGAACGATATCGCCGAGCCGCTTTCGCCTTGAAGCGTCGCACTCAGTCTGCAGCAGAGCGAGCCCTAAAGGTATTCAGAGAGCGCTCGCTCGACCGAGCTCAGATACCCTCCCCCAAACAGGTTCACGTGCACGAGCAGGGGATACAGTTGATACAAGTGCACCCGCTCCGCGTGCCCCGCCGCAAGTGGATACGCCTCGGCATAGGCCGAAAATACGCGCTCGTCGAAGCCGCCGAATAGGCGCATCATCGCCAAATCCATTTCACGGTGACCGCCGTACACCGCGGGATCGATCAGGCAGGGTGCGCCGTGCTCGTCGACGTGCACGTTACCGCTCCAGAGGTCGCCGTGCAGGCGCGCGGGAGATTCGGCTTCACCCACGAGCTCCGGCAACTTGGCAAACAGTCGTTCGAACTTGCGACGCAGCGCGAGCGGTGCGCGCCCGGCGGCCTCCGCAGCTCGCAGCTGAGGCTCGAGACGTTGCTCACGATAGAACTCGGCCCAGCTCGTATGCTCGCGGTTGTCCTGCACCAGCCGGCCAATGAAGTTCGCGGCACGAAAGCCGAAGCTCGGCGCTCCAAAGCGATGCAACGCCGCAAGCCCTCGCCCGAGCGTGACGTCGAACTCTGGTCGTGGCCTCCCCGGGCGAATGAACTCGAGGAGCAAGAACGGCGCTGACTCGCCGGCAGGCGCAACCGAAAGCACCTCCGGCACGCGCAGCGCGCGCGCTTCGCGCAGAAACTCCAATCCCGCGGCCTCCGCGTCGAACATCGTGAGCGGTGCGTTCGCGTGAGTCTTGAGGAAAACGCTTCGCCGACCGGCCAAGCCGAGCTCGAAAGCGTCGTTGATGTCGCCGCCAGCTACGCGCGCTACGGATACGACCGCGTGCCCCAACAGGGACTCGACGCGAGCACGCAGCGCCGAGCTGATCACCAGCGCCGCTCGCGACGGATCTCCGCCAGCAAATTCCGGCAAGCGACCCGGCACAGCTCGAGTACGTGATCGAAGCCGGCGTCGTCGCCGTAGTACGGATCCGGCACGGGAGCGCCCTGTTCGGCTTCGGGATCGAACGAACGCAAGAGTCGGATCTTGGTTGCCGCTTCGGGGCTTGGAGCCATGTAACCCAAATCCCTCACGTTCGAGGCGTCCATCGCGATCACGTGATCGAAGCGCGCGAAATCGGAGCGCATGAACGGGCGGGCCGCGCCGTCGATCACGATCCCTGCTCGCCTGCCCGCGGCCCGCGCGCGGTGATCCGGCGCGTCCCCGCTGTGGTAGTCAGCCGTGCCTGCGCTGTCGATTTCGAACTTGGCCGTGAGCCCGGCCTCCGCCACCAGGTGCCGAAAGACTCCCTCCGCCGTGGGCGACCGGCAAATGTTGCCCAGGCACACGAAGCACACTCGAACCGGGCTGCTGGGCGGTGTCACTGCTGCATTCCCTTCAACAGGCGGAAGATCGCGTACCCGAATGCGTAACATGAGCCGATCAACAGCAGCAGTACCAGTGTGGGACGGCTCTTGAGGGTGCGTCGCGAAGGGGTCGGTTCCGGCTCGCTCATGTGCCTCGAGTGTAGGCTAATTCCTCGAAACCTTTGGCCGTATGGGCCTAAGCTGGCAAGCCTTTCCTGGCACGGGTCCCCAGGATAGACTGAAAAACGCGTTCCCATGCTTCAACCTGGCCAAATCATCTTAGACAAGTACCGCATCGTCCGCTTGATCGGGCAGGGCGGTATGGGGGAAGTATACGAGGGCGAGAACGTCTCGATCCGCCGCCGCGTCGCGATCAAAGTCTTGCTCGGCGAAGCCGCGATGAGCGCGGATATCGTGCAGCGTTTCGAACGGGAGGCGCAAGCCGCCGGTCGGATCGGCAACGATCACATCCTGGAAGTACTCGACTTGGGCGTGTTGCCGACCGGCGATCGCTTCATGGTCATGGAGTTCTTGGATGGTGAACCGTTGAATGCGCGCATCGAGCGCTTGCGCCAGCTGACCGCAGAACAAGCGACGCCGCTCATTCTGCAAGCGCTTGCCGGGCTCTCGGCGGCCCATCAAGCGGGCATCATTCATCGCGACCTGAAGCCAGAAAACTTGTTCGTGCTCAAGCAGAAGGCGGGCGTCCCCGACTTCGTGAAGATCATCGATTTCGGGATCTCGAAGTTCAGCCAGCTCAACAACGAGGGCATGAAGATGACCAAGACCGGCTCGGTCATGGGCACGCCCTATTACATGTCCCCCGAGCAAGCCAACGGCAGTCGTGAAGCCGACGCGCGCAGTGATCTGTACGCCATGGGCGTCATCCTGTACGAGTGCGTCACCGGCGCGGTCCCCTTCGACGGCAAGACCTTCAACGAGCTCTTGTTCAAGATCGTGCTCTCCGACGCCCCTTTGGCGCGGCAATTGGCGCCGAATTTGGACCCCGCGTTCGAAGCGATCATCACCAAAGCGATGGCGCGCGACGTGGCCCACCGCTACCAAACGTGCGAAGAGTTTGCTGATGCGCTGCGCGCCTTTCAAGCGGGCCGGGGCGCGTCGATCGCGGACCGGAGCGGACAGGTCGCGACCTTGCCGATCGAGATGCCGGCAGTTTCGCAGCCTGTACCACGCGGTGTCGGTCTCTCCACAGCCGCCAACTGGTCCAACACGGGCATGCACATCCCGAAGCGCAGCAACGCGCCGCTGGTGGCCGCGTTGCTCGGCGGCGGGCTGCTGATTCTCGGCGGCGGCGCTTTCGCAGCGTACAAGGTCATGCACGGGTCGGAGGCGACGGCTGCGGCGAGTGCCGGTCCCAGCGCTGAAACGGAAGTCAAAGCTCCGACGACCGCGGTAGTCACGGCGCCGACACCGGTCAACGCTCCGCCCGAAGTTGCGCCCATTCCCACTCCGGAGGCCACTGCCAGCGCTCCGGCGCCCATTGCCAAGACGCCTGAGCCGGCGCCGAAGCCATCGAGGGCGGTGACTGGTCGAGTGACGGCACGCCCGACCGCGCCACCCGCAGTTGCTCCTCCGCCCGCCGCACCGCCACCCGTCGTAGCAGCGCCGCCGCCCACGGCTCCGCCGAAAAAGAAGAGCTCGAGCAGCACCACTGATTTCGGCTACTGAGCGAGCCCTTGGGGCGCCTTCGAGACCGCAGGCGCGGTGTCGAGTAGAGTGGGGACAATGGCGAATCTGTCCGGAAAGACGTTGCTGATCACCGGCGCGAGCCGCGGCATTGGCCGCGCCATTGCGCTGCGCGCCGCGCGCGATGGCGCAAACATCGCCGTGCTGGGCAAGACCGACACGCCGAACCCCAAGCTGGCCGGCACCGTGCACGACGCCGTGCTCGAAATCGAACGAGCCGGCGGGCGCGGGTTGGCCTGCGTGTGCGACGTTCGCTTCGAAGATCAAGTGAACGCGGCCGTGTCCGCCACCATCGCCACGTTCGGCGGCATCGATTGCTTGATCAATAACGCGAGCGCGATCCAACTCACCAGCACGCTTTCCACCGACATGAAGCGCTTCGATCTGATGCATCAGGTCAACACGCGCGGGACCTTCTTGTGCTCCAAGGCCTGCATCCCTGCCCTCGCCAAGAGCTCGAACCCTCACATCCTCATGCTCTCGCCGCCGCTGAACCTGGAGCCGCGCTGGTTTGCTCCCCATCTCGCATACACCATCGCCAAATACGGGATGAGCCTGTGCGTACTCGGCCTCGCCGAAGAGCTTCGCCCGCAAGGCATCGCGGTCAACGCGCTCTGGCCGCGCACCGTGATCGCGACCGCCGCCGTGCAAAATCTGCTCGGCGGTGATCCGGCGATGGCCCGAGCGCGCAGTCCGGAGATCGTAGCCGACGCCGCGCACGTCATTTTGACGCGCCCGAGCCGCGAATTTACCGGCAATTTCGCGCTGGACGAAGACGTGCTGCTAGCCGCTGGCGTCAGCGATCTTTCGGGCTACTCTGCCGCCCCCCAAGACCAGCTGCTGCCCGATTTGTTCTTGTGAACGCTCGCGCACGCTCGGTCTTTTCGAAAGAAGAGCATGTCCCCGGCGTTCGTCCCCGAAATGTACGCGATCGATTTCGGCACCAGCAACTCGTTGCTGGCAGCCGCAAACCGCAACGAGGTGTGTGCGCCGATCCCCCTCGACGAGCGCGCACAAGATCCGAGCGTCTTTCGCAGCATCCTCTTTTACTCGGATGATGGCGCGTGGTCGTTCGGCGCGGGCGCGCTGAGTGACTACATCGCGCAGGGCCTGCGGGGGCGGTTCATCCGCTCGATCAAGCGCTTCTTGCCGGTGGCGAGCTTCAACGACACGCGCATCGGCACACGCAAGGTCTTGCTCGAGGAACTCGTGGGCATGTTCTTGCGCGAAATGCGCCGCCGCGCCAACGCCCATTTCGGCTGCGACGTCCGGCGCGTCATGCTCGGACGCCCCGCGCGCTTCAGTGACGATGACCAAGCCGACGCTCTTGCCGAAGCGCGACTGCGCAACGCCGCGGCCTTTGCCGGCTTCGAGGATATTCACTTCTGCCCCGAGCCGCTCGCGGCGGCCTATGATTTCGGCACCACCAAACCGGGAGCGAACACCTTTTTGGTCGCCGACTTCGGCGGCGGCACCTCGGACTACACGGTCGCGCGGCTCGACCCGACGCGCGCCGATGCGCTCGAGGTGTTGGGCATCGGGGGCGTCGCGCAAGCAGGCGACGCCTTCGACGGAGCCTTGATGCGCCACGGCATCGCCGAACATTTCGGCTCGCGCGTGCGCTACCAAGTGCCCTTCGGCTCCAATTGGCTGGAGATGCCGGCGCCGCTGATGGAGCGCCTGTGCTCACCGGCGGATATTTGCTGGCTCGCTCGCGGTGACGTTCTCGAGTTCTTGCGCGGCGTCCGCGCCGGCTCCGCGAACGAAGAAGACAAGCTCCACGTCGACCAGCTGCTGGTCTTGATCGAAGACAGCCTCGGATTTCAAATCTTCGAAGCCATCGAGCAGCAAAAGCGTGAACTGTCCTCGCACGAATCAGCCACGTTCGTGTTCGAGTATCCGGGCATCGATATTCGCGAAGAAATGACCCGCGAGCGCTTCGAAACCGCGAGCGCGCGCGTCTCGAGCAGCATCCTCGAGCGCCTCGATCGAACGCTCGCGCGAGCGGGCCTCGAGGCGAGCGACATCGATCGCGTGTGCTCCACGGGCGGCACCGCCAAAGTCCCCGTCATCAAACACGGCCTCGAAGCCCGCTTCGGCGCACAGAAACTGCAAGCGCTGTCCAGCTTTCACGCCGTCATCCAAGGGCTCGCCCAGCGCGCGCGCCTGACGCTCAACCAGTAAAACACCTCCCAGAGTTGGGCGCTCTCGATCCAGCATTGCACCTCGAGGCGCGCGCGGTTCTCGACGCGGAGCGGACCGCCACGCTCTTCACAGCGGGACGATTCGTGGCTCACGGGCGGCTCCGTGAGTCCGGAGCCTCAGGATGGTGGTGTTCGAGCCGGAACGAGCCAGCTCAGTAGTCGATCGCGACGACTTCGAGCTCGATTTCGCCAGCGGGGCGTTGAACGGTCACGGTATCGCCGACTTTGCGCTTCATCAGGGCTTTGCCGAGCGGCGATTGAAAGCTGATCTTGCCGTCCGAAGGGTTGGCCTCGTCGGGGCCGACGATCACGTACAGGCTGCGCTTTTCGTTTTCGTCGACGACTTCGACGCGGGCACCGAACCGAACTTCACGGTGCGCGCCCTCTTCTTGCTTGACGACGACCGCGTCGTCGAGGCGCTTGGTCAAGAAACGGATGCGTCGATCGATCTCGCGGAGCTTCTTTTTGCCGTAGGTGTATTCGGCGTTTTCCGAGCGATCACCCTGGGCGGCGGCGTCAGCGACTTCCTGCACGACGCGCGGGCGATCCACGGTGGTGAGTTGCTTGAGCTCGGTGGCGAGCTTTTTTGCCCCTTCGGGCGTCAGATAGATGGGCATCGGGCTCGGTAGGCTGTGAGCGCGTAAAGCGCAGTTGGCTCGCGCTGGCAAGAGATCTAGCGTGGTGCCGTGAACGGGAAACGTTGGCTCTTGGTCTCGGCGATCGTCGGTGCGGTCTTCCTGGGTGCGGCCGCGATCGCGCTGCTCTTTCTATTGCCGCGCTATGTCGAGGGCAAGGTACTTTCGAGTGCCGAAGCGCAAGGCGTGACTCTGACTCCGGAAGACATCTCTTTCGGTTGGGGCTGGGTGCAAATCACGCAAGTGAAAGTGCGCCTCGATCGAGTACGCACGGTGGAGATGCAGGTCGGCCGCATCGACGTCGCGCTCGATGGGCTGACACCGCGTTCGATCGATCTGACGAACGTCGATGGCTTGGTGGTCGGATCGGTCACGAACGTCGGGCTCGAGCTCAGCGAGTGGACCAAGTCTCACCCGAGCGCCTATGCCCTGCCGCTCAGCGCGAAGAACGTGCACGTTCGCTTCGTCGAACCTGCCGGCACGCCGCCATGGCTCGAGGTTTCCGGCGGTGAGCTGACACGCACGCAGGTGGGTGGCGTCTTCGCAGCGCAACACACCCACTTTCTGGGCGTGGATCTGGGCACCGTCGGCGCCGGCTTTGCGCGTGAAGCGTCGTCGATCGCGCTCGGTTTCGGCGAGAGTGATTTGACCAAGGCGCCCTTCCGCGTGGAGGTTTCGCCGAACGGCCCGGCGCCAACCGCGCGCTTCGTGCTTTCGCCGACGCCCGCCGAACGCCTCGCCAAACCGCTGGGCCTGGGCCTACCGGTGAGCGGCGTGGTGGTGAGCTCCGAAACGACGATCGCCTTCGCCACGGGCGCGGCCGAGGGCACCGTCACGGGCATCACCAATATTACCCTCAAGGGTTACATTCCGCCGCATCCATTCGAACTCGATGGCTTCATCTTCGGCGATACCACGACCTTCGACACGAAGTTCACGCTGCCGAGCACTCGCGATCGCATCACGCTGACCGAATCGCGACTCAAGGCCGGCAAGTTCGAACTCACGGGCGACGGCCTGCTCACGCGCGGCAGTGACCATTCGGAGGCAACGCTGAACCTGAGCGGCGAATTGCCGTGCAGCGCGCTCGCGGGGGTCGAGGCGCAGTCGCGCTTGGGCAAGCTCCTGGGCGCCACGCTCGCCGGGAAAGCCGGAAAGTTTGCCGAAAAGTTGGTCGCCGGCACCGTTCACGTCGGGCTCAAATTGAGCGCAGACACGCGGCAACTCAGCGCTGCGCGTATCGACCGGACGATCGGCGTCGGCTGCGGCCTGCACCCGCTCAGTTTGGCGGAGCTCAGCAAACTCTTGGGCACCGACGTCAACGAGCTGCTCAAGAACCTGCCGACCTTGCCGAGCGATCTCTCGACTCTTCCTACCGTGCCAGGGCTGCCCAGCAGCTTGCCGCCATTGCCGAGTGGCGTGCCTGCCATTCCGACTGCATTGCCGACCGCGCTACCCACGAACCTCCCGCAGCTGCCGAACCTCGGCTTGCCCACCGGCCTTCCGACGCTCACCCCTCCGCCGAAAGCGAGCGCAGCACCGACCTCGACCAGCAAGCTGAGTCCTCCCCCCGCCGCTTCGGGGAACAACTGATGGCGCGCATCGCAATCTTGGGTGCGGGGATGATGGGCAGCGCGCTGGCGTTGCCGTTGATCGATCGGGGGCACGAACTGCGGTTGATCGGCACGCATTTGGATGGCGAAATCATCGGCGCGCTCAAGGCCGGCGCGCAGCACCCGACTCTGCGTTATCCACTGCCGCGCTCGATTCTGCCCTTTTTCGTCGAGGAGTTGGCCGACGCGCTCAGCGGGGTCGATGCCATCGCGCTCGGCGTCAGTTCCGCCGGTGTACGCTGGGCAGGACGAGCGTTGGCTCCGTGGGTACGTGCCAGCGTTCCGCTACTGATGATCTCGAAAGGCCTCGTCTACGAGCGACAGAGCTTCGAGATCCTTCCGGATGTCTTGAAGCAAGAGCTACCGC
>Ga0164308_10000695_pt1 | contig 18192 bp, 14 predicted proteins | sample Whisoiple_246_MG_FD_109983 | JGI IMG/M metagenome (GOLD analysis project Ga0164308, IMG submission 109983) | Soil microbial communities amended with fresh organic matter from upstate New York, USA - Whitman soil sample_246_MG | ecosystem: Environmental > Terrestrial > Soil > Unclassified >...
CGTGAGCGCGCCGCCGCCGCGGAGGCCGCTCCGGCGCAGGACGCACCTGCCGGGAGCTGACCTCCTCGCACGACCCGCACGGCTCGGGCCCGGATCACCTCGTGATCCGGGCCCGAGCCCGTACCCGTCCCCCTCACCCCACCGTGCGGGGCAGCCGCAGACTCAGCAGAGTCGTCAGGACGACGGCCGCGAGCTGCACCAGCAGCGTCACGATCAGGGCGTCCCGCATCCCCGCACCGGACGCCACGGACAGGAACAGCGTCCCCAGCGTGGCGACCCCGAGCGCCAGGGACGCCTGCTGGGTCGTCGTCATCACGCCGCCGCCCACCCCGGCCCGCTCGGCCGGCACGTCGGACAGCACGATCCGCATCAGGACCGGCAGTTGCAGGCCCTGTCCGAGTCCCGCGACCGCGAAGCCCGGCAGCAGCCCCAGCAGCCCGAGGTCCGGCCAGCCGTGCCACACGGTCAGTGCCAGCACCACGACACCCACACCCTGGATCACCCCGCCGGCCGTCACCACCCGGCTGCCGAAGCGCCGGACCAGCCGGGGGCCGGCCAGCGACGCGGCGAAGAAGGCCGCTGCCATCGGGGCCAGGGACAGTCCCGCCGCGGCCGGACCCATCTCCAGACCCTGTTGGAGGGCCACCGCGATCACGAACATGAAGCCGCCGAAGCCGACCGAGAACGGCACCACCAGGACGAGGCCGCGCCGCAGCGACTCCAGCCGCAGCAGGCTCGGCGGCACCAGCGGGACCCGCCCCCGGGCGTCGGCCCGCCGCTCGACCCGGTAGAAGGCCACCGCGGCGAACGGGAACAGGCCCAGGGACACCCAGGTCCACAGCGGCCAGCCCGCGGCCCGTCCCTCCGTCAGCGGGGCGAGCAGCGTGACCAGCGAGAGGGCCAGCAGGAGCGTGCCCGGTACGTCGACGGGCGCCGGGCGGTCCGAGCGGCTCTCCGGCACCGAGCGGACGGCCAGGACCAGCCCCACCACCGCCACCGGGACGTTCACCAGGAACACCGACCGCCAGCCGGCGCTCTCGCCGAGGACCGAGGACAGCGGGGCTGCGGAGACCAGGACACCGCCGAGGATCTGCCCGGCGACCATGGAGAGCCCGGCGGTCGCCCCGTACAGGCTCATGGCCCGTGCCCTGCGCGGGCCCGCCGTGGACGCCTGGATGGTGGCGAGCACCTGCGGCAGCATGAGCGCGGCAGCGGCGCCCTGGGCCACGCGCGCGCCCACCAGGGTCCAGGCGTCCGGCGCCAGCCCGCAGGCGAGGGAGGTGAGGCCGAAGGCGGCCATGCCGACGAGGAAGAGTCTGCGCCGCCCCGCCATGTCGCCGAGGCGTCCGCCGAGGACGAGCAGCACGGCGTACGCGAGGCCGTAGCCGGCGACGACCAGTTCGAGCAGAGCGGGGCCCGCGGCCAGGTCGTGGTCGATGGTGGGCAGGGCGACGTTCACGATGAAGAAGTCGACGAGCGGCAGTGCCGCGCCGATCAGCACCGTGAACAGCCCGAGCCCGCCGAGCACCGGGGCGGGATGGTCGTGGCGCGCCACGGGGGTGCCCGTGGCGGAGGTTTTCGTCAGTACGGATGATTCACTCACCCCACCGACTCTGGACCGGTACCCAGCCTGGTACCAGAGTCTCTTCATCCTGGTACCAGGAGCACCTGGCGATACGCCGGGACGTTCGGCAGGCTGGGAGCATGACGACCACGCAGACCGAGGTGTCCGGGACGGACGTCCGGCGCAGCGAGCTCGCCGGCTTCCTCCGCAGCCGTCGTGAGCGGATCACGCCCGAGCAGGTCGGGCTGCCCCGAGGGCCCCGCAGACGCACCCCGGGCCTGCGCCGCGAGGAGGTCGCGCAGCTCTCGGCCGTCGGCGTCACCTGGTACACGTGGCTGGAACAGGCACGCGACATCCAGGTCTCGCCGCAGGTCCTCGACTCGCTGGCCCGCGCCCTGCTGCTCGACCGCAGCGAGCGGACCCACCTCTTCGCCCTCGCCGGGGCAGTGGACCCCGCTCCGGGCTCCGACTGCGCGGGCGTGACCCCGGCCTTCCAGGAGATGCTCACGCGCCTGGAACCCTTCCCGGCCTGCATCCAGAACAGCAGGTACGACATCCTCGCCTACAACCGCACCTACGGCAGGCTGCTGTGCGACCTGGACGACGTCGCGCCCGAGGACCGCAACTGCATGCTGCTCGCCTACGTCAACGAGGACTGGCGCGCCTCCGTCGTCGATCTGCCCGGTGTGCACCGGACGATGGCCGCCAAGTTCCGCGCGTCGATGGCGGAACACCTGGCCGAGCCGGCCTGGAAGGCACTGCTGGCGCGGCTGGAGGCGGCCTCGCCCGAGTTCGGTGAGGTCTGGGCACGGCACGAGGTCGTCGGGCCCGCGAACCGCACCAAGGTCTTCCGCAACTCCCGGGTGGGGGTGCTCAGGCTCGAACACACCGACCTGTGGCTGGGCCCCTCGGCGGGCCCGCGCCTGGTGACGTACGTCCCCTCCGACGAGGAGTCCCGGCTGGGGCTCGAACGGCTCATGGAGTCGGCCCTCGCGGACGCCTGAGCGGGCAGCCGCACGGGCGGGCTCTCCGGGGCCCCCGGCAGGCGGCCCCGTACGCGGCCTCCGGAGGGCCCGGGCGGGCGGTCTCCGGGCCACCGCGCGGGTGCGGGACAATGGGGCCATGACCACGCTCGCCCCCGCCCTCCCGCTGCTCCGGATCGGCCCGCACACCGTGCAGCCGCCGGTCGTGCTCGCGCCCATGGCCGGCATCACCAACGCGCCCTTCCGTACCCTGTGCCGCGAGTTCTCGGGCGGCAAGGGGCTGTTCGTCAGCGAGATGATCACCACGCGGGCGCTGGTCGAGCGCAACGAGAAGACCATGCAGCTCATCCACTTCGACGCGAGCGAGACGCCGCGCTCGATCCAGCTGTACGGAGTGGACCCGGTCACCGTCGGCAAGGCGGTGCGCATGATCGTCGACGAGGATCTGGCCGACCACATCGACCTGAACTTCGGCTGCCCCGTCCCCAAGGTCACCCGCAAGGGCGGTGGGTCCGCCCTGCCGTACAAGAGGCCGCTCCTGCGCGCGATCCTCCGTGAGGCGGTCGCGCAGGCGGGCGACCTCCCGGTCACCATCAAGATGCGCAAGGGCATCGACGACGACCACACCACCTACCTCGACGCGGGCCGCATCGCCGTCGAGGAGGGCGTCACGGCCGTCGCCCTGCACGGCAGGACCACCGCCCAGCACTACGGCGGCACGGCCGACTGGGACGCCATCGCGCGCCTCAAGGAGCACGTCCCCGAGATCCCCGTCCTCGGCAACGGCGACATCTGGAGCGCCGACGACGCCCTGCGGATGATGCGTGAGACCGGCTGCGACGGTGTCGTCGTGGGGCGCGGCTGCCTGGGGCGCCCCTGGCTCTTCGGTGATCTGGTCAGCGCCTTCGAGGGCACGGGGACGCGGCAGGCGCCGGTCCTGCGCCAGGTCGCGGACGTCATGCTGCGCCACGCGACGCTGCTGGGGGAGTGGATCGGCGACGAGAGCCGGGGCGTGATCGACTTCCGCAAGCACGTCGCCTGGTACCTCAAGGGCTTCGCGGTCGGCTCGGACATGCGCAGGAAGCTCGCGGTCACCTCCTCGCTGGAGGAGCTGGGCACGCAGCTCCAGGAGCTCGACCTGGACCAGCCCTGGCCGGACGGCGCGGACGGACCCCGGGGGCGCACCTCCGGAAACAACCGGGTGGCACTGCCGGACGGCTGGCTGAAGGACCCGTACGACTGCGCGGGCGTGAGCGCCGACGCGGAGCTGGACACCTCGGGCGGCTGAGCACCCAGCCCGCTGTCTCAGGGCACCGAGTGCCCTTCGAGTGGCCCGCTCATATGAGCGGGCTTTTCTCGTCGAATGGGCCCCGTCGCTGACCGATTCGACGCCGAGCCCGCGTTCAGGGGCTCCCCGGGCAGCGGTCGGAGGTGCTCCGCGAACGCTGCGTTGCTCCCTGGTGACCTGCCGTTGTCCCGACGTCGTCCGGATGGTGACATCTGAGCGGGCGATGCAGCGTGATTCTCGCCACCTCTGAGGTGTGTTTGGCTCAGATGAGCGCTTCAAGGGAGGGTGTACTTCTCAAATGACGGCACTGGGTGCCAGGCAGGTTTACTTTGATCGATCGAGCCATCCATTGCGGTGAGTTGCGAGAGTGAAGTTCGTGATGCACTGTCGGTGATATTGATTTCAAGAGGTGAAGGCACTGCCCTGTCGAGGGCTACCGGCCCGTTACTTTCGATCTGCTGGCGGACGGGTGGTTGAGCCCTCGCGACGCGCAAGTGGCCGTACCGCGACACCTTCGATCTGGGTATGTTCCTCGCCGTCAGGGCAGCCACCGCGTCCTCGAGGAGTCGAGACCCGTGTCGGAAAACAAAGGTCCCCAGAAGTTCGTCTACGACTTCACCGAGGGCAACAAGGATCTGAAAGACCTTCTGGGCGGCAAGGGTGCCAACCTCGCCGAGATGACCAACCTCGGGCTGCCCGTCCCTCCGGGCTTCACGATCACCACCGAGGCCTGCAAGGTCTACCTCGACAGCGGTGACGAGCCGGCGGAGCTGCGCGACGAGGTCAGTGCGCACCTCGACGCGCTCGAGAAGCGGATGGGCAAGAACCTCGGCCAGGCCGACGACCCGCTGCTGGTCTCCGTCCGCTCCGGTGCGAAGTTCTCGATGCCCGGCATGATGGACACGGTCCTCAACATCGGGCTCTCCGACGCCTCGGTCGTCGGCCTCGCCGCGCAGGCGGGTGACGAGCGCTTCGCCTGGGACTCCTACCGTCGTCTCATCCAGATGTTCGGCAAGACCGTGCTGGGGGTCGACGGCGACCTCTTCGAGGAGGCGCTGGAGGCCGCGAAGGAGGCCAAGGGCGTCACGGTCGACGTGGACCTGGACGCGGCCGACCTGAAGAAGCTGGTCAAGCAGTTCAAGAAGATCGTCACCCGGGACGCCGGGCGGGACTTCCCGCAGGACCCGCGCGAGCAGATGGACCTGGCCATAAACGCGGTCTTCGACTCGTGGAACACCGACCGGGCCAAGCTCTACCGCCGCCAGGAGCGCATCCCCGGCGACCTCGGCACGGCCGTCAACATCTGCTCGATGGTCTTCGGCAACCTCGGCCCCGACTCCGGCACCGGGGTCGCCTTCACCCGTGACCCGGCCAGCGGCCACCAGGGTGTCTACGGCGACTACCTCCAGAACGCCCAGGGCGAGGACGTCGTCGCGGGCATCCGCAACACGGTGCCGCTCGCCGAGCTGGAGTCGATCGACAAGGCGTCGTACGACCAGCTGATGAAGATCATGGAGACGCTGGAGACCCACTACAAGGATCTCTGCGACATCGAGTTCACCATCGAGCGCGGCCAGCTCTGGATGCTCCAGACCCGGGTCGGCAAGCGCACGGCCGGCGCCGCCTTCCGCATCGCCACCCAGCTCGTCGACCAGGGGCTCATCGACGAGGCCGAGGCGCTCCAGCGGGTCAACGGGGCCCAGCTCGCGCAGCTGATGTTCCCGCGCTTCGACCACGGCGCCGCCAGCGTGCTGCTGGGCCGCGGCATCGCCGCCTCGCCGGGTGCGGCCGTGGGCAAGGCCGTCTTCGACTCGTACACCGCCGTCAAGTGGTCGCGGTCGGGCGAGAAGGTCATCCTGATCCGCCGGGAGACCAACCCCGACGACCTCGACGGGATGATCGCCGCCGAGGGCATCCTGACCTCGCGCGGCGGCAAGACCTCGCACGCCGCCGTCGTCGCCCGCGGCATGGGCAAGACCTGTGTCTGCGGCGCCGAGGAGATCGAGGTCGACACCAAGCGCCGCCGGCTGACGGTCGGGGACACCGTCGTGGAGGAGGGGGACCTCGTCTCCGTCGACGGATCCACCGGCAAGGTGTACCTCGGCGAGGTGCCGGTCGTGCCGTCCCCGGTCGTCGAGTACTTCGAGGGCCGCATGCACGCGGGCGCCGACGACGCCGACGAGCTCGTCGCCGCCGTGCACCGGATCATGGCGTACGCCGACCGGGTACGCCGGCTGCGGGTACGGGCGAACGCGGACAACGCCGAGGACGCCTCGCGGGCCCGTCGCTTCGGTGCCCAGGGCATCGGCCTGTGCCGCACCGAGCACATGTTCCTCGGTGAGCGCCGCGAGATGGTCGAGAAGCTGATCCTCGCGGACACCGACGACGAGCGCGAGGCCGCGCTGGACGCCCTGCTGCCGCTCCAGAAGGCCGACTTCATCGAGCTCTTCGAGTCGATGGACGGCCTGCCCGTCACCGTCCGGCTGCTCGACCCGCCGCTGCACGAGTTCCTGCCCGACATCACCGAGCTCTCCGTGCGGGTCGCGCTGGCCGAGTCCCGCAAGGACGCCAACGAGAACGACCTGCGACTCCTGCAGGCCGTGCACAAGCTCCACGAGCAGAACCCGATGCTGGGGCTGCGCGGTGTCCGTCTCGGCCTGGTCATCCCGGGGCTGTTCGCGATGCAGGTACGTGCGATCGCGGAGGCGGCCGCACACCGCAAGAACGCGAAGGGCGACCCGCGCGCCGAGATCATGATTCCGCTCGTCGGCACGGTCCAGGAGCTGGAGATCGTCCGCGAGGAGGCGGACCAGGTGATCGCCGAGGTCGAGGCGGCCACCGGTACGGAACTGAGGCTCACCATCGGCACCATGATCGAGCTGCCCCGTGCCGCCCTGACCGCCGGTCAGATCGCCGAGGCCGCCCAGTTCTTCTCGTTCGGCACCAACGACCTCACCCAGACGGTGTGGGGCTTCTCCCGCGACGACGTGGAGGCCTCGTTCTTCACCGCGTACCTGGAGAAGGGCATCTTCGGGGTGTCGCCGTTCGAGACGATCGACAAGGACGGCGTCGGCGCCCTCGTGCGCAGTGCGGTGGAAGCGGGCCGGGCCACCCGCCCGGACCTCAAGCTCGGCATCTGCGGCGAGCACGGCGGGGACCCCGAGTCGGTGCACTTCTTCCACGAGGTGGGCCTGGACTACGTCTCCTGCTCGCCGTTCCGCATTCCGGTCGCCCGGCTCGAAGCGGGCCGCGCCGCCGCCGAATCGCGGGGCAGCGACAGCCGCTGAGTTCAGCTCCCAGCGATCGTCACGACTCCGGATACCGCCGTCGGATCACAGAGACCCTCACCGGGATCCGACGGCGGGCCCGGATTACCCGGAAGCGGCGGCACCCTGTGCGGGGGTGCCGCCGCTTCGTCAATTGAATGGCGAACCATTCGAAGTGGTTGGCTTTTCACCGTTCGGTGCGCAAATCGGGGACGTGCGGCCTGGGTGCGGCCCGGGGATCCCCACCCCCGGACCGCACCCGCTTACCCCTGCCGGGTGCGGAGCCGCACCATCGTTCACCGCCGCCGAACGGGCAAAGCCCCCCACGGCCCTCACCCGCTCTTCGGTGACTCCGGTAACGCACCCGACGTCGTACAGCTTTTCGGGTGGCAGGGATACGGGCGAGACATTTCAACTGTGGCCGAAACCCCGTGGTGACCTCCTGTGACGCCGCGCATACGCTACGGCGGGGGCAATTGCGGGTGCAACAGGTGGGGGTTCGGTGCTGCGTATCCATGTGTCCGGGGTGGACCTTTCGCGCGTGCGGATGGCCACGAGGCCGGACGCGATGTGGGAAACCATTCTCAGTTTCCACCGGCTGAGGGACCGGCGGGGTTCCACCGTGTTCGGGAAATGGCGGAAGGAATCCCGAACCAGGTTGAATGGTGAAGCACGCCTGCTGTCCACCGTCGTTCCACCCCGCGGCTATTTCCCCGACTTCCTGACACCTTCTCAGGGGAGTGCGGAGCCATTCGGACTGGACGCCGGAATGGAGGCGCTGCGCGACACCCCGGTGGACCGGATCCGTGCCGAGATCGGGCTGCTGACGGCACAGGCCTCCCTCACGCGCAGGCCGCCCTCCCGACCCCCGGCCGGGCCCGCGCTGCCGGAGGCGCTCGCCGAGGGGCGCACGGAGCCGCTGGGGCGTCTCATCTCCACCCTGCGCGCCTACCACCGTGCCGCGGTGGAGCCGTACTGGCCGCACATCCGGGCGAGCGTCGAGGCCGACCGCGCCGTCCGGGGCCGTGCCCTGCTGGACGGCGGCGCGGACGAACTCCTGGCCACCCTGCCGCCGATGATCCGCTGGCGTGCCCCCGTGCTGGAGGCGGACTACCCCGTCGACCGGGAGCTGAGACTGGACGGACGGGGGCTGCTCCTGCAGCCCTCGTTCTTCTGCCGGACCACTCCCGTCGTCTGTCGCGACCCCGCGCTCCCGCCCGTCCTCGTCTACCCGGTCACCCACCCGGGTGCCCCGGCCGTCCCGGAGCCCGGCCCCTGGCTGGGCCGGCTGGTGGGACACACCCGCTCGGCGGTCCTGCGGTCCATAGACAACGGCTGCACGACGAGCGAGCTGGCCCGCAGGACCGGGGTCTCCCTGGCCTCGGCGAGCCAGCACGCCTGTGTGCTGCGCGAGGCCGGGCTGGTCCGCACCCTGCGCCACGGCAGCTCGGTCCTGCACACCTTGACGCCCCTGGGCGCCGCCCTGATCAGGGGCGGAGCCCCGATCGCGGTGCCCTGAGGGTGCGTCCCGCCCGGTGGGGCGCACCCCGGCGTCACCTTGTGGCCGGGGAGGGGAAACGCATCGTCGGAACGGGTCCGTCGGCATGCCCCCGGCAGCCCCGGAACGCCCAGGAAGAGCGTGAGACCGGAATCCGACCCGGTTCCCGCACCGTCTCCCTCACCAGCGCTCTCAGCTCGGCCTGGGAGCCGTTGTGCTCCCCGAGCCCGGAGCAGACCAGCGCCAGGAGTGCCCGGGCCTGGAGGTCCAACGGGTCGGCGTCGCCCTCCGCTTCCGGCAGCCGCTTCCGTGGCCTGCCGGACGAGGGCTTCGGCGCGCTGCGGGGCGTCGCAGACCTCCGCTGCCGCCGCGTCCGCCTCCAGCTCCTGGCGCCGTCGCACCGGCTGGACGATCCAGCGGAACAGCCGGACGTAGGCGCCCGTGAGCAGTCGGGGAAACCCCACGTACGCGGCGACCAGGCCGTTCGCCCGCCCAGGGCCACGAGTGACGGGCGGTAAGCCGTGCAGAAGTCGGAGAACTCGAGCCCGCCGCCCGGGAGCCCGTCGCCCCGGGAATCCCGCTCAGCCACGGCGCTCGCCCCGCTCCGACGGAGCGCCGTGGCTGAGCGCACGGTCAGTTCCGCCCCGTCGGGCCGGCGGTCGACGAGCAAGGAGTCGGGGCCGCAGCGGCCCATCAGGTCCACGAGCATCCTGCGGTGCGCCTCCTCGACCGTACGCACGGCGTTCCGCCGCACCATGTCGGCGGACCCCCGGCACCGCGACCACGCCCAGTTCCCCCCGGTAGCACCGGGTACGGGCGCGGAATGCCGGAATTCCGTCCGGCGGACGCTCGCCGGCGATGAGTTCCGGGGGCGCCGGCCGTCTACCCCTCGTAAGCGCTCGCACGGAGCGCGCGGGAGCACCGCAGAGTGCCGGACGGAAGAGTGGGACACCATGCCTCAGCCTCAGATGATCTTCGTGAACCTGCCCGTCAAGGACCTCGGGACGACGAAGAACTTCTTCGCGAAGCTCGGGTTCGGCTTCAACCCGCAGTTCAGCGACGAGACGACGGCCTGTCTCGTCATCAGCGACACCATCTTCGCCATGCTCATCACCGAGCCGCGCTTCAAGGACTTCACCAGGAAGGAGATCGCCGACGCCTCCAGGACGACCGAGGTCCTGATCGCCCTGAGCGCGGACAGCCGCGAGAAGGTCGACGAGCTGGCGGACGCGGCACTGGCCAACGGCGGGTCGCCCGCCAACGACCCCATGGACGAGGGCTTCATGTACGGCCGCTCCTTCCAGGACCCGGACGGTCACATCTGGGAGGTCGTCTGGATGGACCCCGCGGCGGTCGCGGGACAGGCCTGACGCACGGCGGGGCGGCGGTCGCGGAGCCGGCCCCGCGACCGCCGCCCCAGGGCGGATCAGGAGCGGAACGGCCCCGTGACCTCGTAGGTGATACCCCCGGACGAGCTTCCGGCGGTGCCGCGCTGCGAGGAGAAGTAGAGCCGGCGGCCGTCCGGGGAGAAGGCCGGGCCGGTGATCTCGGAGCCGGACTGGCCGCTGATCCGTAGGAACGGGGCGACGGTGTCGTCCGGGGTGATCAGGCAGATCTCCATGTTCCCGCCGTCCTCCGCGACGTACAGGTCGCCCGAGGCGGCACGGGTGACGTTGTCCACGCCGGTCAGCGGGGCGCTGCCGCCCGTGACGAGCGAGTCGTCGTAGACGAGCGAGAGCGACGAGGCGTTCGCGTCGTACGCCCACACCCTGTTGTCGCCCTTCGTGGTGAACCAGCAGGTGCCCGCCGCGTAGAAGCAGCCCTCACCGCCGTTGAACACCTTGGCGCCGGAGACCTGGTAGCGGGTCTGCGTGGGCGAACCGTCCGGGTCGGGGACGGTCGTCCAGGTCACCGGGCCCGAGGTGCCGGTTCCCGCGACCAGTACCTGGAGCGTGCCGGAGGACAGGTTGCCCCAGGTGGTGGGACGGAAGCGGTAGAAGCGCCCGTCCGTCTCGTCCTCGGTGAGGTAGACGTAGCCGTGGTCGGGGTCCGCGGCCGCCGCCTCGTGCTTGAACCGGCCCATCGCGGGGCGCTGGACGGCCGCGTTCACTCCCCACGGGTCCGTCTCGTACACGAAGCCGCGGGTCACCTCCTCGCAGGAGAGCCAGGTGTTCCACGGAGTCCTGCCGCCCGCGCAGTTGTTGTTCGTGCCGGACAGGATCCGGTAGGCCGAGGTGACGGTCCCCGAGGAGTTGAAGCGCACCGCGCTCGCCCCGCCGCCGCTGCCCGAGGACACCTCGGCGTTGGAGACGTAGATCCAGCCGCCGCCGTCGGTGAAGGTGGCCCCGCCGTCGGGCGCGCTGTGCCAGGTGTACGAGGTGCCGGGGACGGCCTGTCCCGAACGGGCGATGATCCTGCTGGTGAAGCCGCTCGGCAGCAGGATGCCGTTGCTGTTCGCCGCCTGCAGCGCGCCGTAGGGGCCGGTGGCCGGCTGGGCGGGGTCCGCGAAGGCGGCACCCCGCCACAGGGTGCCGCCGAAGGCCGCCGCCGAGGTGCCGATCACCGCTGTGCGCAAGAAGGTCCGACGTTCCACGATCACTCCACGGGTGACGTGCTGGCCCGCCGGTCCGGTCGGCCCGGCGGGTCGAACGTCAGGACAGTAGAGGCGCGTGGTTGCCGGAGCTCCAACGTGTCATGAACAGGGCGGGATCAGTCCGCGCGGACCGCGAAGACCGGCACGGAGACCTCGTCGTCGTCCAGGCAGGCCCCCGTCTCCAGGTCGAAGCGCTGCTTCAGCAGCGGCGACGCGACGAACGGCCGGCCCCCGGCCGATCCGACCAGGCCGCGGGAGAGGACGTACGCGCCGGTGAAGGGGTCACGGTTGTCGATCGCGTGCACCCGCCCCGACCGGTCCACGAACAGGGCGACCTGACGGCCGTCCGGGAGGAGCGCGGCCACACCGCGCCCCGGGGTCAGCAGCTCGCGGTCGCAGACCGTGAACCAGCCGTCCCCGTCGGCGAGCCGGATCGTCCGGGTGTCCTGCGCCGTTTCGAGCGTCTGCGTCGTCATCAGGAGGAAGTCCCTTCAAGCGTGCGGATGGCGAGCACCGGGCCCGCGAGGATGTCGAGGTCGGGCTTGACCTGGTCCCGCTCGGGGACGAACTTGACCGAGGGGTCGGGTGCGTCGGGGGCGTTCACGAAGGTCACGAAGCGCCTCAGCCGCTCCGGGTCGCCGATGGTCGCGGCCCACTCGTCGCGGTAGCCGCCGACGTGGTCGGCCATCAGCCGCTCCAGCTCGTCGCAGAGGCCCAGCGAGTCGTGCACGACGACGTCGCGGACGTGGTCCAGGCCGCCCTCGATCCGGTCCAGCCAGGTCGAGGTGCGCTCCAGACGGTCCGCCGTGCGGATGTAGAACATGAGGAAGCGGTCGATGAGACGGACCAGTTCGGCGTCGGACAGGTCCTGGGCGAGCAGGTCCGCGTGGCGCGGCGTCGCGCCGCCGTTGCCGCCCACGTAGAGGTTCCAGCCCTGCGCCGTGGCGATGATCCCGAAGTCCTTGCCGCGGGCCTCCGCGCACTCCCGGGCGCAGCCGGAGACCGCCGACTTCAGCTTGTGCGGGGAACGCAGCCCCCGGTAGCGCAGCTCCAGGTCGATCGCCATCTTCACGGAGTCCTGGACCCCGTAGCGGCACCAGGTCTGCCCCACGCAGGACTTGACCGTGCGCAGGGACTTCCCGTAGGCGTGCCCGGACTCGAAGCCCGCGTCCACCAGGCGTGTCCAGATCAGCGGCAGCTGGTCGACGCGGGCGCCGAAGAGGTCGATCCGCTGACCGCCGGTGATCTTGGTGTAGAGGCCGAAGTCCCGGGCCACCTCGCCGATCACGATCAGCTTCTCCGGGGTGATCTCACCGCCGGGGATGCGCGGCACGACGGAGTACGAGCCGTTGCGCTGGAGGTTGGCCAGGAAGTGGTCGTTGGTGTCCTGCAGGGCGGCCTGCTCGCCGTCCAGGACGTACCCGCTCGCACCGACCGTCGGGGCCAGCGAGGCGATGATCGAGCCGACCGTGGGCTTGCAGACCTCGCAGCCGTCGCCTCCGCGGGCCTGCTCGCGGCCGTGTGAGTCGAGGAGTCCGGCGTACGTCGTGACACCGAGGGTGCGGACGATCTCGTACAGCTCACTGCGGGTGTACTCGAAGCAGCCGCACAGCCCCTGGTCCGCGGGCTGGGGCAGCAGCTGTCCGATGACCTTGACGCAACTTCCGCACCCTGTGCCGGCCTTGGTGCACTTCTTCACCTCGGGCAGTGTGGTGTGCTCGCAGATCGCGCCCTTGGTGACGTTGTGGCAGGAGCAGATCACGGCGTCGTCGGGCAGCGAGGACGGACCGAGGGTGACCGGGCCGCCCGCACCGGCCGGCAGCACCAGCTGCTCGGGTGCGACGGGCAGGACCGTGCCGGTCATCGGCCGCAGCGTGCCGTACTGGTCGGCGTCACCGACCAGCACACCGCCGAGCAGCGTGCCGTCCTGGCCGATCACCAGCTTCTTGTAGACACCCGAGCGGGAGTCCGCGTACACGACGTCGAGACAGCCCTCGGCAGCGCCGTGCGCGTCGCCGAAGGAGGCGACGTCCACACCCAGCAGCTTCAGCTTCGTGGAGAGGTCGGCGCCCGTGAACGAGGCCGCGTTGCCCGCGATCACCTCGGCGACCGCCAGCGCCATCTCGTAGCCGGGCGCCACCAGTCCGTAGACCCGGCCGTCCGACGCGAGCGCGCACTCGCCGATCGCGAAGACGGCGCTGTCCGAGGTGCGGCACTCCTCGTCGACGACGATGCCGCCGCGCGGGCCGACCGCCAGACCGCAGTCGCGGGCCAGCTGGTCCCGGGGGCGCACACCGGCGGAGAAGACGACCAGGTCGGTCTCCAGCGAGGAACCGTCCGACAGACACATGCCGTCGACCCGGCCGTCCTCGCCCGCGGTGACCTCCTGGGTGCCGACACCGGTGTGGACGGTCAGGCCCATGTTCTCGATGGTGCGCAGCAGCGCCGCGCCGCCGCCCTCGTCCACCTGGACGGGCATCAGCCGGGGCGCGAACTCCACGACGTGCGTGTCGAGTCCGAGTCCCTTCAACGCGCCCGCGGCCTCCAGGCCGAGCAGCCCGCCGCCGACGACCGCGCCGGTCCGCGCGTTCCTCGCGTACTCCTCGATCGCGAGGAGGTCCTCGATGGTGCGGTAGACGAAGCAGCCCTCGGCGTCCTTGCCGGGGACCGGCGGCACGAAGGGGTACGAGCCGGTGGCCAGCACCAGCGTGTCGTAGGAGAACGTCTCCCCGGAGCGCGCGGTGACGGTGCGCGCCTCACGGTCGACGCTCTCCGCCGGGTCGCCGACGCGCAGCTCGATGCCGTGGCGCTCCATGAAGCCGGGCTCGACGAGCGAGAGGTCCTCCGGCGTCCTCCCGGAGAAGTACGAGGTCAGCTGGACGCGGTCGTACGCGGGGCGGGGCTCCTCGCAGAGCACGACGACCCGGGCGGTGCCCGCCGCGGGGGTCAGGCCGCGGTCGGCGAGCGCTTCCAGGAACCGCTGACCGACCATGCCGTGCCCGACGACCACGATCGTCGGCACGCCCGCGGTGAGGGCGGTCGGGGGAGTGGACACCGGCATCAGAAGCCTCCGTCGTTGGTGAGCAGGTGGAGCAGGGACATGTCGGCGGGGAGGGGCTCGTCGTCCTGCCAGGTCCGGGCGAGGGTGCCGACCGCGGCGAGGTCGCCGAACAGCACCCCGCCCGCCAGCCGGTCGCCCCGGACGACGACCGTGCGGTACGCGCCCCGGGTGGCGTCGGCCAGCCGGACCACGTCGTCGCCGGGCATCGGGCGGGAGTCGCCGAAGGCGGCCAGGTCGAGCCCTCCCGACGTCCCGGAGGCGACGGCGGCTCCGGACGGCGCGGGCGCGACGGAGGGGGACCGCAGGGTGAGCCGTGTCAGGGCCCTGGTGCCCCCGTAGCCGGCCGGACGCCCGGCCAGGACCTCGGCCAGGACGTCGGCCTGGTCGAGCGCGGCGCCCGCCAGCCCGTAGACCGTCCCGTCGTGCTCGGCGCAGTCGCCGACCGCGTGGATGTACGGGTCCGAGGTGCGCAGCTCGTCGTCCACGACGACGCCCTTGCGGACCTCGAGCCCTGCGGCCTTCGCCAGCCCGGTCCTGGGGCGGACGCCGCACGCCAGCACGGTGAGCTCGGCCTCCAGCTCGTAGCCGTCGGCGAGTTCCACGGCCCGCACCGCCGGGGTGTCCCCGTCGGTGCAGCGCAGTCCGCGGACCCGGCACTCGGTGTGCACCTCGACCCCGAGGGCCTCCAGGTGGCGGCGCAGCATCCCGGCGGCCTCGGCGTCCAGTTGCCGCTCCATGAGGTGCTCGCCCTGCTGGGCCAGCACCACCTGGGCGCCGCACTCCGCCAGGGCGCGGGCAGCCGACACCCCGAGGAGCCCGCCGCCGATGACGACGGCGCGCACATCGGGGCGCACCGCGGCGCGCAGGGCCAGGCAGTCGTCGAGGGTGCGGAACGGATGCACCCCGTCCGGCAGCGTGCGGCCGAGGCCCCGCAGCGGCGGCAGTACCGGGTTGGAGCCGGTGGCCAGCACCAGGCGCCCGTAGCCGATGACTCCGCCGTCGTCGCAGAGCACCCGGCGCTCCGCCCGGTCGATCCGCACGACACGCACCCCGCGCCGCACCTCGGCGGGCGGCAGGGCGATGACGTCCGGCTCGTACCGGCCCGCGAGCACCTCGGCGAGCAGCACCCTGTTGTACGGTGCGTGCGGCTCCTCGCCGACGACGGTGACACCGGGCACCCGGGCGGCGAGCCGCGCGCCCGCCATCCCGGCGCCGATCACCACCACCCGCGCCGTGTTCTCCGACTGTGTCCTCATGCCGTCGAGAGTGCGCGGCGGGTGTTACCCGACCGCATCCCTCCTGTTTCCCGGGAGGAACCTTGCGCTCAGCGCGTCCCGGCGCCGTCTGTGAGGGCGCCGCGGCACCGCCGTTTGGACGGTGTACCCACCATCTGCTTTAGTCGCGAACATGCCTGAGATCACCCTCACCACCCTGGTCGTCCTCTGTCTGGCCGCCGCGGCGGCCGGCTGGATCGACGCGGTGGTGGGCGGCGGCGGGCTCCTCCTCCTGCCCGCCCTGCTGCTGGGGCTTCCGCACGTACCGGCCGCGCACGTCCTCGGCACCAACAAGGCGGTCGCCATCGTCGGCACGTCCGGTGCGGCCGTCACCTACCTGCGCAAGGCGCCCGTGCGGGTGGGGACCGCCGTACGCATCGGACTCATGGCGCTCGCGGGATCGATGACCGGCGCGTTCTTCGCGGCCGGCATCAGCAGCGACGTGCTGCGCCCGGTGATCATGGTGGTGCTGCTCGCGGTCGCCGCCTTCGTGATGCTGCGGCCGTCCTTCGGCACGGCGGCGGCCGGTGACGGGGCCGGCGAGAAGGTCACCCGGGCCCGCACGGTCACCGCGATCGTGCTGGTCGGCGGTGGTATCGGCTTCTACGACGGGCTGTTCGGACCCGGTACGGGTACCTTCCTGGTGCTGGCGCTGACCGCCGTGCTCCACCTCGACCTGGTCACCGCGTCCGCCAACGCCAAGATCGTGAACGTCTGCACCAACGCCGGCGCGCTGGCGATGTTCGCCTACCAGGGGACCGTCCTGTGGCAGCTGGCCGCGCTGATGGCGGTATTCAATCTCGCGGGCGCGATGCTCGGGGCGCGGATGGCTCTCCGGAAGGGCAGCGACTTCGTCCGCGGGGTGCTGCTGGTCGTGGTGTTCTCGCTGGTCGCCAAGCTCGGCTTCGACCAGTGGAACGCCTGACCGGCGCCTGCCCGGTCCGTCCGGTGGCCGGGCCGGTCAGCGCACCCCGGTGAGGTGGGCGTACACCACCACGTTGCCCTGGTAGCCGGTCTCCCGTGTGTACCCGCCGCCGCAGGTGATGAGCCGCAGCGAGGCGTCCGGGGTGGCGCCGTAGACCCGCTCGTCCGGGAACGTGTCGTTCTCGTACACCTCGACCGCGTCGACCGCGAACACGGCGGTGCGGCCGTCCCGGCGGTCGACCTCGACCTCGGCCCCCTTCTTGAGGGACCCGAGGGAGTAGAACACCGACGGCCCTTCGGCGTCGTCGACATGGCCCGCGACCACAGCCGTGCCCCTGGTGCCGGGCGGGGTGCCGCCCTCGTACCAGCCGGTGAGGTTGCGGTCCCCCTCGGGCGGTGCGTCGAGGCTGCCGTCCGGGCCCAGCCCGAGGCCGGTCATGGGCGCGTCCACACCGATGGCCGCGATACGGATCCTGACCGGGACGGAGGGGCGCAGCGGATCGGCGGCCCGGGTGGCCGGCCGCGGTCCGGCACCGGCGGTGAAGGCCTCGGCGGCGGACGGCTGGGGGGCTTCGGTCCGGACCGCCGCCCCGTTGTGCACCAGCCAGGTCCCGCACAACGCGGCGATCCCCACCAGCCAGGCCCTGGCCCTGAGTGTCGCCCTGTCCACGTCCCGCCCTCCGCCCGGCCGCTCTCAGCGGCGCGTGCCGTACGCGCGGCGGCTGCGGCGCAGCAGCAGGACACCGGCCACGGCCGCCGCCGCGACCAGGCCCGCGCCCGTGGCGAGCTGGGCGGTGTCGGGGGCCGCGCTGCCGCCGACGCCCGTCCCCACGTGCCCGGAGGGCCGGCTGGGGCCGGCTGTGGGCGTGGGCCTGTGCCCCGGGGGCACGGGCGGCTCGGCGGATCCGGGGGCGGTCTCCGAGGGAGGTGCGGGCCGGGTTCCCGTCCCGGTTCCGGGCCGCTGGACCGCTCCGGCCTCGTCCCCGGTCCCCGTGCCGCCCTCCTCGGTCCGCGGCCAGGAGAGCTCCGACTCCGCCGCCGGATCGTCCGGTGCCTCCGGCTCGCCTGCCGGGTCCGGCCCGTCGAGGGCGTCCGGATCCTCGGCCCCGAGACCCGCCGGCGGGTCCACGCCGTCCTCGGTCCCTCCCGGGTCGTCGGCCGCCACCCCGCCGCTGTCGCAGGAGACCGCCGGGGCGGTGTCCGCGGAGCCGCAGTCCGCCGGGTCGGGCGCCGCCGTCGCCACCGTGGGCTCCGGCCCGCCGAGCCCGTCCGCGTGGGCCGACGGGATGGCGAGGCCGAGCGCTGCGGCGGTGAGGGCCGCGGCGGCGGTACCGGTCACGAGGCGGGCGGGGCTGCGCATGGGAATCCTCCGGGCAGACGGATGTGTCCTGCCTTCGAGGTAACGGGCCGGACCGGCCGCCCGCATGCTGACGCGCCGTCAGCTTTCACCCGTACGGACCTGACGGGGTGCGTCCGTCCGCCCGGCCCGCGCAGGTCGCGGCGGTGGCCGGGACCGTGATGCCCGGCCGGTGCCGATCGGGTGACCTCGCGCCTTTCAGGCCAAGTGACGCAGGTCACAGGAATGCCCCTCGGGGTGGTCGGGCAAACGGTCTCTACCCCCCCACGGGACGGCAGCCCCCCCGGCCGATCCCATGGCCACTGCCCTCACCGGGCCACCCCCCCCCGGGACCGGTGGGGGCGGTGCCCTGTTTCCCGTCTCCCGGAACTCCCCCCCCCGCCC
>Ga0164308_10000699_pt1 | contig 18160 bp, 14 predicted proteins | sample Whisoiple_246_MG_FD_109983 | JGI IMG/M metagenome (GOLD analysis project Ga0164308, IMG submission 109983) | Soil microbial communities amended with fresh organic matter from upstate New York, USA - Whitman soil sample_246_MG | ecosystem: Environmental > Terrestrial > Soil > Unclassified >...
GGTCGAGGTGGTGTCGCTTCCCCGTGCTCACGACCGTACGGCCGGGGCGCGGGCGCCATCAAGGGACCGGGGCGCGCCGCAACGCGACTGCCATACGCCGTTCATGAACGGTGGCGGGATGGCGGGACCCGAAGCGCGCCTCCATGTCACTCCACGTCACGGACCGGCACGTGGCGTCGCCCCGTCCGTCTTTTCCGGGAATTGCGGAAACCGTTATTGTCCGCCCGGCGTCGGTGAAGAAGGAACCGATACGGTGAGCGGGTCGGTGGCCGAAAGAGGTTGACGAAACGGCCTGCGCACAGGGAACAGGAGGAATTCGTGACGTTCGATCAGGAATGGGCCGAACTGCGCGAGGCGGCCGCCCGGCGGAGCGCCATGCGGCTCAACAGTGTTCCTGCCGAAGGCGGCAGTGGCGGGAGCGGCGACCTGGTCGTCAACCGGGACGAACTCGGAGCTATCGGGAATGACGCCTATGGCCTGAGGACGAGGCTGTCGAAGGAAGGTGACCTCGCTCGTCCGACGACCCATGAAGCAGGGGTCGCGCTCACCAACGGGAATTTCGCCTGTGGTGCGGCGGTACTCAAGGTGAACGACTTCTGGCAGACCCATCTGAAGACTCTGCTGGATTCCTGTGCGCACATCTCGAACCACCTGGATTACACGAAGGCTCAGCACGCGAAGGACGAAGTGAAGATCGAAGGGGATCTGGCGCCGATCTCCAAGCTCACGGAATACATGAAGTAAGGCTCGGGGGAGTACGAACGTGTTGAATTACGAGGATATCGTCGACGCCCCGGTGGGCAAGCTGAAGGCCGCCGCCGACGACTGGTCGGAAATGGCGGGCAAGCTGGAGAAGCTCGCGGACGACGCCGCCGACGGGATGAAGGTCAAGGCCGACAAGGCGAACTGGGAAGGCCTCAACGCGGGTGTCACCAAGGCGTTCGTCGGCAAGACGACAAAGGAGTTCGCGGACGCCGCAGCCGAGGCCAAGGGCGTGAAGATGATCCTCGACGAGGGTCACACGGCCATCAAGAAGGCCAAGGACGACCTGGTGAACATCCGGGACCACGAAGGCCCCGCGGCCGGGATCCGCGTGGACGGCAGGGGCAAGGTCTTCGCGCGCCACCCGGTGGAGGACCTGCCTCCCCAGCAGAAGGCCCACGACCCCGACTATCCCGCGCTCGTGCAGCAGCAGAAGGAGAACATCGCCTCCTGGCAGAAGAAGATCGACCTCATCGTCGACAACTGCAACGACACCGATGTCTCCTTCAAGAACTCCCTCGAAGCCAACGTCACCGACCGCAAGGACTTCAACGCCCCGAAGTACACCAAGATGGACCAGGAGGAGGCCGCCCGGGCCGCCGGTCTGGCCGCCAAGGGCCGCGACATCACGCACACCGAGCTCCAGCAGCTCAACGAGCTCCTGAAGGACAACGCGAAGTCGCCGGAGTTCTCGAAGAACTTCTACGAGAAGCTCGGTCCGGAGAAGTCGCTGGCGTTCTTCGGGCAGCTCTCCACGGACACCTACGAGTACGGCAAGGTCGACAAGGAGCGCCTCAAGGACGTCCAGGAACTGCAGAAGAACCTGGGACTCAACCTCGCCACCGCCTCGCACGACAAGGACTTCAGCGAGAAGTGGGGCCCCGAGCTCCGCAAGATGGGCACGGAGCGCATCCCGCTCGCCAAGCACGACTACAACGGGCCCTACGGCTATCAGCTGCTCGGCGGGATCATGCGGTACGGGAACTACGACAAGTCGTTCCTCAACCCGATCGCCGAGCACGTGGCGCAGCTGCACCAGAAGGACCCGTACATGTTCGCCGACAACAAGGTGGTGAACAGCCCGTTCAAGAACCCGTTCAACCCCTCGGGCGTCAACGGCGCGGGCTACGACCCGGCCACCGCCATGCTGGAGGCCCTGGGGAACAGCCCGGACGCGGCGAAGCACTTCTTCAACGATCCGCCGACCGCGTACAACGAGGACGGCACGGTCGACAAGGGCGCCACGGCGGACCTCGGCAAGAACGGCGAGACGCCGATCGACAACTACCTCGACTTCTTCGGCAACGAGAAGTGGGAGTCCTTCCCGGACGTCAACTCGCTGGACGAGGACGAGCTCAAGAACTCCCTCAACCAGATGCCCGACGCACTGGGCCACGCACTGGAGTCGGCCACCCTCGGCTACCCGGCCGGACACCCTGACGCGAGCGTGGTACGGGACGCCGACAACGCGGCGGTCATGCAGCAGGTCATGGAGAAGTACGGGGCGGACGCCGGCCTGCTCAAGGAGCAGGAGGCGATGTCCGACAGCCTGGGCACCATGGGCGCAGGCTACATCGACGACATCAACTGGGCGCTGGACAAGGGCGACCCGGACAGTGTGTTCGCCCCCAAGGACTCGGACGGGCGCATCGACTTCCAGGACGACGAGGAGGGCAGGAGCGTCACGCGGGGCTTCCTCAGCGCCCTCGGCCAGCATCCGGACGCCTACGCGACGGTGTCGGCCGCAGAAGAGGTGTACACGCGGAGTGTGCTGGAGAACCAGGTCGACTCCGACGGAGTGATCGACAAGGGCAGTGCCCGGTCGGCCGTGCACGTCGGCGCGGAGGTCCAGGGCATGCTCGACCAGTCCCGGGCCGACCAGGTCCAGGCCGACAACATGAAGAGCCACGAGGACTACGAGAAGGCCGTGGCCAAGCGCTCCGGGTGGGTCGAGTTCGGCGCGGCGGCGGGTATCGCCGCGGGCGTCGCCTTCCTGCCGGCCACCGCGGCGGTCGGAACGGCCGCCGTGCTCATCCCCCTGGCCACCGACACGGCCAGCGGCGGGGCGGAGCAGCTCATCGGGCAGTTCATCGGTGACATGTCGGACAACTCGGTCGACGCGAACAAGGAGAAGGCCGAGGAGCTGACCAGGGAGGAATGGAACAAGATCTATCGGGCCGGCGAGTCCATGGCCGAAGCACCGATGGAGGAGTTCCTCGCCCGCAACACCGGGGACTCGGACGAGGACAAGGTATTCCGCCAGGACATGAAGGAGTCCATGAGGCTCGGCTACTCGACCGGTAACGACCGGGAGAACCAGCAGGGCCAGGATCCGGAAACGGGCTGACGAGAACATGGGTACCGGTGGAGGGATGAGGATCGTGGGACTGGCACGGGCAGGGCGCCTGACAGCCGCCGTCGGCCTGGTCGTCGCGGGCGCAGGCCTTGTGGCCTGCGGCTCGGACGCGGAGACGGGCAAGAGCACCGAGAAGACCTTCGTGGGGGCCGACAAGGTCTGCGGCGGTCTGTTCGACGCGTCCTTGGCGAAGAAGGTCGAGGCGGTCACGGCGGACTCGGAGTTCTTCGACAAGGGCGCGGGCGGCCTGGAGGACGTCGTCGAGGCGCTGACACGCGGATACGAGTCGGGGCGCAGTTCGGCCACCGGGGCGGACCTGTGCGAGCTCAGCCCCAAGGGGGGCGGAGCGGGCGACGGAGCGTCGGTCACGTTCTCCATGTACGCCCCGCAGGACGTGAAGGACCCGAGGGCCGGCTCCGGCACGGTGTTCTACACGATGGGCAAGAGGTCCGAGGCGAGGGGCACCGGAGCCTCGCTCTACCTCGAGTGCGTGAGTCCGCGTCTCAAGGGCTCGGAGACAAAACCCCTGCGCGTCTACGGGAGCTTCACGGTCGGGGAGAGCGATGCCCCGGACACACCCGAGACCCGTGACGCCAATCTGGAGATTCTTCACACCGGGGCTCTCTCCGTGGTGAAGGAGCTGGGCTGTGAGAACAACGCGGGGCTGCCCGGCACACCGGATCTCACACCGAAGTAGGTGCCGGGGGCCCGCATCCCTGTCACGCGGCGACGGCCGCCCCACGCCATGGGGCGGCCGTCGCGCTCCGCCGGAGGCCGTACGGGGCCCCGGGGAACGGGCCGAGGGGCCGGGCGGGCCGGAACGTGCCGGCCGTGTCCATGGACGGCAGGTCCGGGCGTGATCGTGGTCGTACGACGAAGGGACCAGCCGGGTACCGCCCACCGACAGGGGTCACCCGCAGCCGTGGCCCTTACTCTGGGGCTCATGACTGCCCTGGAACCCCGTGACGCCGAGGTCACGGCCGCCCTCGTGGAGACGACCACCGCACCCGTTCCCACGGAGGGCGTGCTCGGGCGTACGTACAGGGCTCTCAGCATCGGCATCGTGTCCGTCGTCCTGCTCATCGCCTTCGAGGCGACCGCCGTCGGGACGGCCATGCCGGTCGCCGCCCGGGAACTGCACGGCATTCCGCTGTACGCCTTCGCGTTCTCCGCGTACTTCACCACCAGCCTCTTCGCCATGGTGCTCTCCGGGCAGTGGGCCGACCGGCGGGGGCCGCTCGCGCCGCTCGCCACCGGGATCGGCGCCTTCGGGGCGGGACTGCTGCTCTCCGGTACCGCGGGCGGCATGTGGACGTTCATCGCGGGCCGGGCCGTCCAGGGCATCGGCGGCGGCCTCGTCATCGTGGCGCTGTACGTGGTCATCGGGCGGGCCTATCCCGAGCGGATCCGGCCGAGCATCATGGCCGCGTTCTCGGCCGCCTGGATCGTGCCGTCCGTCGTCGGACCGCTCGCCTCGGGCACGGTGACCGAACATCTCGGATGGCGCTGGGTCTTCGTGGGCATCCCGGTGCTGATACTCCTGCCCCTCGGCCTCGCCCTGCCCGCGATCCGGCGGATGGCGGGCGGCCCCGCCGACACCGAGGCCGCCGCGGAGCCCTTCGACGCCCGCCGCATCCGGCTCGCGCTCGGAATCTCGGCCGGTGCCGGGCTGCTCCAGTACGCAGGGCAGGAGCTCAGGTGGCTGTCCCTGGTCCCGGCGCTCGCCGGCGCCGCCCTGCTCGTCCCCGCCGTGCGCGGGCTGCTGCCCAGGGGCACCATGCGGGCGGCGCGAGGGCTGCCCGCGGTGATCCTGCTCCGGGGGATCGCCGCCGGTTCGTTCATCGTCGCCGAGTCCTTCGTCCCGCTGATGCTGGTGACCCAGCGCGGGCTCTCCCCGACCCTCGCCGGCCTCTCCCTGGCGGCGGGCGGCCTGACCTGGGCGCTCGGCTCATGGGTCCTCGCCAGGCCCCGGACGGAGCCGCACCGGGGGGCTCTGATGGTGGCGGGCATGGTGCTCGTGGCGGCAGCGATCGTCGCCGCGCCGAGCGTGCTCATCGAGGCGGTGCCGGTGTGGACGCTGGCCGCGGTCTGGGGCGTCGGATGCTTCGGCATGGGCATCGTGATCGCGTCGACGAGTGTGCTCCTCCTGCAGTTGTCCGCCCCTCAGGACGCGGGGGCGAACTCCGCCGCCCTGCAGATCTCCGACGGGCTCGCCAACGTGCTGCTGCTCGCGGCGGGCGGCGCGGCCTTCGCCGCCCTCGGCGGGGGCGCGGTGGGCGCGGCGCACGGCGCCGTGGGCGGCGGCGGTGCGGCGGCGCATCCCGGGGCCTTCACCGTCGTCTTCCTGCCGATGGCGGCGGTGGCGCTGGCCGGGGTGTGGGTGGCCAGCCGGGTGAAGGAAGCCTAGGTACCCTGCGGTGCCCCGTGGGCCTCGCCTGTGAAGAGAGTCTCAGCGGCATCGGACGGCGGCCGTTCCGTACGAGGTCCGGCGCCGCCCGCCGGTAGGGTGGCCCGGTTGTCGTATCGCGTACGGGCTGCCCGCGGCCCGCACGGAAAGCGCCCCACGTACCCGAGTGCCCCGAACCGGAGACCGTGACTACTACCGCCTCCCACCACCTCTCACCCGCTTTTCCCGGCCGCGCCCCCTGGGGGACCGCCGGGAAGCTGCGAGCCTGGCAGCAGGGTGCCATGGAGAAGTACATCCAGGAGCAGCCGCGCGACTTCCTCGCGGTCGCCACCCCCGGCGCAGGCAAGACGACCTTCGCGCTGACCCTCGCCTCATGGCTGCTGCACCACCACGTGGTGCAGCAGATCACCGTCGTGGCGCCCACCGAGCACCTCAAGAAGCAGTGGGCGGAGGCAGCCGCCCGCATAGGGATCAAGCTGGACCCCGACTACAGCGCCGGGCCCGTGAGCAAGGAGTACCACGGCGTCGCGATCACGTACGCCGGCGTCGGCGTGCGCCCCATGCTGCACCGCAACCGCTGCGAGCAGCGCAAGACGCTCGTGATCCTCGACGAGATCCACCACGCCGGTGACTCGAAGTCCTGGGGTGAGGCGTGCCAGGAGGCGTTCGACCCGGCGACCCGGCGGCTCGCCCTCACGGGTACGCCGTTCCGCTCCGACACGAACCCGATCCCGTTCGTGGCGTACGAGGAGGGCAACGACGGCATCCGCCGCTCCTCGGCCGACTACACCTACGGCTACGGCAACGCGCTCTCCGACGGCGTCGTGCGGCCCGTGATCTTCCTCAGCTACAGCGGGAACATGCGCTGGCGCACCAAGGCAGGGGACGAGATCGCCGCACGGCTCGGCGAGCCGATGACCAAGGACGCCATCGGGCAGGCCTGGCGCACCGCGCTCGCACCGACCGGTGACTGGATCCCCAACGTGCTGGCCGCCGCCGACAAGCGGCTGACCGAGGTGCGCAAGGGCATCCCGGACGCCGGCGGGCTCGTCATCGCGACGGACCAGGAGTCGGCGCGCGCCTACGCCAAGATCCTCAAGTCGGTCACCGGGGAGAAGCCGACGGTGGTCCTCTCCGACGAGAAGGCCGCGTCCAAGAACATCGACAGGTTCAGCCAGGACGGGTCGCGCTGGATGGTCGCGGTCCGGATGGTGTCGGAAGGCGTCGACGTGCCGCGCCTCGCGGTCGGCGTGTACGCGACGACCATCTCCACCCCGCTCTTCTTCGCCCAGGCCGTCGGCCGTTTCGTGCGGTCGCGGAGGCGCGGCGAGACCGCGTCGGTGTTCCTGCCGACCATCCCGATGCTGCTCGACTTCGCGAACGAGATGGAGGTCGAGCGCGACCACGTGCTCGACAAGCCCAAGAAGGGCAGCGACGAGGAGAACCCGTTCGCGGAGGAGGACCAGCTCCTCGCCGACGCGGAGAAGCTGGAGGACGAGGAGACCGAGGACCAGCTGCCCTTCGAGGCGCTGGAGTCCGACGCGGTCTTCGACCGGGTGCTGTACGACGGTGCCGAGTTCGGTATGCAGGCGCACCCGGGCAGCGAGGAGGAGCAGGACTACCTGGGCATCCCGGGCCTCCTGGAGCCCGACCAGGTGCAGCTGCTGCTCCAGAAGCGGCAGACCCGGCAGATCGCGCACAGCCGCCAGAAGCCGGCCGCGGAGGCCGACCTCCTGGAGAAGGCCGCGGAGGAGCGGCCGGTGGTCACGCACAAGAAGCTGCTGGAGCTCCGCAAGCAGCTCAACACGATGGTGTCGGCGTACACGCACCAGAGCGGCAAGCCGCACGGCGTGATCCACACCGAGCTGCGGCGGGTCTGCGGCGGTCCGCCGAGCGCCGAGGCGACGGCCGGACAGATCCAGGACCGGATCAAGAAGGTCCAGGAGTGGGCCACGCGGATGCGGTGAGCCGGACCCGGGCGGCCCGGGGCGCGGGCGGCACGTTCCGCCCGCACCCCGGCCTCCGGTCCGCGCCCCGGCTGTCCGGTGTCGGAGGGGGAGAGGCGCGCCGCCGCGTCGGCGGGGGCGCGTGGGCGCGTGCCGAGCGCCGGGACCGAAAATTTTTTTCGCGCTCCTATTCACGGTGAGTTAACAATCGTTCACGTCTGATGCACGGAGCGTTGCCGCCGCGTCACCCGACTTGAACGCGCGTAGATGTTCGCGTTCCGGACGGTCCGCCGCTGACCGGCGGTTATGCGGCGCCGTTTCAAGGGGCGCCCGGATTCTGGACGAGGTCTTCCGCTGAGCGGACCCTCTCGCTAATCTCCCCGAAACATGAACGCCCCGTGGCAATGTGGCCGCGGAGCGCAGCCGGTGCCATGGCCAGTCGGCGGCCTCTCGGTGCGTCGCCGTGGGACCGGCGTCGGTACCCCGGAGACAACCGCCCCGCTCACCACGAGGGAGAGGGCGTCGTGACCGCGGAGACTTCTCAGACGCTCGACCGGGGACTGCGCGTCCTCAAGCTGCTCGCCGATACCGACCACGGCCTGACCGTCACCGAGTTGTCGAACAAACTCGGCGTCAACCGCACCGTGGTCTACCGACTGCTCGCCACCCTGGAACAGCACGCGCTCGTCCGGCGTGACCTGGGCGGCCGGGCCCGAGTGGGTCTGGGTGTGCTGCGCCTGGGCCGGCAGGTGCATCCGCTCGTCCGGGAGGCGGCCCTGCCCGCGCTGCGTTCCCTGGCCGAGGACATAGGGGCCACCGCACACCTCACCCTCGTCGACGGGACGGACGCGCTCGCGGTCGCCGTCGTCGAGCCGACCTGGACCGACTACCACGTGGCCTACCGGGCCGGATTCCGCCACTCCCTGGACCGGGGTGCGGCGGGCCGGGCCATCCTCACCGCCCGGCAGAAGACAGTCGACCACCCCGGCTACACCCTCACGCAGGGCGAGCTCGAAGCCGGTGCCTGCGGCGCGGCCGCGCCGTTGGTCGGGGTCTCCGGGGTGGAGGGCAGCGTGGGCGTCGTGATGCTCGCGGACGCCGTCCCGGAACGGGTCGGCCCGCGCGTCCTCGACGCGGCCCGTGAGGTCGCCGACGCCCTGCGGTAGGCACACGCTCCGACGTCGCCGGCTCCGACCGCCCGTGCGGTCGGAGCCGGCGACGGGTGGCGGTTAGATTGGTCGGGTGGCCATTCGTCTCTCCCGCCCCCGCGCCCTCGCGCTCTGCGCGCTGCCCGTACTCGCCCTGTTCGGCACGGCGGCCTTCGCGCCCCTGCCGTTCACCGTGGCGCAGCCCGGCAGCACCGCCGACGTCCTGGGGGACGACAAGGGGAAGCCGGTCATCACGATCACGGGCACGCCCACCCGGACCACCGACGGCGAGCTGCGGATGACGACGATCCTGGCGACCGCGCCCACGGCCGACGTCGGCGTCGCGGATGTCGTCGACAGCTGGTTCAGGACGGACCGGGCGGTCATGCCGCGCGACTCCGTCTACCCGACCGGCGGCTCCGAGAAGGAGATCGAGCGGCACAACCTCCAGGACATGGAGAAGTCGCAGAACGTCGCCGTCGACGCGGCCCTGGAGTACCTGGACAAGAAGCCCGGCTCCGTGGACGTCACCCTGCACCTCGCCGACGTCGGCGGCCCCAGCGCGGGCCTGTTCTTCTCCCTGGGCATCATCGACAAGCTGGTCGGCAACGGCTCCGGCGGTGACCTGACCGGCGGCCGTACGGTCGCGGGAACCGGGACGATCGAGGCGGACGGCACGGTCGGCGCGGTAGGCGGGGTCTCCCTCAAGACGCAGGCCGCCCACCGCGACGGGGCGACCGTCTTCCTCGTGCCGAAGGCCGAGTGCAAGCAGGCCAAGGCCGAGCGGCCCGACGGACTGCGGCTCATCCCCGTCACGACGCTCTCGAGCGCGGTGTCCTCGCTGCGTGCCCTGGACCAGGGGGGCAAGGTCCCGAGCTGCTGACCTGCGGCTCCTGACCCAGGACCGGCGGCCGGAAGTCTGTGACCTGCGGATCCTGACCAGACCGACGGCCTGTGACCTGCGCATCCCGACCAGACCGACGGCCGGAGGCCCGTGACCTCCGGCTGCCGACCCGGTCTGCCGACCTGCGCCGGCACCTCCGGGAGCAGGCACCGGCCGGTCCGTGACCGCAACGGGACCGGGGCCGCGTCCTCGCGGGCCCCGGCCGCGCTTCCGCTCAGCCCTCCTTGATGAATCCTTCCTTCAGCAGCCAGTCCTTCGCGACCTCGTGAGGGTCCTCCCCGTCCACGTCCACCTTGGAGTTCAGCTCCTGCGCGAGCGGTGTCGTCAGCTTCTTGGTGACCGGAGCCAACAGCTCAGCGATCTCCGGGTACTTGTCCAGGGTCGCCGTGTGGATCGCCGGTGCGGCGTTGTAGTTGGGGAAGAACTGCTTGTCGTCCTCCATGACGTCCAGGTTCATCGCCTTGATCCGGCCGTCCGTCGTGTACACCTCGCCCAGCAGGCAGGAGTTGGACTCGGACACCTGGGTGTAGATGATCCCCGCGTCCATCTTCTGGATGTTCGAGGCGGGCAGATTCATCCCGTACTTCTTCTGCATGCCGGGCAGTCCGTCGTCGCGGGAGGCGAACTCGTTCTCCACGCAGACCGTCACGGCCTTCGGGTCCTTCTTCGCGAGCGCGGCCACGTCCGACAGCGTCTTCAGGTGGTACTTCGCGTTGTTCTTCTTGCTGATGGCCAGCGCGTAGGTGTTGTCCAGGGTGGACGGCGGGAGCCAGGTCACCCCGTTGCCCTTGTCCTCGTCGCGGACCACCTCGTACTGCTTCTGCGGGTCGACGACCGGTTCGGCGTGGCCCAGGTAGGTGATCCACGCCGTGCCCGTGTAGTCGTACAGTGCGTCCGCCTCGCCCTTCACGACCGCCTCGCGGGAGCTGATCGACCCGGGCAGGTTCGTCCGGTCCAGCACCTCGGCACCGGCCGCCTTGAAGAGCAGGCCCATGATCTGCCCGAGGATGATGTTCTCGCTGAAGTTCTTCGAGGTCACCGTCAGCGACGCGCCCTTGAGCGGCTGTCCCTTTCCGAGCGACCCCGGTCGCACGTCGTCCACCAGCGGAGACCCGCTCTTCAGCCCGCACCCCGTGAGCAGGAGGGCGAGCGCGGCCGTCGATGCCAGGCCCGTACGTACCCTCACGCTTCCTCCAGTCCGCGCGGCGTCAGCCACAGTTCGGCCAGCGACGCCAGCCAGTCCACCAGCAGCGCCAGCACCACCGTCAGCACGGAGCCGAGCACCAGCACGGGCATGCGCTGCGTCTGGATACCGGAGGTGATCAGGTCGCCGAGTCCGCCGCCGCCTCCGAAGGTGGCGAGCGTCGCGGTGCCCACGTTCAGCACCAGCGCCGTCCGCACGCCCGCGAGGATCAGCGGGACCGCGAGGGGCAGTTCGACCTTGGTGAGGGTGCCCAGCGCCGACATGCCGATGCCCCGGGAGGCCTCGACGAGGGTCGGCTCGATGGCGTTCAGCCCCGCCACCGTGTTGGAGAAGACGGGCAGCACCGCGTAGATCACCATGCCGATGATCGCGGTCGACGGGCCGATGCCCAGCCAGATCACCAGCAGGGCCAGCAGCCCGATGGCGGGTGTGGCCTGCCCGATGTTGGCGAGGGTCGTGACGCCGGGGGCCGCCTTCTTCAGGCCGCGCCGGGTCATCGCGATGCCGAGCGGGATCGCGATGATCAGCACCCAGAAGGTGGAGATCGCGGTCAGCTTGACGTGCTGCCACCAGCGGACCTCGACGATGTCCCCGGCCAGCGAGTTCTTCGCGATCGAGTCGAGTTCGACGTTGGAGATCCACAGATAGGTCGCGACCAGGACGACCGTGAGGACGGCCGGCACCAGGACGAGCTTCTTCCAGGTGATCCGGCGCGCCGGGGCGGCCTGCCGCGGGGAGGGCTCGGCCTCCTCGTCACGGAAGGCGTGCCCGCCGACGTCGTGCTCTCCGGGGGGTCGTGCTCCCTTGGGGGGAGCCTGATGACTGGGGGTCATAGCCCGCTGCCACCGCCCTCCTGCTCCTGCTCCGTCCGGTGGACGCGCAGCTCCTCCAGGTCGTGCTCGTGCTCCATGGCGGCGAGGCGGTCGGCCTCCAGGAGCTCCTGGACGGAGTTCATCAGGGTGTGCATGTCGACGACGCCGATGAACTCACCGCGCCGCCCGGTCACGGCGACCCGCCCGCCGCTGTCCGTCAGCACCGCCTCCAGCGCGTCGTGCAGCGTCGCGTCCCGGGTCACGGTGTCGTGCACCAGCTGTCCGGCCCTGGCGAGCGAACCCTTGGCGCGCATCAGATCGCCGCGCCGCAGCCACTTGTAGGGCCGGTTGCGGCGGTCCAGCATCAGCAGTTCGCTGTGCCGGCCGTCCCGCAGCTTGTCGAAGATCGACTGGAGCGGGTCCTCGACGGTCACCGTGGGGAAGTCGGCGATCCCCACGTCCCGCACACGAGTGAGGTTGAGCCGCTTCAGTGCGGCGCCCGCGCCCACGAAACCGGAGACGAAGTCGTCGGTCGGGTTGGTGAGGATGGCCTCGGGCGTGTCGAACTGCGCGATGTGCGAACGCTCCCGGAGCACCGCGATCCGGTCGCCCAGCTTGATGGCCTCGTCGAAGTCGTGGGTGACGAAGACGATCGTCTTGTGCAGTTCGTGCTGGAGCCGGATCAGCTCGTCCTGGAGGTGGTCGCGGGTGATCGGGTCGACCGCCCCGAACGGCTCGTCCATCAGCAGCACCGGCGGGTCCGCGGCCAGGGCCCGGGCCACCCCCACGCGCTGCTGCTGGCCGCCGGAGAGCTGGCGCGGGTACCGCCCGTGGAACTCCCGGGGGTCCAGCCCGACGAGATCGAGCATCTCCTCGACCCGGTCCTTCACCCCGGACTTCGACCAGCCCGTCATCTTCGGTACGAGGGCGATGTTCTCCGCGACCGTCATGTGCGGGAAGAGACCGGAGGACTGGATGGCGTAACCGATCTTGCGGCGCAGCTTCACCGGGTCCATGTCGGTGACGTCCTCGTCGTTGATCCTGATCCGCCCGGACGTCGGCTCGATCAGGCGGTTGATCATCTTGAGGGTGGTGGACTTCCCGCAGCCGGAGGGGCCCACGAGGATGACGGTCTCACCGGCCTTGATGTCCATGGACACCTCCTCCACCGCGGGGGTGGGGCTGCCCGGGTAGGACTTGGAGAGGTTCTCCAGCTGGATGGTGGCACCGGAGGTGCTCGCGGGGCGGGGCGGGGCCGACTCCGTCGACCCGGTGACGGTCTCAGGCACGGATCCCCCTAGGGATGGTGAGCCGTCCGAGAAGCACGTAGGCGGCGTCGAAGAGCAGAGCGAGGATGACGATGCCGATCGTGCCGGCGAGGACCTTGTTGATGGCGTTTGCGCTTCCCAGTGAGGCGAGGCCACCGAAGATCTCGTTGCCGAGTCCGGGGCCCGAGGCGTAGGCGGCGATGGCGGCGATGCCCATCAGCATCTGGGTGGAGACCCGGATGCCGGTGAGGATGGGGGGCCACGCGAGGGGCAGTTCGACCTTGAGGAGCCGTCGTGTCCTGGACATCCCGATGCCCTTGGCGGCGTCGACGAGCGACGGGTCGACCCCGCGCAGCCCGACGATGCAGTTGCGGACGATGGGCAGCAGCCCGTACAGCGTCAGGATGATCACGGTGGGCGGGACTCCCAGGCCGACCAGGGGGATCAGCAGACCGATCGCGGCGAGCGAGGGAATGGTGAGGATCGCCGAGGTGGACGTGATCGCCAGGGATCCGCCCCAGTTGCTCCGATAGCTGACGACACCGATCAGGACGCCGAGAAGAGTGGCGATGACCATGCACTGGAAGACGGCGCTGGCGTGCTGATACGTGTCGGTGAGCAGTTGCTGGTGGCGGGTGCCCACATACTCCCAGAAGTTCACATGTTGCTCCGTAGGCTCAGTCGGTGTCCCCTGCAGCCTGCTCAACCAGCGGGATAATACGCAGGGGCACCGGGTTTTCCATGACGATCGCCGTGGAGGCCCGGACGATGCCATCAAAGCCCACCACGAGGTCGATCACCCGCTGGAGATCGGCGTTCGAGCGGGCGACGAGACGGCAGAGCATGTCCCCGTGACCGGTCGTCGTGTGCAGTTCCAGCACCTCCGGCACACCACTCAAATGGGCCCGTACGTCGGTGCCTTGGCCCTGCTTGATCTCCAGCGTGGCGAACGCGGTGACGGGGTAGCCGAGCGCCGCCGGATCCACCTCGGGGCCGAAACCCCGGATGACGCCATTCGACTGAAGCCGGTCCAGCCGGGCCTGCACGGTCCCGCGCGCCACCCCGAGACGCCTCGACGCCTCGAGCACACCGATACGGGGCTCACGGGCCAGCAGCAGGATGAGCCTGCCGTCCAGATGATCGATCGCCATGATCCGTCTCCCGATGGTCAGCCTGTACAGATGGCCCGCCCATCCTGGCGTCAGGCTGTACGTATTGACCAGTGGATGCACGAACTGTTGCGCACCTTGCGGAGCGGCGGGAACCTTCGGACATGACTGAGACTGTGCACACCACCCCCGACACCGCCCGGCAGGCCGACCCCTTCCCGGTCAAGGGAATGGACGCGGTGGTCTTCGCCGTGGGCAACGCCAAGCAGGCGGCGCACTACTACTCGACCGCTTTCGGCATGAAGCTGGTGGCCTACTCCGGACCGGAGAACGGCAGCCGCGAGACCGCGAGTTACGTCCTGACCAACGGCTCCGCCCGCTTCGTCCTCACCTCGGTCATCAAGGCGTCCACCGAGTGGGGCACCTTCCTCGCCGACCACGTGCACGCCCACGGCGACGGTGTGGTCGACCTCGCCATCGAGGTCCCCGACGCCCGGAAGGCGTACGCCTACGCCGTCGAGCACGGGGCGACGGGCGTCACCGAGCCGTACGAGATCAAGGACGAGCACGGCACGGTCGTGCTGGCCGCCATCGCCACGTACGGGAAGACCCGCCACACGCTCGTCGACCGCTCCGGGTACGACGGCCCCTACCTCCCCGGCTACGCCGCCGCCGACCCGATCGTCGAGCCGGCCGCCAAGAGGACCTTCCAGGCCGTCGACCACTGCGTCGGCAACGTCGAGCTCGGCCGGATGAACGAGTGGGTGACCTTCTACAACACGGTCATGGGCTTCACCAACATGAAGGAGTTCGTGGGCGACGACATCGCCACCGAGTACTCCGCCCTGATGTCGAAGGTCGTCGCCGACGGCACGCTCAAGGTGAAGTTCCCCATCAACGAGCCGGCGATCGCGAAGAAGAAGTCGCAGATCGACGAGTACCTGGAGTTCTACGGCGGCGCGGGCGTCCAGCACATCGCGCTCGCCACGAACGACATCGTCGCCTCCGTGCGCGCCATGAGGGCGGCCGGTGTGCAGTTCCTCGACACCCCGGACTCGTACTACGACACCCTGGGGGAGTGGGCGGGCGAGACCCGGGTGCCCGTGGAGACGCTGCGCGAGCTGAAGATCCTGGTCGACCGGGACGAGGACGGCTACCTGCTGCAGATCTTCACCAAGCCGGTCCAGGACCGCCCGACGGTCTTCTTCGAGATGATCGAGCGGCACGGCTCGATGGGCTTCGGAAAGGGCAACTTCAAGGCCCTCTTCGAGGCGATCGAGCGCGAGCAGGAGAAGCGCGGCAACCTCTGACCGCAGCACGGACGGGCCCCTCTCCCCGGCGGGAGAGGGGCCCGTCCGTGTTCCGCGCTACGGGGCCGCCGCCGCGGAGGCGCCGTCCCCGGCCCGCGGGGACGGGGCCGGGGAGGCCGAGGGCTCCGGGCTCCCCTTCCCGGCGTCCGGCGACGGCTTCACCGAGGCTTCGGGCGAGGCGGCGTCCTCCGGCTCGGGCGACGGCTCCTGCGACGGTTCCGGTTCGGCGGAGGGCTCCGCGGACGGCGGCTGCATCTGCGCCGGGCCCCCCGCCGCCGGATCACCGAGGGCGTCCAGGGCCTCCCGCGCCAGCGGCGCGGCCAGCGGCGAGAAGTCCGGGTTCGTGCGGAGGGCCTCCTCCAGATGACCGCGGGCCGGGCCGTCCTGGCCGAGGGAACTCTCGATCACGCCCAGGTGGTAGGCGTACGAGGCGTTGCGCACCCCCGTCCCCACCGCCTGGTCCGCGTACTGCATGGCCTCCTCGCTCCGGCCCGCCCGGTGCAGCGACCAGGCCAGCGTGTCCGCCACCGCCGCACTGCGGCGCTGCCCCTCCCACGCGGTGCGCATCAGTTCCACCGCCGCCTCCGGGTCGCCGTGGTCGGCCTCGAGGCGGGCCTCGGTCAGCGACTCGTCGACCCCGGCCGTCCTCGCCTGCGAGAGGAGGCCGCGGAGCTTCGTGTACTGGGTGCGCGCGTCGCCGTCCAGGTCCAGCGACTCGAACAGCTCGCCGAGTTCGAGCACGTACTCGGGGCGGGGCAGCTTCGTCGTCACCGTCCGGTAGTCGGCCAGGGCCTCATCCGTGCGGCCCAGGGCGGCCAGGGCACGGGCCCGGCCGGCGAGGGACACCAGGTGGCCGCGGTCGGTGCGCAGGGCCGCGTCGTACTCCGCGAGGGCCTCCGCCGGCTCCCCGCGCTCCGCGGCGAGGTCCCCGAGGCGGTGCAGGGCCACCGCCTTCTCGGCCGCCGTGGCGGCGTGGTCCGACGCCTCCCGGGCGGTAGCCAGGGCGTCCTCGCGCCAGCCCTGGTTGCGGTACATCTCGGACGTCCTGGCCAGCGCCGGTACGCCCTTGCGCAGCGTGCCGTACTTCTCCGTGGCCCTGGCCGCGGCCGCGTAGTCGCCGAGGCCGTTGTAGGCGTCGATCAGCACCGGGTACGCCGTCCAGCTCCTCGGCTGCCGCGAACGGACCGTCTCGCCCCACTTCTTCGCTGCGAGGAAGTCGTTCCGGGCGTTGGCGAGTGCGCCGAGACCCACCCACGCCTCCGTGTTCCCGCGCTCACCCGGCTGCGCGGCCAGCGAACGCTGGAGCGCCTGCTCGGCCCGGGAGTAGTACGCCGCGTCCGCGGACCGCCGGCCCCACTCGACGTACGCCGTGCCCAGCACCGCCCAGGACGGGGCGTCCGCGGGATGCGTCTCCACCCACTTCTGCCGGTCGCCGATGAGGGCCGTCAGATCGGACAGGGACGCGGGGGACCCGGCCGCCGCAGCGGCCTCGGCCCGTGCCACGGGCCCCGGCGCGGGCGGCGCGGCCACCTCGTCGTCCGGTACGGCGATCACCGCACCGGCCACGAGCACGGCGCCGGCCACCGCACCGAACGCCGCCCTGCGCAGCGTGGTGCGCATCGGCGCGGGAGGCGGGGGGACGGACGTCGCACCCTGGGGCGGCAGGGTGGAGTAGGGCGGCTCCGGGTTCTGCTGCGGCTTGGCATCCATGGCCATCACTCTGCGTCAGTACGAAGATCGCATCGCGCTCCGTGACGGCCGACGCAGACGGGTTCACACCATTGGCCCCGGGTGCCAGGCTCGGATCATGGACGCACTCCTCGAACGACTGCGCGCAGGACTTCCCGCCGAGGCACTGATCACGGATCCGGACGTCACCGCCTCGTACGCCCACGACATGGCGAGCTTCTGCGATGCCGGCACGCCCGCCGTCGTGGTGCTCCCGCGCTCGGTCGAGGAGGTCCAGCACGTCATGCGGACCGCCACCGCCCTGCGCGTCCCCGTCGTCCCCCAGGGTGCGAGGACCGGCCTGTCCGGTGCGGCCAACGCCTCCGACGGCTGCATCGTGCTCTCCCTGGTCAAGATGGACCGGATCCTGGAGATCAGCCCCGTCGACCGGATCGCGGTCGTCGAACCGGGCGTCGTCAACGCCACGCTCTCCCGCGCGGTCGGCGAACTCGGGCTGTACTACCCGCCGGACCCGTCGAGCTGGGAGATGTGCACGATCGGCGGGAACATCGGCACCGCCTCCGGCGGGCTGTGCTGCGTGAAGTACGGCGTCACCGCCGAGTACGTCCTGGGCCTGGAGGTCGTCCTGGCCGACGGGCGGCTGCTGAACACCGGGCGGCGCACCGCGAAGGGTGTCGCCGGGTACGACCTCACCCGGCTCTTCGTCGGCTCCGAGGGCAGCCTCGGCATCGTCGTCAAGGCCGTCCTCGCACTGCGGCCCCGGCCGCCGCAGCAGCTCGTGCTCGCCGCGGAGTTCCCCTCCGCGGCGGCGGCCTGCGACGCCGTGTGCCGGATCATGGAGCGGGGACACACCCCGTCACTCCTCGAACTGATGGACCGTACGACGGTACGCGCCGTCAACGCGATGGCCTCCATGGGCCTCCCCGAATCCACCGAGGCCCTCCTGCTCTGCGCGTTCGACACGCCCGACCCGGCGGCGGACCTCGCCGCCGTGGGGGAGCTCTGCAAGGCGTCCGGAGCCACCGAGGTCGTGCCCGCCGACGACGTCGCCGAGTCCGAACTCCTGCTGCAGGCCCGCCGCTCGGCGCTGCCCGCCCTGGAGACCGTCAAGTCGGCCACGATGATCGACGACGTGTGCGTGCCGAGGTCCCGGCTGGGCGCGATGATCGAGGGAACCGCCGCGATCGCCGAGAAGTTCGGGCTGACCATCGGTGTCTGCGCCCACGCGGGCGACGGCAACACCCA
>Ga0164308_10000700_pt1 | contig 18148 bp, 17 predicted proteins | sample Whisoiple_246_MG_FD_109983 | JGI IMG/M metagenome (GOLD analysis project Ga0164308, IMG submission 109983) | Soil microbial communities amended with fresh organic matter from upstate New York, USA - Whitman soil sample_246_MG | ecosystem: Environmental > Terrestrial > Soil > Unclassified >...
ACGGCGCGATCCCCTGCGGGCCGTGCGCTCTCAGGTACGGGGGCGGCCCGCCTCGACCAGCTCGGCGACGTCCAGAGTCAGGTCGGCACCGATCGACGGGGGGAGCTCGGCCGACTGGCCGGGGGCGTACACCTCGTGACTGTCGTACGTGCAGCCGGTGGGTTCCGTCAGGACGTGCAGGCGCCCGTGGCGCCGGTCCAGGACCACGTACACCGGGACCTTGGCCTCGGCGTACGCGGAGACCTTGTGCCGCAGGTCGCTCTTGTAGTTGCCGGACGTCACCTCCAGGACGAGGCGGAAGACGGCCGGGTCGTAGCAGTTGTTCTCGACGAGATGCTCGTCGAAGTCCGCGTCCACGACGGCGAGGTCCGGGATGGCGTAGTCCTCCGGGCCTCCGGGCAGCCACAGGCCGATCGCCTGCAGCACTTCGGTGTCCCCGTCGTCGAGCCCTGCTGCGATGAAGGGGCGCATGAGCTTGGTCAGAGCACGGGCGTGCGGGCCGTCCGGGGGTGGGGCCACGGTGATGACGCCTCCGATGATCTCGACGCGATGACCCGGAAGCTGTCCCATGAGACGGTTCGCCGTCACGAGCATGGGTTCCGGCTCATCGTCACAGGGGTGCTCGACTGCTGCTGCAGACATTGCGGGCCTCCTGGGATGGCTGGTGTCGAGAGCATCATCGTAGGACGACGGACCCCGGAGGGGCGTCCTCCGGCGGCGCCACCCGGTCGGGTGAAGCGGGAACGGCCCCGCACACCGGGGTGTGCGGGGCCGTTCCGGACGGGGAGCCGTCAGAGCTTGTCGATCACGTAGTCGATGCAGGCCGTGAGCGCCTGGACGTCCGCCGGGTCGATCGCCGGGAACATCGCCACGCGCAGCTGGTTGCGGCCCAGCTTGCGGTACGGCTCGGTGTCGACGATGCCGTTGGCGCGGAGCACCTTGGCCACGGCCGCCGCGTCGATGCCGTCCTCGAAGTCGATCGTGCCGATGACCTGCGAGCGCTTCGCGGGGTCGGTGACGAACGGGGTGGCGTACTTGGAGTCCTCGGCCCAGCCGTACAGGGCCTGCGAGGAGGCGGCCGTGCGGCCGGTCGTGAAGTCCAGGCCGCCCTGCGAGTTCATCCACTTCAGCTGCTCGTTCAGCAGGAAGAGGGTGGCCAGCGCCGGGGTGTTGTACGTCTGGTTCTTCAGCGAGTTGTCGATCGCCGTGGGCAGCGAGAAGAACTCCGGGACGTGCCGGCCCGAGGCGTGGACGCGCGCGGCGCGGTCCAGGGCCGCCGGGGAGAACACACCGATCCACAGGCCGCCGTCGGAGGCGAAGGACTTCTGCGGGGCGAAGTAGTAGACGTCCGTCTCGGTGATGTCGACCGGCAGGCCGCCCGCACCGGAGGTGGCGTCCACCAGGACGAGGGAGCCCTCGTCGGCGCCCGCGACCCGCTTGACCGGAGCCGCGACACCGGTGGAGGTCTCGTTGTGGGTGAAGGCGTAGACGTCGACGCCCGCCTCGGCCTTCGGGTCCGGGTGGGTGCCCGGGTCCGAGGCGATGACCGTCGGGTCGGCCAGCCACGGGGCGAGCTTGGCGGCCTTCGCGAACTTGGACGAGAACTCACCGAAGTTCAGGTGCTGGGACTTGTTGTCGATCAGACCGTGCGTCGCGACGTCCCAGAAGGCGGTGGAGCCGCCGTTGCCCAGGATCACCTCGTAGCCCTCGGGGAGGGAGAAGAGGTCGCGTACGCCGTCACGTACCTCGCCGACCAGGTTCTTCACCGGGGCCTGGCGGTGGGACGTACCGAGGAGAGAGGTGCCGGTCGCGGCCAGCGCGTCGACCGCCTCCGTCCGCACCTTGGAGGGCCCGGCGCCGAAACGTCCGTCGGCGGGCTTGAGGTCAGCGGGAATCTGGATGTCAGCCACGGTCCGGAGCGTAGTCCCTCCGGAAAGCGGTCGAGGACCGTGTCCGCCGGATGAGACTCATGCTCCGGACCGCGGGAGACCCGTCGGAACGGACAAATCGACGCCCGGATCAGCGCAGATCGACGGGCAGTTCGTGCAGGTCGTTCTGGGTCACGATCGGCTTGTTCCGCAGGTCGGAGGGGGGTACGGCGAGGTCCAGGTCCGGGAAGCGCTCGTAGAGCGCGGGGAGGGCGACCCCCGCCTCCAGCCGGGACAGGGCGGCACCCGGGCAGACGTGCGGACCATGGCCGAAAGCGATGTGTCGGTTCGGGGAGCGGGTGACGTCGAACTCGCCGGCGGTCGGGCCGTACTGCCGCTCGTCGCGGCCCAGCGCGCCGAAGGAGACGATCAGGCCCTCGCCCTTCGGCAGGACCTTGTCGCCGACCTCGATGTCCTCGGTCGCGAAGCGGATCAGGACGTGCGAGGTCGGGGTGTTCCAGCGCAGCGTCTCCTCGATCACGTTCTCCCACGGCACCTCACCGCTCAGCACGCGCCTGCGCTGCTCGGGGTGGGTCTGGAGTGCCTCGACGACGTTGACGACCAGGCTGATCGTGGTCTCGTGACCGGCGGCGATGATCAGCTGGAGCGTGTTGACGATCTCCTCGTTGGTGAGGTGGTCGCCGTCCTCGGACGCCGCGATCAGGGCGCTGGTCAGGTCGTCGCCCGGGTTCGCCCGCTTGTCGTCGACGATCTTCGTGAAGAGGGTGCCGAGGTCCGCCATCATCTGCGGGACCTCCTCCGGCGGGGTCTGCGTCGAGAAGAACTTCTCGAACAGCTCCTTGAGCCGCGGGTGGTCGGCCGGGTCCACGCCCATCAGCTCACTGATGACGTTCATGGGCAGCGGATACGCGAACTCCGCCTTGAGGTCGACCGGCTGGCCCTCGGGCAGTGCCGCGAGCCGGTCCAGGGAGGCGTTCGTGAGCGCCTCGATGCCGGAGCGCAGCCGCTCCACCCGCTTCACCGTCAGGGCCTGGGCGACGAGGGTGCGCAGTCGGCGGTGGTCGGCACCGTCGACGGTCAGCATGGAACGGCCCGGGTTCACGAGACCGATCAGCGGCCAGTCCATCGGGATCTCGCCGCGCTGCCAGGCGTTCCAGACGTTGATGTCCTTGACCACCCGGCTGTCGGTGAGCAGCTGACGGGCCTCGGCGTGATGCGTCACCGCGTAGCAGTGCACCCCGCCGGGGAGCTCCACCTCGGCCAGCGGGCCGGCGGCGCGCAGCGCGGCGCTCTCGGCGTCGAGGTCCGCGACGAGGGGATCGAGGGCGATCCGGGTCATTTCTGGCCTCCAAGTGCAGGGGTGGGCGTGAAGTGCACCGGCAGGTCCGTCAGCCCGCGCAGCCACGGGGACGGGCGCCGGCTCAGCCGGTCCTCGGGGATGTCGAGGTCGATGTCCGGGAGCCGGTCCAGGAGCACCTCGATGCCCGTACGCGCGATGACCTCGGCGGTCTCCTGCGCCGGGAACGGGCAGCGGTGCTCGCCGTGGCCGAAGGAGAGGAAGGCGTTGTTGCCGCCGGTCAGGGTGGAGCCGTCGGTGCGCACCTGCGGGTCGGCGTTGGCCGCGGCGATGCCGAGGAGCAGCATGTCGCCGGCGCGGATGTGGCGTCCGGCGAGGTGGGTGTCGCGGGAGGCCCAGCGGCCGGCCACGTTCTGCGTCGGGGTGTCCTCCCAGAGGACCTCGTTCATCGCCTCGGCGACGCTGTGCCGGCCGCCGGAGAGCGAGGCGGCGAAACGGTCGTCGACCAGCATCAGCCGCAGCGAGTTGCCGATCCAGTCGGCGGTGGGCTGGTGGCCGGCCGCCATCATGACCATGAGGTCCTGGGCGATCTCCTCGTCGGTGAAGCCGCCGGGATCCTCCAGCATCCGGGTCGCGACGTCGTCGTCGGGCTCGGCGTGCTTGTCGGCCAGGAGCTGGTACATGGCCCCGCCGAGGTACTGCTGGCCCGCCAGAGCCCGTTCACGCCCGTCGATCATGTCGTTGAGCGCGGCGACGAGCGGACCGCCGATCTCGTCGCTGAACCCGTAGAGCTTGGCCAGGACGCGGGCGGGGAGCAGCATCGCGTACTCGGCGATGATGTCGGTCCGCCCGGTCGCGCAGAACCGGTCGATGAGGCTGTCGGCGAACTCCTCCGCGTACCGCTTCAGCGTGAACGGGTCGACGGCCTCCAGCGCGTTGCTGATCATGGCCGCGCGGACGGTGTGCCGCTCACCGACGGTGTAGAGGATGGACGGCTGCTTCCGGCCGATCATCGGTCGCAGCGGCCAGTCCTCCGGGATGTTGTCCCACTGGTTCCACAGGTCCGAGTCCCGGCTGAAGAGCACCGGGTCGTTGGTGACCTGGTGGAGTTCGCGGTAGCCGACGATCAGCCAGGCGGGGATGTCGCCGTCCAGCACGACCGGCGCGACCGCGCCGTGGTCGCGGCGCATCTCCCGGTACACCTGCACGGGGTCGGTCTGGAACCGCGGCCCGGACAGGGGAACGGAACCGTGGGACACGGGGCACTGGGTCACGTCGTCGGCTCCGGGGTCATCGTGGCCGCCGGGGCAGGGCTCCCTGCCAGGGCCGCGTCCGCGCCCTTGCTCCGGGCGACGGAGAGGGCGTAGAGGTGCTCGACCAGCGTGATCAGGACGTACTTGCTGGACGAACGGTCCCGGGCGTCGCACTCCACGAGCGGGACGTCGGGGGAGAGGTCGAGGGCCTCGCGGATCTGCTGCTCGGTGTGGAACGAGCCGCCGAAGTCGTTGCACGCGACGATGAACGGCGTGCCGTGGTGCTCCAGCCGGTCGATCGCGTACCAGGAGTCGGCGAGACGGCGGGTGTCGACGAGGACGACGGCGCCCAGGGTCCCGGAGAACAGCCGGTCCCACAGGAACCAGAAGCGTTCCTGTCCGGGGGCGCCGAAGAGATAGAGGACCGAACGCTCGTCGAGCGTGATGCGGCCGAAGTCGAAGGCGACCGTGGTGGACGTCTTGGAGTGCACGCCGTCGAGGTCGTCGACGGCCTCGCCCGCACGGGTCATGGTCTCTTCCGTGTTGAGCGGACGGATCTCGCTCACGGATCGGACCATGGTGGTCTTGCCGACCCCGAAGCCGCCGACGACGACGATCTTCAGTCCGTTGTCGGCCGTCGCCTGCAGGGCGGCACGGTCAGAGGTTGCGGAGTCCAACGAGCACCTGTTCCAGGGTGTCGGTGTCGGGGAGCCGGTCCGCGACACGTGCAGTACGGGGGTGGCGGGCGCTGATCCGGCCGGTGTCGAGCAGGTCGCAGAGCATGATGCGGACGATGCTGACGGGCAGTTTCAGGGTGGCCGAGATCTCGACGACCGCGGTGGGGCTGTCGCACATCCGCAGGATCGCGACATGCTCCGACTGCATCCCGGGGTTCGGTTCGCACTCGGCGACGACGAGCGTCACCAGGTCGAACGCGGCCGAGTCGGACCGGCTGCGGCCCCCCGTGAGGGTGTACAGCCGGTCCGGGGCGTCGTCGCGTCCGGGCCGGGGGCGCGGTACGGACGTCATACGTCCGCGGTTTCCGCGGCCTGGGCCGCCGTGTCACGCGGCGGGGCGACGAGGTACTCGCCCAGCTGCTCGACGAGTTCGCTCATGTTGTGGCCCACCAGGCCGACGTCGGAGTCCTCGGCCGCCACGACCGCGAGGTGGGCGCCCGCCCCCGCCTCGACGATGAACAGCACACCGCCGTAGAACTCGGTCATCGCGGACCGTACGCCGCCGGTGCCGTCACCGAACTCGATGGACGCGCCGTGCGACAGGCTCTGGATGCCCGCGGAGATCGCGGCCAGCTGGTCCGCCTGGTCGACGGAGAGTTCGGGGGTGCGGCAGAGCTTCAGGCCGTCCCTGGACAGGACAAGGGCATGCCGGGCTCCGGGCGTGCGGTCGAGCAGCCCCTCCAGCAGCCAGTTGAGCTTCTCGTCGGTGGTCGCGGTCATCGGGTGTTGCCTTCCGGGTGCGGGGAATTGGCTCGTACCGCCTGGCTGAAGGTGCTGAAGCGGGCAGCCTGGACCTTCGGGTCGGTGGCACGGGACCGGGGGGATTCGGCTTCGCCGGGGGCGGCTCTGCCGGTACGTGCTTCGGCGGCGGCCAGAGTGCGGCCCCGACGACGCTTGGGCAGACCGCTGTCGCCGATCTGGGGGACGGTACCGGTGGACTCCGACTCCGACTCCGGCTGCCCGGGCGAGGCCTCCGCGCGGGTTCCGGCGCCGGTCTCCGCGGGGGGCGCGGGACGGAAGTCCGCGGGTGCCGCGGTACGCGGGTCCGGCGCGGCGGCCTGGGCCCGGCCGTCCGTGCCCGGCGTCGTGTGGTCCGGCTCGGGCTCGGGGTGCCGCGCGGCACCCGGGAGCGGAGCGGGCGTACGGGAGATGAGCTCCTGCGGCAGCATCATCAGCGCACCCGTGCCGCCGCGGGCCGACGGACGGAAGGAGACGGTGAGGCCGTGCTTCCTGGCCAGCCGGCCGACGACGGCGAGGCCGAGCCGGGTGCCGGAGATACCGGTCAGGTCCTGGTTGTCGGCGGACACGGCCCGCTCGGCGCGGCGCAGCTGCACATCGCTCATCACCAGGCCGCTGTCCTCGACGGTGACCACGATGCCCGCCGGGACCTCCTCGACGTACACGTGCACCTCGGCGGTGGGCGGTGAGAAGTTGGCAGCGTTGTCGAGGAGTTCGGCCAGGGCGTGCATGACGCCCTCGGCGGCGTGGCCCGCGATCGCCACGTCGCTGGTCGAGTGCAGGCGGATGCGCTGGTAGCCGCCGATACGGCCCATGGCGCCACGCAGGATCGACTCCATCACGATCGGCTTGGCCCAGCGGCGGCCGGAGCGCGCGCCGGTCAGTACGGCGATGGAGTCGGCGAGGCGGCCACCCTGGGCCGTGCGGTGGTCCAGGTGCAGCAGGTCGCCCAGGACGTCCTCGGCGGTGTGCCGGTGCTCCATCTCGCGCAGGTCGGCCAGCATGCTCGTGGACAGGGCCTGCATCCGGCCGGCGGCGTTGGCGCAGGCGGCGATCGCCGCGGAGCGCTCGTTCTCGGCGCGCCGGGCGCGGGCGGTGAGGCGGGCGGCCTCCGCGGTGAGCCGCTCGTGCTGCTCGACGGCCTCGACGGTGACCCGGGCGACCCGGTCGTCGGCCTCGGCGGTGACTCTGGCCGCCTCGGCGGAGGCCGCCGCTCTGATGCGGGCGGTCTCGGCCGTGAAGCGCTGTGCCTCGGCGGCCGAGGTCGAGACGAGGCGCGAGGTCTCGGCGGTGAAGCGCTCGGAGTCCGCGGCCCGCAGGGCACGCAGATTACGGGCGGTGGCCAGCGTGTGGACGGTGACGGCGACCGCGACGCACAGCAGCGCCGCCGTGCCGGCGGCCCCCCAGGTGAGCGGCGTCCGTACCGAGGCCGGAGCGGCGGCGACCGCCCACAGGCACAGAGCACCGGTAACGGCTGCCGAGATCAGCAGGGCGAGTGCGGTCGGCCGGAGTGAAGGGCGCAATCGGAGTCCTCGGGGCGGACGGTGCGGAGGAAGGGACAGGTGCAGCCGGTGGGACAATCAGGGCATTCCGGTGTGGTGATGGTGAAAGGCCCACATCTGGAGCTGATTGTTCCTGATCAAGTCACGGCAACTATAGGAGAATTGGCGACTTGTTTGGGGATTCCTTGTGGCCACTTCTGTTTGAAATCTGGCTTGAACTGATCTGATCGAGGCCTCAGGGCGCCTGTGATCCGAGTCGATCGGCGATTCGGAAGGGTAAGTAGTGGCGAATGTGGCCCTATGTCCCATGTGTGAGGCTTGATTTGTCACGATCGTCGCTCCTGGGCCGGTGGCCAGCTAATGTGAGCGCTCCGGTGCAGTCGGCCTTCCCGGCCGGCACCGCCGTAAGACACACCGCGCGCCTTGAAGGGGGAGGCGCCGCGTGGCCCCGACGGAGGACGCAAGCAACCGTGGACGCGCAAGGCCGTGGGCGGGACGAGGGCATCGACCCCGCAGACCAGTGGGTACTCAACCCCGATACCGGTGATTACGAACTGCGACTGACCCCCTCCTCAGGGCGATCATCCGCGGCGGCCGGTACCACCGATGCCAGAACCGCCGGACCGCGTCGAAGGTCGAAGCCGGAGGCGAAGCCGTCCGGCGACCGTGCCTCCGTTCCCGGTCAGCGCGGCAGCCGCCGGGCGGCGGGCGACGGACGCGGCGGCCGGGACGAGGCGCGGAAGCCGGGGAGCCGTGCGGCCGCTCCGGCCGCCGGGCGCCGCAAGGCGAAGCCGAAGAAGTCGGGCAAGAAGAAGGCCCTGGTGTGGACCGGCGGTGTGCTCGCCTTCCTGCTGGTGGGCGTGGGCACCACGGGCTACTTCGTGTACCAGCACTTCAACGCCAACATCACCGCCGTCTCCACCGACGGTGCCAGTACCGGCGGCTTCAGCAAGGACCGCGCGATCAACGTCCTGGTGATCGGGACGGACAAGCGCACCGGCGCGGGCAACGAGGGCTACGGGGACGCGGGCAGTGTCGGCCACGCCGACACCAACATCCTCTTCCACGTCTCCAAGGACCGCACGAACGCCACCGCGCTGAGCATCCCGCGTGACCTCATAACGGACATCCCCGACTGTCCGACGCAGCTGGAGAACGGGGAGACGAAGGACATCCCGGCGACGCCCGGCGGACGCTTCAACACCAGCCTCGGACAGTCCGAGCGCACCCCCAGCTGCACCATGCGCACCGTCACCGAGCTCACCGGCATCACGCCCGACCACTTCATGGTGGCCGACTTCAACGCCGTCAAGTCCCTGACGACCGCCGTCGGCGGTGTGGACGTCTGCCTCGCCAAGGACATCGACGACAAGGACTCCCACCTCAAGCTGTCCCAGGGGGAGCACACCATCGAGGGCGAGCAGGCCCTGGCCTTCCTGCGCACCCGGCACTCCGTGGGCTTCGGCAGCGACCTGAGCCGCATCGAGATCCAGCAGCAGTTCCTGGGCTCCCTGATGCGCAAGCTGAAGTCCAACGACACCCTGACCAGCCCGTCGAAGATGTGGTCGCTCGCGGAGGCCGCCACCAAGGCCCTCACCGTCGACGAGAAGATCGGTGACATCAACCAGCTCCGCAAGCTGGGCATGGAACTGGCGTCGGTCGACCCCAAGAACATCACGTTCACCACGGTCCCGGTGCTGGACAACCCGAACGACAAGGCCACCGTCATCCTCGACAAGTCCAAGGCGCCGCAGGTCTTCTCGATGATGCGCGAGGACGTCTCCTTCACCGCGGTGGAGAAGCAGGAGAAGGCCGAGGAGAAGGCCAAGGCGGAAGCCAAGCTGAAGGGCGAGATGGCCGCCCCCGCCGACGTCCGGGTCGACGTCTACAACGGCGGCGCCCCCGCCGGCTCCGCGCAGAACGCCCTGGACTGGCTCCAGAACGAGAAGAAGGTGCTGAAGTCCACGAACAAGGCGAACGCGCCGGAGAACGTGAAGAAGACCCAGCTCGTCTACGGCCCCAACCAGGCCGACCAGGCCCGCCGGCTGGCCGACCTGATGGGGATGTCGGCCTCGGCCCTCAAGCCGACGACGACGGACGCGGGTGAGATGGAACCGATGAAGCTGACCCTGGGACCGGACTTCACCGAGGCGGGCAGCCCGCTCTCCGCCCCGGCGAAGGCCCCGGACGAGATCCAGCGCGTGGAGGCCGACAAGGCGGTCTGCGCGAAGTAGACCGGACCCGGTCCCGTGGCTGCCCGCCGCGGGACCGGTCGCCTCCCCACCTCGTCCGGCGCTCCGGAGGGCCTCGGGCCCCCGGGCCCGGCATGCTGGGCGCATGTCCGCCACCGATCTCGTCCGAGCCCTGGCCCGGTCCGTCCACGGCGAGGTGGAGTCCGACGCGACCGCCCGCGCCCTGACGACCATGGACGCGTCCAACTACCGCCGCGTCCCGCAGGCGGTCGTGGCCCCACGCGACGCCGCCGACGTCGCCGAGACGCTCCGCGTCTGCCGGGAGCACGCCACCCCCGTCGTACCCCGGGGCGCCGGCACCTCCATCGCCGGTCAGGCCACCGGAACAGGCGTCGTCCTGGACTTCACCCGCCACATGCGGCGCATCCTCGAACTGGACCCCGGCTCCCGCACCGCCGTCGTCCAGCCCGGGGTGGTCCTGGACGACCTGCGCGCCGCCGCCGCCCCGCACGGGCTGACCTTCGGGCCCGACCCGTCCACCCACAGCCGCTGCACCCTCGGCGGCATGATCGGCAACAACTCCTGCGGTTCCCACTCCGTCGCCTGGGGCACCACCGCCGACAACCTCCGCAGCCTGCGCGTCGTCCGCTACGGCGGGGGCGAGGCCCTGCACGTCGGACGCGGGCTGCCCGACGCGCCGCCCGGCCTCGACGGGTTCGCCGCCGGCCACCTCGCCCTCCTGCGCACCGGCTTCCCCGAACTCCCGCGGCGCATCTCCGGATACGCCCTGGACGCGCTGCTCCCGGAGAACGGCCCCGACCACGCCCGCGCCCTCTGCGGCAGCGAGGGGACGCTCGCCGTGGTCACCGAGGCGACCGTCCGCCTCGTCGAGACGCCCGCCGCCCGTGCACTCGCGGTCCTCGGGTACGCCGACGAGACCGCCGCCGCCGAAGCCGCCCCCGGTCTCCTCCCGTACGGCCCGCTCACCGTCGAGGGGATGGCCGCCGACCTCGTACGCGGACCGGCCGGTCTGCCACGCGGGGCGGCCTGGCTGTTCGTGGAGACGGGCGGCGCCACCCCCGCACAGGCCCGCGACCGTGCGAACCGGATCCTGCGCGCGGCCGACGCCCTGGACGGCACCGTCGTCACCGACCCCGCGGGCATGCGGACCCTGTGGCGCATCCGTGAGGACGCCGCCGGCACGGCGACCCGCATGCCCGACGGCACGGAGGCCTGGCCCGGCTGGGAGGACTGCGCCGTCCCGCCCGCCCGGCTCGGCCCCTATCTGCGCGACTTCCGGGCCCTGCTCACCGCACACGGGCTGCACGGAACCCCGTACGGGCACTTCGGCGACGGCTGCATCCACGTACGCATCGACTTCGACCTGCTGACCGAACAGGGCGTGGCCCGCTTCCGCCGCTTCTCCGAGGAGCAGGCCGGCCTCGTCGTCGCGCACGGCGGATCACTGAGCGGCGAACACGGCGACGGGCAGGCCAGGGCCGAACTGCTGCCCCGGATGTACGGGGACGACATGGTGCGCCTGTTCACCCGCTTCAAGGACCTCTGGGACCCCGACGGCGGGCTGAACCCCGGCATCCTGGCCCGTCCCGCGCGTCTCGACGAGAACCTCCGCTTCGCGGTCCTGCCCCGGCGCCCCGTCGACGTGACCTTCGGCTACCCGCACGACGGCGGTGACTTCTCCGCGGCCGTACGCCGCTGTGTCGGCGTCGCCACGTGCCGCACGGCCACGCCGGGTCCGGGTGCGGACGTCATGTGCCCCTCCTTCCGGGCGACCGGGGAGGAGGCGCACTCCACCCGGGGCCGCGCCCGGCTGCTCCACGAGATGCTGGCCGGCGAGGTGATCACGGACGGCTGGCGGTCCACGGAGGTACGGGACGCGCTCGACCTCTGCCTGTCCTGCAAGGGCTGCCGCAGCGACTGCCCGGTCGGCGTCGACATGGCCACGTACAAGGCGGAGTTCCTCCACCACCACTACCGCGGCCGGCTCCGTCCGGCCGCCCACTACGCGATGGGCGGCCTCCCCCGCTGGCTGCGGACGGCGGCCCCCTTCGCGGGCGTCCTCAACGCCCTGGCGAGGATCGGACCGCTCGCCGCACTCGCGCGGCGGCTCGGCGGCATCGACCCGCGCCGGGCGCTTCCCGTCCTGGCGCGGCGGACGTTCCGGTCCTGGGCGGGCGCCCGCCGGACACCGGCGACGGGGGAGGCCGTCGTGCTCTGGCCGGACACCTTCACCGACCACCTCTCCCCCGAGGTCGGACGGGCCGCGGTCCGGGTCCTGGAGGCGGCCGGACGGACACCGGTGCTGCCCGCCCGGGGCGTGTGCTGCGGCCTCACCTACGTGTCGACGGGCCGGCTCGACGCGGCCCGTGCCGTCATGCGCCGCACGCTGGACCGGACGGGACCGGCCGACGGCGTCCCGGTCGTCGTGCTGGAACCGAGCTGCGCCGCCACCCTGCGCACCGACCTGCCGGAGCTCCTCCCCGACGACCCGCGCGCCGCCGCGCTCGCGGCCTCCGTCCGCACCCTGGCCCAGTACCTGGAGGAGTACGCCCCCCACTGGACGCCGCCCCGCCTGGACCGGCGGGTCGCCGGACAGACCCACTGCCACCAGCACGCGGTCCTCGGCGACGCGGCCGAGCGCAGGCTCCGCGAAAGGGCGGGGCTGACCGGCGAGCTGAGCGGCGGCTGCTGCGGACTGGCCGGCAACTTCGGTTTCGAGAAGGGGCACTGGGACGTCTCGGTGGCCTGCGCCGAGGAGCGGCTGCTGCCCGCCGTGCGGGAGGCGGAACCCGGCACGGAGCTGCTGGCCGACGGGTTCTCCTGCCGCACCCAGCTCGACCAGCTGGCGGGTCGTCGTGCCCGGCACCTCGCGGAGGTCCTGGCGGAGGGGCTGCCCCCGGAGACCGGGGAGGGGCCGCCAGGCAGGGCGGAGCGACGACGGGGACAGCCGTAGGTACCCGACCTCCCCTGCGGTGCGGGCGCGTTCCCCGGCGCCGGACGTTCAGGGCCGCGTTGGTCGCTCGCGCGCCACGATCTCCCGGGCGAGCTCCGCCAGCCGGGGCAGCGCCGGGTGGCCGGGGCCGTCCCGCCGGGCCAGCAGGACGGGCAGGGGAGGGGCGTCGTCCAGCGGCACGTAGGTGACCCCGGCGTGCGGATGCATCTGGGCGGTGGAGTTGCCCGAGACCCCGCAGCCCCGCCCGGCCGCGATCGCGGTGAGCCAGTCGTCGGTGTTGGCGACGGTGAGGGTGGCGGCCGGACGGGCGTCCGGGGGCCACAGGTCCAGCGTGGTGGCGCCCGAGACGGTGTTCAGGACGACCGCGCCGCCGGTCAGGTCGGCCAGGGAGAGGGAGGTGCGGGCGGCGAGCGGACCGTCCGCCGCCACGGCCGCCACCCGCACCTCGGTGAACAGCACCTCGGTGACGAGTCCCGGGGTGTTCACGGGGCCGCGGAGCAGCGCCGCGTCCACCTCGCCGCGGGTCAGGCCGGCCGTGCGGTCGTCGATGCGCAGGAGTTCGAGCGGGGTCTCCGGGTGCCGCTGCTGCCAGGTCCGCAGCAGGGGTGTGGTGTACGGGCCGAACGCGGACCAGGCGTGCCCGAGCCGCAGCGGCCAGCCGCGCAGCCGCCCGGGGTCGAGGGCCTCGTCGAAGGCGGCGACGGCGGCGGCGGCCTTGTCCAGGAAGGCGACGCCCTCCGAGGTCAGGGCGAGGTGGTGGGTGGAGCGGTCGACGAGCCGGACGCCCAGATGCCTCTCCAGGGCGGCGAGCGTGCGGGAGACGACGGGCTGGGTGACCCGCAGGCGGGTGGCGGCGCGCGTGACACTGCCCTCGTCGGCGATGGCGAGGAAGGCCCGCAGATGCCGGACCTCGATGCTCCCGGTGCGCTGTCCAGTGCTCATGCGCCCGGAGCATAACGGGAGCGCAATGGGCATTTCACGGGAGGCGCGCGGGTCTCTACCGTGAGGGCGTGAGCGCCTACCCCGTGGTGCCGTATCGTGTACCGGTGAGTGCACTCCAATGAACTGAAGGAAAGGTGTCCGGTGAACGACCGCCACGTTGTCGCAGAGTCGGCCGCAGCCGTCGCCGTCCCCGAGGCGGTGTCCGCGCTCGACGGGACGGGCCGGGGCCCGTCCCGACGCGGAGCCGCGCTCGGTCCGGTCGCGCTGGTGGTGGCGGGCGGTCTGTCCGTCCAGTTCGGCGCGGCGGTCGCCGTCCTGCTGATGCCGAAGGCGGGCGCGCTCGGTGTCGTCACCCTGCGTCTCGCCGCCGCCGCGGTCGTCATGCTGGTCGTCTGCCGGCCGAAACTCCGCGGGCACTCGCGCGCCGACTGGGGCACCGTGGTGGCCTTCGGCATCGCGATGGGCGGGATGAACACCCTCTTCTACCAGGCCGCCGACCGCATCCCGCTGGGCGCGGCCGTCACCCTGGAGGTGCTGGGGCCGCTCGTCCTGTCGGTCGTCGCCTCCCGCCGCCTCATCAACCTCGTCTGGGCGGCGCTGGCACTCTGCGGCGTCGTCCTGCTCAGCGGTGGAGGCTTCGACCGTCTGGACCCAGTCGGAGTCGCGTACGCCCTCGGCGCGGGCGTCATGTGGGCGGTGTACATCCTCTTCAGCGCCCGGACCGGACGGCGCTTCCCGCAGGCGGACGGACTGGCCCTGGCCATGGTCGTGGCAGCCGCCCTCTCGCTGCCCCTCGGCATCATGGAATCGGGCTCGAAGCTCGTGGTCCCGTCCACCCTGGGCCTGGGCATCGCCGTCGCGCTGCTCAGCTCGGTCCTTCCGTACACCCTCGAACTCATGGCCCTGCGCCGGCTGCCCGCACCCACCTTCGCGGTCCTCATGAGCCTCGAACCGGCCATCGCGGCCACGGCCGGCTTCCTCGTCCTCGACCAGGCGCTCTCCACCACCGACGCCCTCGCCATCGCCCTGGTCATCGGGGCGAGCATGGGCGCGGTGCGCAGCCAGACGCGGGGCCCGCGGAAGAGGTGAGCCCCCGCTTCGGGGGCGTGCCCGTTCCGCCTGCGCGGCCGGGCGTCCGATCCTAGGGTGGTCGCGACGGCCCACCTGGAGGTACTCATGCCGGAACGCGACGACCTGCTCGCGCTCGTGACCGACCAGCGCACCAACTTCCTCTACACCGTCGCGGGACTCGACGACGCGGGAGCCCGCGCCCGGACGACGGTGAGCGAGCTGACCCTCGGCGGACTCCTGAAGCACCTGGGAGACATGCAGCGCGGCTGGCTCGACGTCGTCGAGGGCACCGCGCCCGCCGAGGTCGGCTGGGCGGACCTCGACCCCGACGGCAACCGCATGACGGACGCCGAGACGCTGCCCGGACTGCTGGAGGCCTTCCACGCGGCGGCGGCCGCGTTCGACCGTACGGTGCGCGAGGAGGCCGACCTCGACCGCGAGGTCACGCTGCCCGCCTACCCCTGGTCACCCCCGGAGCCGGTCGTCTGGACCGTCCGCCGCGTCCTGTGGCACATCTTCCGGGAGATCGCCCACCACAGCGGCCACGCCGACATCATCCGGGAGGCGCTGGACGGGGCCAGCACCACGGCGAAGATGGCCGAGGCGGCGTCGGAGGGGCGGTAGCGGGCCGCCGCGGGCGCGGCCGTGCCGGGAGCGGGCGGGCGAGGCACGATGGAAGGGAGCGGAGGAAGGAGGCGCACGCATGGGATCCACGAAGGGAACCGACGAGTACGCCGGTCTGTACTCGCACACCCCCTCACAGGCCGAGGGCGAACGCGACGAGCCCGCCGCGCGGGGCAGCGCCCTGGAGACACACCCCGACGTCCCCCGGACCGAACCCTCCCAGGCCGAGGGCGACCGCACGGAGTGACCCGGACGGCGGCTCAGCCGTCGACGGGCAGGATGCGGAACGCGGTGAGGCCGGGGGTCAAGGGGGTGATGGCCCTGAAATCCCTCCGGTCGAGAGTGAAGATGCGGTCGGTCCTGTACCGGTCGGCGAGGACGACTCCCACCGCGTCCGCGAGGTCCAGCCTCAGCCCTCCGTAGTCGCGGCGTACCGTGTGGGCCGCGACCAGATCGGCGGGTCTGAGGTCCGCGAGTCTGTACTGGCCGTCCGTGATGCGCGCGTTGAGGGCTTCCATGACTCGCATGGCTGCCGGGAAGCCGAGGTCCCGGTGAACGAGGTGGTCGAGCTCCGTGAGCACCAGCGGAGAGACTGCCAGTCTCTCGTACTCCAGGATCTTCGCGGCGCCGGAGTGCTCGGGCTGCGCGCTGTCGAACGCCGCGTACAGGGCGGATGTGTCGGCGACGATGATCAACGGCGTGCTGCTCGTTCCTTGATGTGCTCGTACACCACGTCGTCCATCGCCTCGGGGCTGAGCGGGCGCCCGCTGTCGAAGACCGGGAGATCTCCGCTGCGCTTGGGCCGCTCCGCGTGGTCGAGGATCATGGCGACGCCCCTCCTGATGAGCTCCGCCTTGCTGACCCCCGTCGCGGACGACTCGGCGTCCAGCCGGACTTCCAGGTCCTCGGGAAGGTACACAGTCGTCTTTATCATGTCTCCAAAAATACCACCCTGCCCTACGTAGGGCAGGGTGGTGGAACGCTCTCCGCTGTCACGAAAGCCGTCGCCCCGAATAAATCATGCAAGCATGCTTGCTTGTTTTATGGGCCGCTGGCATGCTCCGGGGCACACCGCCACGCCCCGAGGGGAGCGCACCGTGCCCGACGCATCGGCCGTGACCGTCGCAGTGCTCGACGACATGCGTGAGGAGAGCGACGAACTCGACCTGCTGGTAGCGGGGTTGAGCGCACAGGAGTGGACCGCGCCGACCCCCGCCGCCGGGTGGACCGTCGCCCATCAGATCGCCCACCTCAACTGGACCGACGAGGTGGCCCTGGTCGCCGCCACGCAGCCCGACGCCTTCGCCGCCGAGGTGGAGAAGGCGCTCGCGGCCCCCGAGACCTTCGCCGACGAGGCGGCCGAGGAGGCCGTCACCGCGCTCACGCCCGCGGACCTGCTCGTGGAGTGGCGGCAGGGCAGGGCCCGGCTCCAGGAAGCGCTCCGCGCGGCGCCGGAAGGGACGAAACTTCCCTGGTACGGCCCGCCCATGAGCGTCGCCTCGATGGCGACCGCCCGGCTCATGGAGACCTGGGCGCACGGCCAGGACGTCGCCGACGCGCTCGGGGTGACCAGGAAGCCCACCGCGCGGCTGCGGCACGTCGCCCGGATCGGCGTACGGGCCCGGGACTACGCCTACTTCGTGCGGGGCCTGCGCCCGCCCGCCGAGCAGTTCCGGGTGGAACTCCTCTCGGAGGACGGCGTCCTGACGGTGTACGGACCCGAGGACGCCGAACAACGGGTCACCGGGCCGCTCCTGGACTTCTGTCTGCTCGTCACCCAGCGTGCCCACCGGGACGACCTCGCCGTCGAGGCGGCCGGCCCGGACGCCGGGCAGTGGCTGGACATCGCACAGGCCTTCGCCGGACCCGCCGGGCCCGGGCGCCCCCGGAAGGCGGACCGATGACCCGGCCGCTGCGCATCGGCAACGCCTCCGGCTTCTACGGGGACCGCTTCGACGCCGTGCGCGACATGCTCACCGACGGGCCGCTGGACGTCCTGACCGGTGACTACCTCGCCGAGCTCACCCTGCTCATCCTGGGGCGCAGCCGTCTGAAGGACCCGAAGCGCGGATACGCCTCGACGTTCCTCCGGCAGCTGGAGGAGAACCTCGGGCTCGCCCACGAACGGGGCGTGAAGATCGTCACCAACGCCGGCGGGCTCAACCCGGCCGGGCTCGCCGACGCCGTACGGGAGCTGGCGGACCGCACCGGCATACCCGTGCGCGTCGCCCACGTGGAGGGCGACGGCCGCCCCGTGCCCGACGGCTGTCTCACCGCCAACGCCTACCTCGGCGGCGCGGGCATCACCGCCTGCCTGCGCGCCGGGGCCGACATCGTCGTCACCGGGCGGGTCACCGACGCCGCCCTCGTCACCGGTCCCGCCGCCGCACACTTCGGCTGGGGCCCGGGCGACCACGACGCGCTCGCCGGGGCCGTCGTCGCCGGACACGTCCTGGAGTGCGGGACCCAGGCCACCGGCGGCAACTACGCCTTCTTCGGCGACCACGACGTCCGCCGGCCGGGGTTCCCGCTCGCCGAGATCCACGCGGACGGAAGCAGCGTGATCACCAAGCACGAGGGGACGGGCGGGGTCGTCGACATCGGCACCGTCACCGCGCAACTGCTGTACGAGACCGGCGGCGCCCGCTACGCCGGACCCGACGTCACCGCCCGGCTCGACACCGTACGGCTCACGCAGGACGGGCCCGACCGGGTGCGGATCGAAGGCGTGCGCGGGGAGGCGCCACCGCCCACGCTGAAGGTCGGGATCAACCGGCTCGGCGGGTGGCGCAACGAGGTCGTCTTCGTGCTGACGGGCCTCGACATCGACGCCAAGTCCCGTCTCGTACGTGACCAGTTCGCCGACGCCCTCGACCGTGCCGGCTCGAAGCCCGCGGAGGTGCGGTGGGAACTCGTGCGCACCGACCGG
>Ga0164308_10000702_pt1 | contig 18115 bp, 13 predicted proteins | sample Whisoiple_246_MG_FD_109983 | JGI IMG/M metagenome (GOLD analysis project Ga0164308, IMG submission 109983) | Soil microbial communities amended with fresh organic matter from upstate New York, USA - Whitman soil sample_246_MG | ecosystem: Environmental > Terrestrial > Soil > Unclassified >...
ACGCCTGAGCAAGTCGCAGATCTGGTGCTATTTTTGGCATCTGCCCGCGCAGGCAACGTAACCGGTTCGAATTACGTGGTGGATGGCGGTCTGCTGAAAACCGTGTGAGCTTTCCGTCGCCGTCTCGAGCGGCGTCGGCGAGCGCCAAGCTCGCCCGCCGCCCGTGGGATCCCGGCAGCACTGCGTTCTGCACCGCGCCCTCGGCCAGTGCGCAAGGCGTTGCGCGAGCGTTGCGCAACTTTGCGCAATTGTCGCGCAAAGCCGTTGCGCAACGCGCTGGCAGGCGCTGAATTGTCGGCACCATTGCTGCTGCTCGGGGTTTGGCCTGCAACGTGCAAGCAAGCCGGCGGCTGCGACAGGGAGTCGCGCACGAAGAGGGATCATCATGAATCATTCGAAGCTAGTGGTATATTTTGGCATCAGCGTTGGTCTACTCGCGAGCGGGTGTGCGGGAGGCCAGGCAGCAGGTGAAGAGACGGCCATCAGCGAAGAAGCGCTGAGCGCGAACATCTGCCCTGCCGGAGTGCCCGCAGCGCTCGCACCGGCCGCCGATCAAACCATCAAAGCGAGTCTGACTGGAGTCGGCGTACAGATCTACGTGTGCAACGCCACGGCGACCGGGTTTGCCTGGACGTTCGTTGCGCCGCAAGCAAACCTGTTGGACGACTGCGACAAGCTCGTCGGCACCCACTTCATCGGACCGACCTGGCAAGGGAACGACGGCAGCTCCGTGGTCGGGGCCAAGGCAGCAGGCGCCAGCGTCGACCCGAGCGCGGTGCCCTGGCTGCTGTTGAACGCGGTCTCCCACGGCTCGAGCGCGGGAAAATTTTCGGACGTCACTTCGATTCAGCGGTTGAGCACGGTGGGTGGCATCGCGCCCAGCAGCCCCTGCGATAGTAGCAACCTGGGGTCAATCTCGCAGGTGCCGTACACCGCTCAGTACGTTTTCTACAAGACCAAGACCCACGGCAAGGTCGCGCAATGCAACGGCAGTTGAGCTCGTTCAACCGCGCTTTCCAAGTCGTCCCAGCGATCGAGCGTCGGCTCCTGCCCTGGTCCGCCGCTCCGGAACGGCTGCGCTACTTCTCCGCCAAGCGCGCCGAAGTCGCGAAAAGCGCTGCCAACGAGCAGCTCCGAGAGCACTTCGACTGCGACATCACTGGCCAGCTACACATCTCGTTTCCACGATCATCGTAGCGATAGCTCGCGCTCCGTACGAAACGCCACGGTGACAGCCAGGCCCGTCGTTGCGCTCGAGCGAGGCAATGGCATCACGCTCGAGCGCTTGCAGCGGGCTTGCGGTACAGTCGTCTCGGATGCCACGAGGACTCGAAGCTTGGACGCGAAATCGGTTTGAACCGACGGAAAGTCAAGAAAGCACGCCTGTCCTCGCGTCCGGCAACGCGCGCCGAGCGGCTCTCACGTTGATGGTCATGGCATCCGCGGCGGCGCTCTTGGCAACCTCGGATCCGGAGAAGCATTCGCTGTATCGCTTCCAGACTTCCAGCGATGGTCCGCGCGCCACGCTCTCCGCCCGCCTGCCCCAAGTGCACTACCGAGTGCGGGTGCGCGTGCTCGCTCTCGGCCCCGAAGGAATCGACACCACCTCCTCGGCGCTCGCCACGGTCCACGGAGCAATCACCTCCAACGCGAGCGAGGCGAGCAGCGGCGGGGGGCCTGGCAGCGCGTCCGCAGGCCTCGACAGTGGTAGCGACGCTGACAGCACGCGCCCTACCGTGCGGGTCAGCTTCGGCTCGTCGACGCCGGCGAGCGACGCTGTCTTCGCACAGACCAGCTTTCAACTTTCGCGTTCACTCGTCTTCGCCGGCGACTGTGCTCGGCCAGCTGGAGGCTCCCCCTGCCAAGCGGAGGTCGAGCTCGACTTCGACCTACAACGAGCAGGCACGCTGGTAGAGTCGGGCAGCGTGGATGTCGATTGGTCGATCGACTTCGAATCCAGAGCGTTCAAGCCCCAAGCGGGCGGCAGCGACGAAAAGCTGGCAGCACCATGGACGGTGGAGCTGGTCGAGATCGGCGATCAACCCTGACTTGCGAACGGGCTCTGGTCGCCGCATTGCTACACCAGCTCGCGTGATCGAGTTCGCTCGCGTTCGCGACCGGCGCCGCTCGACTCGAGCGTGCGCGTGCGCGTGCGATCTGCTGAGCGAAGAACTTTCCGTTTTTGCTATCGTGATTCGTCCTTCGATCACGCTGCGCTGTCGCGCTCATTGCGCGCTGAGTGGGTCGCTCGGATCACGCACGAACGGGGGAAGTGAGCGCACGCGCATCTTTTCAGCACAGCCGCTGTCGGCGACGAAGTCTCGCTTTGAGCTACGCGCCGAAGCTCCCGCACCGGGTCCGCTTGCCAACCAACCGGACGTCATGAAATGCGCGAAAGTTACGCCAATTCGAGACCGAGTCGCTTCAATTGGAATCTTCCGTTTGCATTGGCAAATATCGAATTCTTTTTCGCGCGCGGCGTCCGTTTGCTAAACGGAAAGCGTCTTTCCAAGTTACTGCGAGGGGCAACGGTTGCGCGTGACAGAAAGCGATCGGATATTCAGTTGATTAAAACCTTCATTCCTTCCTCCTCGGTCGCAGCTCTTCGGATTTCACGCAGCGTGTCGCGCGCGGCTGCCAGCATTGGCGTGTTGAGCTGCTGCTCGGCGCTCTTGGCTTGCGGAGCCAGTTCGTCGAGCGCAGATCCTCCGGCTGGCGGCGCTGCGAACGGTGGCGCGCCCACGACTTCGGCGGGCGCGCCTTCGGCGGGCTCGCCTTCGAGCTCGGGTGCTAGCTCAGCAGGGGCTCCCGCCGCCGGTGGCTCACTCGGCTCGGCGGCAGGCGCTGGCGGGAGCAGTCCGGTCGAGAACCGCGCCGGCGCGCCTTCAGCGGGCGCATCCAGCGGCGGCACTGCCGGGCACGCGGGCGGCACGGGCGGCGGGTCCAGCGCGGGCGCAGCGGGCAGCGGAACGACTGGCGGCAAGGTGCCAGCCCAGCCCAGCAGCGGTTGCGGCAAGATGAGCCCGTCGACTGGGAGCTCATCCAACCCACTCACGGTATCGGGTCACCAATACTACGTGAAGCTGCCGACCAACTACGACGCCAGCAAGCCCTACCCGGCGATGATGATGTTCAACCCGACCGGCAACCCCATCAGCTGGGCGGAGTCCAATGCCGGCTTCGAAACGACCGGACCGAAAGAAGCGTGGATCCGCGTGTACCCGACCATGGCCAACAACGCCAGCGGCTGGGGAGCGGGCGACGTAGCTTTCTTCCAGCCGTTCTACGACCAAGTCTTGGCGAGCTTCTGCGTCGACAAGGCGCGTGTGTTCGCGGGCGGCGAAAGCTCCGGTGGGGACTTCGTCAGCATCCTCGGCTGTGAGTACGGCGACAAGATCCGCGCAACCGCACCTTGTTCGACCAAGCCGGTCAACGGCTATGACCTGACTGTTCCGACCAAACGACAGTGCAAGGGTGAGGTCACCGCGGTCGTCATCCACGGCAAGAACGACAACGTGGTGACCCCTGCCAATGGCCCAAAGACGCGCGATTTCTACGCCGCCCTGAACCACTGCGGCATGACTACGACGCCGGTGATGGGCTACACGGATACGCTGTCCAACTGCGTCATGTACCAAGGTTGTGACGCAGACCATCCCGTGTACTGGTGTAACCACACCGACCCGAACTACAGCGGCACGAATCACGGCTGGCCAGCATTCGCGAACAAGTTCTTGTTCAGCTTGTTCTCGGGCATTTGAGCGAGCAAATTCGGCTACAGGAACTCTTGGTCCTTGCGCGCCCAGCCGGCGACGCCGGGGCCAACGGGTAGCCAAGAGATGCTCAGGCCGAGCGCGGCTCCGTCGTAGTAGCCCAAGGCACCGTAGAGCCCGAAGCGAAAACCGGCCACGCTCAGTACACCGGGGTAGACGTTGACCAGCGCCGTCGGGTGTTTGGGTCCAATCAACTGCAACGAGCTCATCAACGACTCGTTACGATCCCAGAAGGCAGCAACCGAGAAGGCTAGGTCGTCCGGCAGAATGATGCGGGCGCCCTGCGCGGTGTACTGAGGGCGGACGGTGTACAGATGCGTGCCCGCAGCGAAAGAAAAAGAATCGCCGCGCTCGGTGGGGACCGACAGACCGAATAGGCCATCGGTACCGGTGTAGTAGATGGCTTTCAATTTCGTGCGCGGCAACGGGATCTTGAAGCTGTAATTCCCGCCGGCGTTGAGCAACTTCCCATGCACGACGTCGAACGTCGCCTGACTGGGCCAAAAGTTGAGCCGCACGGTCGTCGCAAAAAAGCGCGCCACCGGGTCGATCGAAAATAGCGCGTAGCCAATCGGATTGTAGATCCAAAAGTCCGCGACCGGATCGGTGTTTGCGCCCCGAAAGTTGCTGTTCTCGGCGGCCTCGTTGATGAACTGAGCTGCCGCGGTGTTCAACAGCCCGAACAGCCACGGAACGGGCACGTCTTTGGAGGCGTACCAACTCCACAGCTTGCGATAGACCATGCCCTCGCCCAGCGCATGAAGCGTGTAGTTTGGAACCCACTGCCCATAGTCCGAACTGAGCCCCTTGATCGGAAACACCTCGTGAGCGATGAACTCCGCGGCGCCTCCGGCCTTCTCGATCGCTTCGAATGGATGGCTGAGGTTCTTGGATACGTTTTCGAACCCGGTGGCGTAGGTCATCTTGAACGGGTTGTCCTGGTACGAGGCGCTCCGCAAAATGTCGTACGAGAGGTGGACCGCCGCTTGGAGCGGGTTGAACTCGCTATCGCTGCCGTAGTCGACGTGATTCAGGAAGTAGAGCGGCGCGCCAGTCGCGGAGGAGGCGAGTTCGGGTTCCGCGGCACGAGCGGTCGCGCCCTCGCTAAAAGTGAAGCCGGAGATCGCTAGCGCGAACAACCAACCAGCAGAGCGACGACAACGAAGCAAACGGTGCAGCATGACGAACAACGGTCTGGTTCCCACCCAGCCAGGCCGGGCATCGCTGGCGTACCCCCCGATTGGCGAAGGGCGGCGTTGCCTGAAATACCAGACCCTACACCGCTTCTTCAGCCAATGAGCGCCGAATTTTCGGCGGGCAGCTTTCCCGGCTCGTAGGTCGGGAGCCCCGCTCGGCGGTGGTTCAGGATGTTCGATGATCTTTCGCTTTACAGTCACCGCCAACACCGCGCGTCGCCCGTTCACTAGGTCCGGAACGACAACAAGGACGCGGCGAGCAGCCACCGCGCAAGCACCGCCGAGCGGGGGGCCATCGAGGCGGGAGTTGCTGCGCGTTCGAGGCCGCCGGCAAGCTTGCAAAAGAATTCCGAGTATCGATACCCCAGCCGACTCGTCGGCTCCCTGATGCGCGAAACACAGGGCGGCGTCGAGTGACGATTCGCTCGCCAACACCAAACTCGTAGTGCCGAGTGGCAGACTTTTTCTCTTTCGTGCTCAAACAGAATCGCGTGCTTCGCGGACACCAGGCTGGATTGGAGATCCGCTCTTAGTGGATGTTCGAGTAGGCACGGCTCGTGCAGTAGGGAGCGTATGATGCGACGCTCTGTCGAATCCAACGGCAAATATCGACTTAAGCCAGCGCTGAATGCCGAACGGACCATGACAGGCATGCCCGGGCGCTGGCTGTGTGTGGTGCTGGCCGCGCTAACGATCACTCTGCTCGGTGCGTGCGAGCGTGACGACCAGTGCCGCGGCGGCAACTTCCGCTGCGATGGGGACGTCGCGATGAACTGTGTCAACTACGCCACCAAGCACGATGAATACTTCGTATGGCATTCCACCCCCTGTGGCGCGGGCAAGTGCCAGCTCGACGGCGCGACCAGCGGTGCGTTCTGCGCGCTCGAGGCAGCTCCCGAACCGCGCTGTGATCGACAGCGCTGGGGATTTTGTGACGGCACGACTTTAGTGAGCTGTCGCGCGGGCTACGTAGTAGCGAGTCGTGATTGTGCAACCTCCGGTGCAGAGCCGAAGGTTTGCGTCCCGCTCACTCGACACGAAGTTGGAGATGAGCAGCCACTGAACGCGATGTGCGCGAGTCAGCCGGAGCCGAGTTCGACGTGCGGTGACAACGGGAGTTCCGACAGCTGCGACGGCAGCGAAATCGTGCTCTGCCAACACGGTTACGAGGTCGGTCGGATCCCCTGTGCCGAAGGGTCGTCGTGTGACCGCTCTGGGATCTGCAGCAAGGACAGCGCTCGGCTGACGCTTGCCCCGTGAGAGCGGCCGGCAATCGAAGCGCCGCTCCCGAGACAAGAGCCAACGTCGCAAGCTCCTATCTGCCCACAGTGTATCCCCGACCACATTTGTGCAACATTGCGGGCGGTCGTCCCGATCATGGCCGCTGCCTGCTCGCGCCTGGAGTGTTAGTCTCTGGGTCCACGGTGGGGCCGCCCGGAACACGGGGACCGCACGATCGAGCTCAGCACGAACCTCCGGAGCAAACATGGCAGCTACGCGTCGTCCGCCATCCATTGTGATCGGACGCGATCCAATCACGGCGAAGTCGCTGAGACCAACGCGCCCACAGCTGGGCGCAGTGGCTGCACGCGGCAGCTCGGCGCACACGCCCGTTTCCAAAGGCAGTTCTCCGGGGCACAGCAAGCCGAGCGTGCGACCGCCCAGTAAGCCGAGCGTGCGACCGCCCAGTAAGCCGAGCGTGCGATCGCCCAGCAAGCCGAGCATGCGATCGCCCAGCAAGCCGAGCATGCGACCCAGGCCATCGAACAGCCCGAGGGCTACGTCTGCTTCCGCAAAGATTTCGGCTCAGGCGAGCCCTGCCAAGAAGCCGCCGCCGCTGCCTGGAGCGCGTGTGCACGCGCCGCCCTTCCCCGGCTCGCTGAGGCCATCGCCATCGGGAAAAAGCGGGTCCGGTTCGCTCGTGCCTCGCTCGCTCAAGCCACCGAAGCGTTGAGCGGCGAACGCGCGTGCGACGGCAGAGCTCGGCGCTTGCGCGACGCACCGACCAAGCCGCGCGTGCGTCCAGCGCTAGCTGCGCCGGGGGGACGTAAGGCAACGCGCGCTTTGTACGCATCTGTGGTCCGACTGCGCACCCTTTCGAGGCAGTCCAGATTCTCCTAACCTCACTGTCATGCCCTCCTTCGTCAGTGAGCGAGAAATGAACGCTGTGTCGCCGGAAATCCATGAACTCCTGCCGCCACAATTTCGCGACCAGCTACCCTCGGAGGTGCGAGCCTCGGCGCAGAATTCCGAAATCTTTCGGGCCACGTTCAGTTTCGATCCCAAACTGGTAGACGGCTTGTTTGCTCAGCTGCACTACGCCGGCAGTGAATGGCCGATGTGGAAGTTGGTCGCCTGCTTTTACCTAGTCGAGAAGCGAATTGGCCCGAACACGGTGCGCAAAGCGGGAGAGCGCATCTACTCCACCATGCCTTGGCCGCCACAGGTCAAGTCGCTGGCAGACGCCCTTCGCTTCACCGAGCTCGCCTACTTCGAATCGCACCTACGCGCCCCGAAAGAACGCGCCGGTTGCTGGCGCGTGGAATCGGAAAAGCCGGGGCTCACCATCCTGGCAGACGAAACCCCTTACCCGTGCAACGTGAACGAGGGAGTGGTCTCGGGCATTTGCATGGCCTTTGCCCAGCAAAAACCAGCTTATCGCCTACTCGACCCGGAAAAGGCAAAACGCTCTGGGGGAGTCAGCACACGCTACGAAGTCAGGTTCGATCCAGCGTGATTTTCCGAATCTGCCGCCAGGCCGCGCTTACGCGCATGTGAAAGCGCTTGGCTGGCGTGCTCGATCCAGAGCAGCTCGGTGCCGTAGCCTCGCGCCCGCTCGCTCAGCGTACCCGCGCGCGCCGCGTGTTCGTGATTTCTTCCGCCCAGGTCGCGGATGTAGATCGCGACGATGCGTCCCGGATAGCGCGCTGCGGCCTCCAAATAAATTTCGGGATCGCGCTCGCCGCTATCGCCGATCAAGACGAACGGCAATTCCGGATAAGCTTCGAGCAAATCACGCACCGCGGCGGACTTGTGGTCGACCGGCGGAGCGTCGTGCAAACCGATGTCACGCAGCAGCAACGGTCCGCGCGGCAAGCCGTGATGGTCCAGAAAATCCAACAAGAAGTCGTACAAATTCCAGGGACTCTTGGAAACGTAAAAGACCGGATTGTCGGCCAAACCCGACGCTCCGCGGGCGAGCGCGTGGAACAGCTCGCTCGTGCCGTCGAAAGGCATGCGTGTGAACGCGCTGCCCGAGAGCGTCACCCAAATCATCTTCAACTTTTGCGTCACGTGGGTCTGTAAGACCGTATCGTCGATGTCGCTGATGATGCCAAGTTCGGCGGTTGCGCTCGGGATCAAGATTTCGGCCGTAGCTCGGGCGGGCACCAAACCCCGCACCTGGGCACCGACCACCTCGACCTCGGCCTTCGCCCAACCCAGCACGCCGTCGAGAACGGGAGCCACGATCGGCAGCGCGAAGTAGCCTTCCTCGTCCGTGACGCCAGTGACCGAGTTCGCCCCGAGTCGCGCGGCTAGAGTGGCGTCCGGCAGCTCCCGGGAAAAAAAGCGTCGGAGCATTCGGCGAAAGCTCGTGAAAGCAGAGTCCGCGGGTAGTGACCGCTCGAGCACGGAAGCTTCGAGAACGCGACCGCGCAACACGACCTGCGTCGCGCTACCGAAGCCACGATAAGTCACCACTTGCAAAGGACCCAAGCGACCGAAGCGGCGCCGCAACCCCCAGAATAGTCGATCACGGAAGAGTTCGATGCGGGCAAGCCAGCGAAAAACTCGTGAACGAAAGCGCTGCCGCTTGCGAGTGGCGCGTGTGCCTTTGGTCTCTTCCAGCGCTTCCGACATCGGCGGACCGTTTATAGTGGATGCGCGCGGCGTGTACATGGCGTTGCCAAAGGCGCCGCGGCACGAACCCCGCGCCCCCGGAGCTGCGTGCTCGACCGGCGCCGAATTGCTATAGAGGCGAATGCGAGTTTCGAAGGGTACGCTTTGCATGGCACTCGTGGCATCCGCGGGCTGTTGGCTTTGGGGTTGCGGGGACTCGGCGAGTTCCACGGGGGATACGGCCGGCTCCTCATCACAGGCCGGTGAAACGAGCGTGGCCGGCGATCCCGGGCTTTCGAACGGCGGAGCGCATGCGCACGCGGGCAGCACCGGCGCGCTCGCCGGTCGGGCCGGCGCGGCTGGTGCGCCTCCCGGCGGTGCGCCAGGTGCTGCGGGTTCGACGAGCGCTGGCTCCTCCAACGGCGGCGCGGGCGCCGGGGGTGGAGCCCCGGCCATGTCCGCTGGCTGCGGCAAGGCCGCGCCGCTCTCGGTAGCCAGTCAGCAAACGGTCATGATCGACTCCGCCGTGCGCAGCTATCTCTTGGTACCGCCCACGCCCTACGACGGCAACACGCCCTACCCGGTGGTCTTTGCGTATCACGGCAGCGGCGGCAGCGGCGCCAATTTCCGTGCGGGTGTCAGCTTCGAAGCTGCTGCGGACAATCAAGCCATCTTCGTGTACCCGGATGGCGCGGGCGGCATTTGGGACCTGAAGAACAATGGCTCCGATGCAAAGCTCTTCGACTCGATCATGAGCAGCCTCACGGCCAATTGGTGCGTCGACAGCGGCGCGGTGTTCGCCATTGGCTTCAGTTACGGCGGTTGGGCGGCGACCCAAATGGCCCGCGCGCGGCCTGCTGCCATGCGCGCCGTGGTTTCGATCGAAGGCGGCGGCCCTCAGGGTGCTTCCAACAGTGATCCTGCCGTCGCTGCCATGATCATTCACGGAACCAACGACACGGCCGAGCCATTGACAGCAGGGCAGAACAGCCGCGATCATTTCCTCCAGATCAACGGTTGCGGAAGCACATCGAGTGCGACTAGCCCCGCGCCGTGCGTCGCGTACGCGGGCTGCCAGCCTAAAAAGCCGGTCGTGTGGTGTCAACACGAGGGCGGCCACGAAATCCCGGCCTTCACGGCCAGCGCGATCTGGTCGTTCTTCTCCGGCGTTCGCTAGCTTGCCCGGCGCACCGACGCACCGAACGCACCGCGCGCGGCGCCCTGCGGGCCGTGTGCGTCAGTATCGTTGCCACTTGGCTGCTAGCCGCCAGCGAGCACGCGAGCGATTGCGAAAGCAATGATCGCGTATGCTACTCGACCCGAGACACACATTCGCTCGTTAAGACCTCCCATTCGATGAGTAGGCATTCACTTACCCACCGCCGGTGGCTAAAGGGCTGGAGAGTGGAAAGGCGCACGTCCTCGCCGCCCCTAGTCGACGGCCAAAGAAAGAGGCTTTCTGCAGCGCCAAAGCTGCGAACGCCGGCGTGGCACGGCGGTGCGAGCGAGTGTGCGCGAGTGTTCGCTAGCTGTCCCGATTCGTTATTTGAGGCAGAGCGGCTGGCGTTCATTCCGCAGCGGTTCGCGTGATTCTTCGTGAATTTCGCTGATTGCATCGTACATCGACTGCCAGTCACCCACGAAAAATGCGAGCGACGGGACTTAAATGCACGGCTGCGTCGTCGTACGGACTGGTTGGTGGCGATCACCGCCAGGGCAGACTTCGTGTACCGACTCTCCATCTCCAGCGCAATCACTCGTTCCTCGGTTCTACGCGAGCGCTTCGTCGTAGCTAGCGCGCTCGCATGCCTGTGTGCACTCGGTTGCAGCAGCGCTCCACAGAGCACACCCGATGACTCCATCCAAATCGGCGCGATCCTGCCGTTTACGGGGAAGGAAGCGGCCCTGGGCCGAAATATCGAGCAAGCCATGCTGCTCGCGGTGGAAGACGTCAATCACGCGGGCGGCATCGATGGCAAGCCGCTCGAGGTGGTGAGCCGGGACAGCAACTCGGGTTCCGAGCGCGGCCTGAACGAGCTCTTGAATCTGATCTACAACGACAAGGTTCAGTTCTTGGTTGGTCCGGAAGAGACCGAGCTGGCGAACGCGATCGTTCCCGACATCAAGAGCCTGAACATCACCAACGTCTTGCCGGGTTATGCCGCGCCTTCCGTACAGCGAGCGAGCGCGACCGGCGCGTGGTACCGCCTGGCGCCCGGCGCATTCGATATCGGCTGCGCGTTTGCCCGGCACGCAGAAGACGATGGCGTGGTGTCGGCCAATGCCTTGTCCATGACCGACGACTACAATGCGACGCTCGCCAGCGCGTTCAATCAACAGTACTCGGTGAACGGTCGCGTGTTGCCGTCGGTGACCGTTCAAGCAGGCGAGTCCTCCTACTCGACCGCGATCAAGCGCACGCTGGACTTCAAGCCCGAACGCACGGTGTTGAATGCGAATCCGGCGACGGGTTCCGAAATCATCACGGAGTGGGCAATCGGAGACGGTCGCGGATCTTGGTATTTGAGCCCGCTGCTTCGTGCCGACGCCTTTCTGATCAACGTGCCGTACGGCTCGCTCGACGGACTCTTGGGCATTTCGCCTTCGCTCAGTTTGAACAGTGAGTGCAAGACCCTGAGCGGCTTCGATCACGGAGCGATCAGCTGCAAACGAACCAACGCGACTCGTTTCAGCGCTCACTTCGCGGAGCGCTGGGACGGCACTCAGCCGTTTCCAGCTTCGCGTTTGTACTACGACGCCGTGATCTTGCTCGCGATGGGCATGCGCTACGCGTTGGCAACGACGGGCAGCGTTCCTCCGGCACCCGTGTTGCACCGCCTGATTCTCCAGCTGAACGACGGCGATAACGCGCCGGCGCACTGGTACGATCTGGAAAGCGCGTTCGCGGCGCTCGCAACCGGCGAAAAGCTGCGCTTCATAGGCTCCGGAGCGGAATACAGCTTCGACAGGTACGGCGCGGCTCAACACGTGGTCTTCGACACTTGGACGGTGGCCGCCCAGTCTTTCGTCGATACCGGCTCGTACTACGCCAGCTGCAATCCAATTTGATATCGCACTCGAAACATCAATCACCAATACAAGGATCAGGAAAAGAAGATGAACCGCAGACTGCAACCGCTTTCATGGATGGTCGGGCTGGCACTCGGACTCTCGGCTTGCAGCGGCGACCCCAGCGCTGCAGAGAAAAAGACCGTCGTGCGTGGCACGAGTCCGGCGAGCGAGTTCCAGCCGAGTGATTTGGAGAAGACGGTCAATACGCTGGTCAAGGAGATCGGCGACACCGCTCCGGTGAATCTACAGGTCGCGGTCGTGCTCAAGCAGCTGAACAACTATTACCTGCCGATCCAAACCGGCGCCAGCCGCGCCATGAGCGAACTGAACTTGACCGGCCAGGTGCTTGCACCGCAGTCGTCGGCCGGCCAGGAAGCGGTAGACGAGCAGAACGACATCATGAACGCGGAGCTGGACTCGGGCTACAACGCTCTGGCCGTAGCCCCGTTCGAGATCGGAAACGTGCCGCCGATCGACGCAGCTGCCGACACGGACGTGCCTGTCGTGACCATCGACAGCGATCTGGCCACCAGCAAGCGGGACTTGTACATCGGGACGATGAACTCCGAAGCGGGTAAGACCGCAGGTACGACGCTCACGGCCTTGATCACCGAGAACTCCGGCACCGTGATTCTCCTCGGACACGACGACGCGGGTTGGCCGGACGGCTTCGATCGCACAAATGGTGCAAAAGCCGTGTTGGAGGCCGCTGGCTTCACCGTCGTCGTGCGCAGGACCGATTGGTCGGAAACCGGTGAGGCGGCAGACGTAGAGTTCCTGACCAGTGCCATCGAGGACGCCGAGCCGCCGGTGGTGGGCATGATGGGCATGTTCTCGGATGCTTATCGCTGCGCAATCGCGGCCGAAGCGGCAGGCAAGACCGGCGACGACATCGCCATCGCAGCCTTCGATTTCGAGCCCAAGACCGTCGAATACATGCGCACGGGCATGATCAAGGCCACGCACGCTCAACGTCAGTACTACATGGGATACATGACGCCCTACGTGCTGTACGGCTTCAAGGCCCTGGGCAAGGAAGCAACCAAGGCCATTTTGCGGCCGCAGTTGGTGGACGACTTCCGCTTCAACACCGGCCTGGACGTGATTCCGGCGGCCAAACTGGACGAGTACTACTCCTATCTCGACAAACTCGGCATCGGCAGTTCGCTCTGAAGTCGCCAGAGAACACGTTGGAGCTTCGAGGGAGCCTCGTTTGAAAGTCTCGACTGTCGTTGCGGACGGCCTCTGGGTTCCGGTCGTCCGTATCCGTGGTCCGATCGAGCCAGCGCCGATGCGGTGGCCTCGCTCGGCCCAAGCGAAGTGGCGGGCCGTGGGCCTCGCGCGCGTGAGTGAGCAGTGAAGCGTCTGTTATCCATCCTCTCCGTCCTGCTGGTCTCGAGCCTGCCGCGCGCGTCGCATGCACAGGACGCGGAGGCCACGAGTTCGGACGACTTGGATTTGGTCAAGCTGCTCAACGTGCAGGTGTCGACCGCCACCAAGACCAGCGAAAGCATCGACGACGCGCCAGCGGTAATCACGGTCGTTACTCGCGAAGAGATTCATCGCTGGGGTTACAAGAACGTCGCCGAAGTCTTGAATCATTGCGTCGGCTTCTACTCGGTCGACGATCACATTCAACCGAACGTCGCGGTGCGCGGCGTCACCGGCGGCTTGGCCGCCGAGAGCAGCGTGTTCAAGGTGATGATCGACGGTCGCTCCGTAGCGTACCGCACGACCTCGGGTAATTGGCTGGGAGCGGAGCTGATTCCACTCGAGTCGATTCAACAGATCGAGATCATCCGTGGCCCCGCATCGGCGCTTTATGGCGCAGACGCGTTCTTGGGCGTCGTCAACATCGTCACGCGCAATCCCGAGGAGTCACGGCCGGTTCAAGCGCGCTTGCTGGTCGGAGCGAGCGGCAGCAACCCGAGCGGCCAGTTCGACGTGGTAGCCAGTGGGCAGCACGGAAAGTTCGACTTCCTGCTGGGCGCGATCGGTGAATATGGCAGCCGTACCGGCTTGACCATGCCGGTGGAGTCGCCCAGCCCCGACCTTCCGAGCTATGTCGGTGATCGGCGCGTCACCAACAACCTCGATCGTCGTTCGCTCGGGCTGCAGGCCCGCATCGGCTACCGCGATCGCAAGGTGGGGCAGCTCGTTGCCAGCGCGTACGCTTCCGGCTTCAGCCGCGGTGGTGACTTCGCGCAGTGGTCCCAGCTGACCAACGGCACCGACGCGAACGGCAACCACGTGGGCACCGTCATCTCCGAGGGGCAGTTCCGAGCGAATCTCGATGCCTTGGTGCATGCCAACAAGAAGCTCGATCTGTCGTTGCAGGCGACCTACTTCCAAGGCGGCGTGCTGCCAGCGGATCACATCGAGGTCGGTAACGCGCTCTACTACGTTCGCCGGGACAACTTCTATCGCGGCATCGATTCCGTGCTCGAAGCGCGCTATCTGCCATCGTCGCGTTTCAACCTGATCACCGGCATGGAGACCGTGTTCGATCACGAGGCGCTGTTGGCTCCCGATCTGATCATCCGCTCGACCGGCAACGCGGTGCCGGGGGGGAGTGCCAAAGACAAGCGCGTCAACCTGACCAACGTGGGCATATTCGTGAGCTCGAACCTCACCTTGGTCGACCGCTATTTGAAGCTCACCGGCGGCATCCGCTACGACAATCACAGCACTTATGGCAGCCAAATCACTGGTCGCGCCGGTATTACCTCGCGCCTGACCAAGGCGCTCGGCATGAAGTTGCTCTATGGCAGCGCCTTCAAAGCGCCCTCGCCGTACCTGCTCTACGCCACCCCGCTCGGTCCGGGCGACGTCGTCGGCAACTCATCGCTGAAGCCGCAGAAAATCCACACCGTCGAGTATCAACTCTCGCTCAAGCCGAATCAGTTCTTCGGTTTTACCTCCGGAGTTTCCGGCAATTGGCTGTACGACAAAGCGGAGTTTAGCCCCGAGGGCATCAATCAAGCAGCCCGCAACACGGCCAGCCAAACGATCTTTACTTGGGAGACACGTGCGGACGCCAAGCACTACGACGACTACGCGGCGTACGCCTCGTTCGAGCTGGTGCGATCGAAGCGCAATCTGGGGGAGACGGGCTACGCGGCGCAGCTGGTTGGTACCGGCAACATCGTGTATCCCCCGTACATCGGGCGACTCGGCTTATCGGCCGCAATGCCCAGCGTACCGAGCGTGCCGCTGACCGCCGGTGTCGAAGCGATGTTCGTCGGCCCGCGCCGCGCCGCCGACGCCAGCGTGCTGGCAAACGGCGCTCGATTCGAGCTGAAGCCGTACGCCACGGCCAACCTATTTCTCACTACACGCGACCTGTACCTCATCCCCGGGCATGAATCGGTGATCGCGCTGCGCGTGTACAACTTGTTCGGCAGTGCTGGCCCGAACCCCGGCTTCTCCGCGTTCGAGTATCCGTTGCCCCCGCGTGAAATCATGCTGGAGCTGCGCCACACCTACTAGTTCCGGTTGTTCTGGACCGCGTGGGAATCGGCCCTGCTGACCGAGAGCGGTTGCAGTAGGCGTTGTCAAGAGTCTTTCCTGAGCGCGCCTAGAGCTTCGATTCGGCTAGAAAGTGCTTCGCTGGCGAAACTTCGCGTTCGAGGCGCGCACTAATTCTTCGCCCATGACGACGGAGCTTGGTTTCTGCCGCCATTCTGCATAAGCAGACGGGCATGACGGAGAACGTTCAACGGATCAAGAGCCCAATTGCCTGGGTGCCGAGCTTGTACGTGGCGATGGGCATCCCTTTTTCGCTGGTGATCTGGGTTGCGGGCACCATGTTCAAGGACCTGCACCATAGCGACACCGAGATCGCGCTGGCCACGGGCAGCGTGGGCATTGCCTGGTCCTTGAAGCCGTTGTGGGCGTCCTTCCTCGACATGTACCGGACCAAGAAGTTCTGGGTCTTGAGCATGGAGTTCTTGATCGCCATCCTGCTCGGCCTGATCGCAGCGGTGCTGCCGCTGCCACAGTACTTCCGAATCATCATTGGCATACTGTGGGTTTTGGCGTTCGCTTCCTCGACGCAGGACATCTGCGCTGACGGCGTGTACATCACCACGCTGGACAAGAGCCAGCAGGCCAGATGGATTGGCTGGCAAGGCGCGGCCTGGAACACCGGGCGCATCTTCGCGACAGCGCTGGTCGTGTACACGGCGGGCAAGTTGCAAGAGGCCGGACAATCGCCGAAGACCGCCTGGGCAATCGCACTCTGCTTCTCCGCAGTGGTCATGACGGGTTTCGGCGTTTACCACTGGTACACGCTGCCGACCGGCACCATCGTGCGTCGCCCGGAAAACACGGCCGAGATCGTCAAGACCTTCGCCGAAACGGTGGTCGACTTCTTCAAGAAGCCGAAGATCATCGGCATGCTGCTGTTCGTGTTCCTGTACCGCAGCGGCGAGGGCTTTCTGCTCGTGGAAGCGCCGCTTTTCATGCAGGCGCCGCTCGCCAAAGGCGGCCTCGGCTTGTCCCTGTCCGACAAAGCGTTCCTGGATGGCGCGATCAGCACCGGCGTCAGCCTGGCGGCGGGCGTCTTGGGCGGCATGTTCATCGCCAAGTACGGGCTCAAGAAGTCACTCATGGTCATGGCCCTGTGCATGAACATTCCGCATTTGTGCTTCGTGTACCTGAGCCACGCCGTAACGCCGGAGGCGCCGCTGTCCTTGACCACCATCGGTATGCTGGTCACGCTCGAGAAGTTTGGCTATAGCTTCGGCTTCGTCGCCAATATGCTGTACATGATGCAGCAGATCTCGCCGGGCAAATACCACATGACGCACTATGCGTTCTGTACGGCGCTGATGAACCTCGTGCTCATTCCCACGCAGTCGGCGAGCGGGTACATCGCCGATTCGCTCGGCTACAAGAACTACTTCGTGTTCGTGACCATCGCCAGCATTCCGTCCATCTTCGCCGCCTGGTTCGCTCCCTTCCCTCGTGAAGAGCCGGCGCCCGGCGGCGAAGCCTTGCGCGCCCACTAGCGCGGCTCCCCTCGTCCGCCGCAGCGTTTGCCGCACCTTCTCCGAAGCGGCGGCAAACGCTCGTCGCACGGCCGCAGTAGGAGCCGCAACGAGCCTTTGTTCGTGAGCCGCGGGACGCGCGTCCCTGCGCAGGGTTCCCCGCAGCGGTTGCTCCACACGCAGTGGTTGCCCGCTGCCGCCGGGAGCGGCACGCCGCCGCCTCGGCGACGGCTGCCTTGCAAGGCCGCAACTCGACGCACCGGCGAGCCCAATAGCGGCTTCAGGCGGCCGTTCTGGGCTTCAACGACACGCCCTCGAGCTGCGATGCTGGATCGCGAGCGCCCCCCGCTGGCGGCGTCCCGGGAGGAAAAATCCGCTCCCGAACCTCAAAGTGGGCTCAGCGCAAACATAGGAGACCCCCTAGACGGCCCTTTTGACTCAGCTGCACCAGAGTCGTGAAACGGGTTCGGCAGATCAACACCGGTGAGGTGAGGGCGATGTTCCATTCGCGCAGCGGGCTACTCTTTGCGGTGGCCCTAGCGGCAGGTTGCACGGCGGGGACACTCGATGATCATTCGCATTCATCGGGCCCTGGCTCCTCCAACGGCCCGGACGCGCCCGGCGCTAGCGCGGGCAACGGTAACTCTGCGCTTCCGGGCGGCGCGAGCACTCCCACGAGCACGAGTCCCGATTGCACCCAGGGGATCGCGCCGACCTCGCAGATCCCGCGGCTGAATAATGCCCAATACGATCGCACCGTTCGCGATCTGTTGGGCGTTACCGGCCTCTCCGCAACGGGCAACGCCGTGCCCTCGAGCATTCTGGCAACCGATCAAGCCGGCAGTCTCACCAGTCTGGGCTGGAGTTCGTATCAATCTGTGGCGGAGAAGATTGCGGCTCAGGTCATGGCTGATGCCTCGCTCCGAGCGAACTTTTTGAAATGCACGCCGAGCGGCGATGGCAAGGCCTGCCTGCACGAGACGATCGTGAAGTTTGGGCGCCGCGCGTTTCGGCGGCCGTTGAGCGATGCGGAGATCGCCGCCTTCGATGCGATCGTAGCCAAGGGCGCGCAAATCACGCCCACGGGGGCCCCGCTCGAGGTCGCCGAGGCGTTGCTGTACATGTTCTTGATCTCGCCCTCGTTCTTGCAGCGCTCGGAGATCAGCGAAACAGCCGACGGCTCTGGGCATTTTGCGCTTTCTAATCACGAGGTCGCGTCGCGACTCTCGTATCTGTTGTGGGG
>Ga0164308_10000703_pt1 | contig 18100 bp, 19 predicted proteins | sample Whisoiple_246_MG_FD_109983 | JGI IMG/M metagenome (GOLD analysis project Ga0164308, IMG submission 109983) | Soil microbial communities amended with fresh organic matter from upstate New York, USA - Whitman soil sample_246_MG | ecosystem: Environmental > Terrestrial > Soil > Unclassified >...
CGAGTGCCCAGTCCCCCACGCCGGGGACCGGGCACTCGTGCGTCAGGCTCAGGCGGGGGTGCGGCACACCTGGACGCGGCGGGCCACCTCGCGGAACCCGGCCCGTCGGTAGAGGCCGATGGCCGGGCCGCCGTCCTCGGCGACGATGACGAGCCGCTCCACCTCCGGGTCGGTGAAGGCCCACTCCCCCGCGGCCCGCACCAGCGCGCCCGCGATGCCCCGGCGTCGGTACGCGGCGAGGGTCATGACGTCCTGGTACCGGGCCAGGCGGCCGAGGCGCACGATGCCGAGCGAGGCCACGAGCGTGTCGCCGTCGAAGGCGCCGAACCAGCGCCCGCGGCCAGAGTCGACGAGGCCGCGCTGCGACGCCGCCCGCCGCAGCTCGAACAGGTGCCGCTCGTCGCTGCTCTCGGCCGGTGCGTCGCCGGCCCCGACCGACGCCGACTGCTCCCAGTCGTCGTCGGACACGAGCGGACGCACGTCGATGCCCTCCGGGGGCGGGGCTGCGGCCGGAACGGCGTCGGTCACGAGGTCGACGTCGAGCTCGACGTCGAATCCCCTTGCCTCCCAACCAGAGTGGTCGCCGCGAGGGTCGGCAAAGGCGATGGCTCGATGCAGGGCCTTGGGGTGCTCGGCCTCGAACCGGGCGACGACCCGGTCCACGTCGGCGCCGGGCACGTCGGCCGGCAGGAGCAGGAAGTTGCCCCAGTAGTACGCCGGGTTGCTCGGAGTGCGCACCACGACGAGGTCGCCGTGGTCGACCACCTGCGAGCCCTGCAGCTCGAGGAGGGCGAGGTCGGTGCGCAGCCCGGGGGCGTCGACGATCATGCTCCGATGGTGCCTCACCACCAGCCCTGCCGGCGGGCCCATCGCAGCAACCAGAGGCTCATCGCGACCATGACCGCCAGGACGAGGACAAGGTGCGGCACGTCGGTCCCGTCGTTGCCGATGAGGTTCATGCCGTAGATGCTCGCGATCGCGGTGATCGGCAGCGTGATCGCGGCGATGACCGCCAGACGCTCCATCGCGACGGTCATCTTCGTCGTGACGCGGGTCTGGTAGAGGTCGATGACCCCGACGAGGAAGCCCATCTCGCCGTCGCCGAGGTTGCGCACCCGCTCGAACTGGTCGGCGAGGTCGCGGGCGTGCCGACGCGCCTCCTCCGGCACGAAGCGCTCGAGCGACTGGATGCGGGCCTGGATGTCGTGGCCCTGCGCGGCCATGGTGCGTGCGGTGCTCAGCTCGTGCCGCAGGAGGAAGAGCTGCTCGAGCAGGCCCTCGGGGCGGCGGAAGTCGGGGGCCATGACCTCGGCCTCGAGCGCCGGCAGCCGCGCCGCCACCTCGCGCACCGCGGCGCTCTGCCGCCGGGCGATCGCCGAGTTGACGACGTAGGCCAGCTCGTACGGGCTGTCGGGCACGAGCCGCCCCGCCTCGATGCGTGCCCGCACCGCGCGCGTCTCGGCCGTCGCGTCCTCGAGCGTCACGACCGGGTTGCGGGGGCCGTGCACCGTGACGAGGTACCGGTCACCGATGACCTCGTCGAGCTCGAGCACGTGCACGTGGCCGCCCTCGCCGGTCAGCGGCGCGTGGAGGATGACGAAGAGGTGGTGCTCGTAGGCGTGCACCGTCGGCACGAAGTTCCTCTCGGCACAGGCCTGCCGGACGAGCGGGTGGGCGTGCAGCGGACCGGCGAGGAGCGCCTCGGCGTCGGCGTCGTAGTCGGGCACGTCGACCCAGACGAACCCGTCGGTCCGGGCGAGCAGCGACTCGAGCTCGCCCGGTGCGTGGTCGGTGATCCCGTCGGCGTTGACGAACGACACCTGCATGCGACAACTCTCGCACCGCGCACGTCCGCGCGGGAGGCGTCTCCGGTCAGCCAGCCGTCAGCCGCCGCTGACGCAGGCCCCGGTGCCGACGGCGCGCTGCGCCGAAGAGGCCTCGTCGAGCACCGGCTTGGCCTCGGTGAGGGTCAGGGCGTAGCCGGTCGAGTCGTCCTCGAGCGACTTGGCGAAGATGACCCCGACGACGCGGCCCTGGGTGTCGAGCAGCGGCCCGCCGGAGTTGCCCGGCTGCACCGTCGTGGCCAGCGAGTAGATCTCGCGGACGACCCGGTCCTGGCCGTAGATGTCGAAGCCGCGGGCGTCGAGGATGCCGCGGACGCGCGCCGACACGACCCGGTAGGGACCGTCGAGGGGATAGCCGGGCACCGCGGCCGAGTCGCTGCGGGCGATGTCGCTGCCGAGCGTCAGCGCCGGCAGGTCGAGCCCCTCGACGTCGAGGACGGCGAGGTCGCGCTCGGGGTCGAACACGACGACCTGCGCACTCAGCGTCCGGTCCCCGGCCTCGACGCGCACCTCGGACGCGCCGGCCACGACGTGCGCGTTGGTGACGATGCGGTTGTCGCGCAGCACCCAGCCGGTGCCCTCCTGGCCGCGCTGGCACCGCTGCGACTGCGTCAGCACCTTGACGACCGACCGGCCCGCCGCGCGGATCGGCTCGGACCGCGCGACCGAAGCGTCGGGCGCGGGCACCGGCGTGATCGGCTCGGGCGCCAGGGAGCCGAAGACCTGCGGGAACCCCTGGGCGGACAGGAAACCGCGGAACCCGCTGAAGATGCGGCCGGCGTCCTCGGGCACGACGGTGTTGACGACGCGCAGCACCTTGGAGTCGGCCATGGCCCGGGCGAGCGCCGGGTTGCCGGCCGTGCGCAGCGTGCCGCCGATGAACCAGACGATGAGGCTCGCGGCGAGCAGCACGACGACGCCGCCGAGCACCGAGTCGACCCGGCGGAACGGCGTCTGCCCGACCTTGGCCCGGATCCGGTTGCCGAGGAGGCTGCCGAGGAACTGCCCGAGCCAGCCGAAGCCGACCACCCCGACGACGAGCGCGAGGACCCGGCTTCGGGTGCTGCCCGAGATGGCGTCCCAGTGCGCGAGGAGGCCGGGCAGCTGCCACACGGCGAGCATCGCGAAGAGGAAGAACCCGACGAGCGAGGCCACGCTCTGGATGAGCCCCTGGCGGTAGCCGGAGACGGCGTAGGCGACGAGGAGCAGCCCGAGGGCGATGTCGAGCACGACGCTGCCGGTCATCCGCGGCCCCTTCCGACGTAGCGCTCGGGCAGCGGACGGTGCACCGACGCGTCCCACGGCTGCTCGAGCCCGGCGAGGTCGAGGACGCGGCCGAGCAGGCCGGCGGTGAAGCCCCAGAGGAGCAGGTCGTCGAGGCCGAAGCCCGGGCCGACGTAGCCCGACGGGTGGGTCACGGAGAACCGGGTGGCCGGCGCGACGAGGTGCGACACCGGGACCGACAGCACGTCGTGCACCTCGTTGGGGTCGCGCACCGACAGCGCCGAGGGCCGCGCCCACCAGCCGAGGACGGGCGTGACGACGAACCCGGAGAACGGGATGAACAGCGACGGCAGCGTCGCGACGACGTCGACGCCGGACGGGTCGAGACCGGTCTCCTCCTGCGCCTCCCGAAGGGCGGTCGCGACGTCGTCGGCGTCCTCGGGGTCGCGGGCACCGCCCGGGAAGGCGATCTGCGCGGGGTGCGAACGCATGTCGTGCGAGCGTTCGAGGAGGACGACGTGCGCGTCCTCCGCCCCAGCGTCGGGCCCGATGGACGCGTCGAGCCCGGCGGACGCGTCGGGCGGGGGCCCGAAGAGGATGAGGACGGCGGACTCACGCCCACCCTCGTCCGGAGGGACGAAGAGCGAGAAGTCCTCGGCGCGCACGGTGCCGAGGCGGTCGGCCAGGCGGTCGACCCACGACGGACGCGCGATCCCGCCCTCGGGCAGGGGCGCGGGCTCGATCGTCCCGGTGCGGCCGGCGTACGCGATGCCGCTCGCGACCTGCGTCACGCGCTCTCCTGCCCCGTCTCGGCGGCCTGCGCGGCAACGGCGGCGCGGGCGGCTTCCTCGAGCGCCTGGGGCGCCAGCTCGTACTTGAGCAGCTTCGCCGCCTTGTCGGGGTCGGTCTCGCCGATGCCGTAGCTCGGGCACCAGCGCGCCACCGGGCACGCGCCACAGGCGGGACGCTTGGCGTGGCAGGTGCGCCGGCCGTGGAAGATGACGACGTGGCTGAGCATCGTCCAGTCACGGCGCATGAACAGGCGCCCGATCTCGTGCTCGACCTTGACCGGGTCCTCCTCCTCGGTCCAGCCGAAGCGGCGCACGAGGCGGCCGAAGTGGGTGTCGACGGTGATGCCCGGCACGTCGAAGGCGTTGCCGAGCACGACGTTGGCCGTCTTGCGACCGACGCCGGGCAGCGTCACGAGGTCCTTGAGGCGGCCCGGCACCTCGCCGTCGAAGTTCTCGACGAGGGCGATGCCGAGCTTGATGAGCGCGTCGGCCTTGTTCCGGTAGAAGCCGGTGGGCTGGATGATCGTCTCGAGCTCGGTGCGGTCGGCCGCGGCGTAGTCGGCGGCGGTGCGGTACTTCGCGAAGACGATCGGGGTGACCTTGTTCACGCCGACGTCGGTGGTCTGCGCCGACAGGATCGTCGCGACGAGCAGCTCGAGGGGCGTCGTGAAGTCGAGCTCGCAGTGGGCGTACGGGTAGCGCTCGTGCAGAGAGCGGTACATCTTTCTCGCCCGTCGCGTGCGGGCGACGGGCGTCTCGTCGGCGGTCACGACGGCTCGGGGGGACACGCAGCACACTGTATGCCGCGAGGCTGGGTCGCGCCGCGTGCGCCGACGCGACTCCGGCCCCTCGCCGACCGCACGGCGGGTGCGGGGACGGCATGGCACACTGACCCCGTGGATCTCGACGTGGTGAAGCGCGCGCCCCTCTTCAAGGCTCTCGACGAGGAGGCCTCATCGGCCCTGCAGTCGCAGATGAGCCGCACCCACATGGAGCGCGGCGACGTGCTCTTCCACGAGGGCGACCGGGGCGACACGCTCTACGTCATCGCCGAGGGCAAGATCAAGCTCGGCCGCACGAGCCCCGACGGCCGCGAGAACCTCGTCGCGATCCTCGGCCCCGGCGAGATGTTCGGCGAGCTCAGCCTCTTCGACCCCGGGCCCCGCACCATGACGGCCACGGCCGTCGCCGAGACCCAGCTGCTCGGCCTGGGCAACGACTCGCTCACCGGCCTGCTCTCCGGCCGCCCCGAGGTGTCCAAGGCCCTGCTGGCCGCGCTCGCCCAGCGGCTGCGTCGCACCAACGCGCACCTGGCCGACCTCGTCTTCACCGACGTCCCCGGACGCGTCGCCAAGGCCCTGCTCGATCTCTCCGAGCGCTTCGGCCGTCCGGTCGAGGGCGGCATCATGGTGAGCCACGACCTCACCCAGGAGGAGCTCGCCCAGCTCGTCGGCGCCTCCCGCGAGACGGTCAACAAGGCCCTGGCCGACTTCGCGACGCGTGGCTGGCTGCGCCTCGAGGCCCGCGCCGTCCTGCTCCAGGACGTCGAGCGCCTCAAGCGCCGCGCTCGCTGACCCGCCCGAGGCAACCTTTCCGGGGGCTCCCGCGTCCTGATGGGTGAGGGGCCTCGCCTCGCGGGGCACCCTCACCAGTCGTCCGACCGGCGAGAGGCCCCACGATGAGCCGCACCAGCCACCACCCGACCGACGTCCAGCCCGGCCGTGGCGCCGCGGCCGGCGTCGGCGTCGCCGCCCTGACCGGCCTGCTCTTCGCCGCCGCTTTCGTCGCCGTGTGCCTCGTGCAGACCTCGACCGGGGTCGGTGACGCCGCGAGCGCCGGCATCGGCACGATGCTGGCCCTGGCAGTGCTCAGCTGGGTGGCGGCGACGCCACTGACGGCGCTCGCAGGGGCCGTCCTCAAGGGGTCGTCGCGGCGAGCCCTCGTCACCGGCCACACCGTCGCGGCCGCCGCGAGCGTCACCCTCGTCCCGACCCTGTTCTCCGTGTTCCCCGGGCTGTTCGACGGGGCCGCGGTCGTCGCGAGCGGCGCCTGCGCCGTCGTGGCCGCGCTGGCGTCGTCGCTCTTCGTGACCCGACACCGCGCCCCCAGCGAGGTCCGCACGCTGCGTCCCGGTGCGACCGTGGACGCGTCCCAGGTGCCCGCCCAGCACGGCGGCGGGCTCAACTCGGCGAGCCTGACTGGCCCGAGCCCGATGGGTCTGCCCTGACCATCCCCTGTCGCGCTGCGTCAGTGCTCACTCTGACTGAGCACTGACGCAGGCGAGGGCCCGCGACCATCCCGGAGCCACCGTCCCCTCCGCAGTCAGTCACTGCTCACTCTCACTGAGCACTGACGCAGCCGGGGTGACGGCGACGGACGGTTCACGCGAAGTGCCAGCCGTCCGGGCCGTTGACCACGAGGCGGTCCGCGCGGTGGGCCGACTCGACGACGAGCCGCGCGTTGGCCTCGTCGCTGCGCTCCACCCAGCGGGCCGCGGCGTCCGGGTCCTTGCCGAACGCGACGTGTCGCGACACGAGCCGGGCGCGCCTGACGTCGTCCTCGCCCGTGACGAACCAGACCGCGTCGGTGGCCGCACGCGCCGCCTCCCACCGACACTCCGGCAGCAGCAGGTAGTTGCCCTCGGTCACGACGAGCCGGGCGGTCGGTGGCACGACCCGGGCCGCCGCGATCGGCTGCTCGAGCGTGCGCTCGAAGCCCGGCGCGTAGACCCACGCCTCGGGCTCGGCGACGAGCCGGCGAAGCAGGTGGGCGTACCCGTCGGCGTCGAACGTGTCGGGAGCGCCCTTGCGGTTCAACGCCCCCAGCCGCTCGAGCTGTGCATCGGCGAGGTGGAAGCCGTCCATCGGCACGTGCGCGACGTGGTCGACCCCGTGCGTCCGGGCCACCTGCGCCACGAGCGCCTCGGCGAGCGTCGACTTGCCCGCACCCGGCGCCCCGGCGATGCCGAGCACCGCCCGACGCCGGTCGCCGACGAGCGCCACGGCCGCCGCGGCGAGCGCGTCGACACCCGGCTGCTCGTCCATACCGGCATCCAACCGCACCCCACCCCCGCCGGTTCGATGTGTCACCGCGTGCCCGGGCACGCGGTGACACATCGAACCGGGGCCGTCAGGGGTGCTCGCGCAGGTACTCGAGCTGGGCCTGCACCGACAGCTGGGCCGCGGGCCAGACGCTGCGCGGCACGTCCGCGTAGACGGTCTCGACGACGTCGCGGGCGGTCGCGGCCCCACCGGCGACGGCAGCCCGCACCTGCTCCAGCCGCTCCGCGCGGTGCCGGAGATAGAAGGTGACGGTGGCAGCGGCGTCCGGGACGAACGGGCCGTGGCCGGGCAGCAGGCTCGTCACGGCGCCGGAGGCGGTGAGCCGCTCGATGCGGTCGAGGGACTCGAGGTAGGACTCGAGGCTGCCGTCGGGCCAGGCGACGACCGTCGTGCCGCGGCCCAGGAAGGTGTCGCCGGTCAGCAGCGTGGTGTCGGCCGGCAGGACGAAGGAGAAGGAGTCGCTCGTGTGCCCGGGCGTCTCGACGGCCAGCACCTCGAGGCCCCCGACGCGGATCGTCTCGCCGGGGCGGATGTCGTCGTGGCCGCGGCCGAAGGCCCGCACCGGCGCACCGGTCAGGGCGTGGAAGCGGTCGGCGCTCTCGGCGTGGTCGGCGTGGCCGTGCGTCAGCAGCGTCAGCGCGACGCGTCGGCCGGAGTCGGTGACGTGCCGCAGCACGTTCTGCAGGTGCCCCTCGTCGAGCGGGCCGGGATCGACGACGACGACCTCGTCGCTGCCCGGCTCGGCGAGCAGCCACGTGTTCGTGCCGTCGAGGGTCATCGGCGAGGGGTTGGGGCACAGCACGCACTCGGCGCGCTCGCCGAACCGGCCGCCGGCCCACGTCGGGTCCACCTCGGCACCGTGCACGTCGACCTCCTCGCGTCGGGATGTCTGGGACGAAAGCGGTGGAGAGCCGTCCTGCTCGAGCCGACCGCCCCACACGGCGGTCGGATCGGCTTGCGGCTCAGACGCGTTCGACGACCTCCATCGCCGCGCCACCGGGGGCGTCGACGACCTCGGGCATGACGAGCGGCGTCAGGTCGGCGTGCGACACGAAGTCGGCGGCCGACGCGGCGTCGCGCACCTGCTCGACGCACATGACGGTCGGCGGCAGCATGAGCGCCGACCCGGCGTCGTACTCGCGCAGCAGGTCCGCCGGACGCACCCACTCGGCGAGGTCGGCCTCGGTCGTGTCGCCGTCGGCCGTCTGCGAGGGCGGCATCACCGCGGCGAAGAACCACGTGTCGTAGCGACGCGGCTCGAACTCCGGCGTCAGCCAGTGCGCCTTGGCCACCACGAGGTCGGAGCGCAGCACGAGGCCGCGGTCGACGAGGACCTCACGCAGCGACACGGCACGCGACACGAGGTCGGCGCGCACCTGGCGCCACTCGGCATCGCCCACGTACGCGAGCGGGCCGCTCGCCGAGGGTGAGGCGAGGAGCACGCCGCACTCCTCGAAGAGCTCGCGGACGGCGGCGGCGACGTAGAGCTGTGCCTCGGTCGGGCTGCAGCCGAGGCGCTCGCCCCACTCGAGCGGTGAGGGACCGCTCCAGGGCAGGTCACCCTCGCCGTCGCGGTCGTCGACGCCGCCGCCGGGGAAGACGTGCATGCTCGGCGCGAACTCCATCTCGGAGACGCGTCGGAGCATGAACACCTCCGGCCCTGCGGTGCCGTCGGCCGCGTCACGCACGAGCATGACGGTGCTGGCTCGTCGTGGTTCGGCGACCTCCCACCGGTCGCCGGACAGCCATCGGGTCGCGGCATCGGAGATGCCGGGCGTGGTCGTGAGCGGGAAGAGACGACCCATCGCCGATTCAGCCCTCGACGGAGACGACGACCTCGACCTCGACCGGGGCATCGAGGGGAAGGGCGGCTACGCCGACGGCGGACCGGGCGTGGACGCCCTTCTCACCGAAGGCCTTGACGAGCAGCTCGCTCGCACCGTTGATGACCCCGGGCTGGCCGGTGAAGATCGGGTCGGAGGCGACGAAGCCGACGACCTTGATGACGCGGGCGACCTTGTCGAGGTCGCCGAGCTCGGACTTGATGGCCGCGATCGCGTTGAGGGCGCACGTCGCGGCGAGCTCCTTGGCCGTGGCCTCGTCGACCTCGGCGCCCACCTTGCCGGTGGCGGCCAGTCGGCCGTCGACCATCGGCAGCTGGCCGGAGGTGAAGACGAGGTTGCCGTCGCGGACCACGGGGACGTAGGCGGCGACGGGCGGGACGACCTCGGGCACGGTCAGCCCGAGCTCGGACAGGCGGTCTTCGACAGCACTCATGCTCAGTTCCCCGCAGACTTGGGACGCTTGAAGTAGGCGACGAGGCTGGTGCCGTCGGGCCCGTTGACGATCTGGACGAGCTCCCAGCCATCGGCCCCGAAGTTGTCGAGGATCTGTTTGGTGTTGTGGATCAGGAGCGGTGCGGTGAGGTATTCCCACGTGGTCATGGCGATCACCCTACTCACTGGTGTACCTGCGCTCAGCGCGTGCGCCACCGCCCCGGCCGCCCGCCCCGGAGCACCGTCCCGACCCGCGTCCGCGGGTGCCACGATGTCCGGTATGAGCACGCCCGTCGACCCCCGCTCCGACGACGTCCTGACGCGTCCGGCGCCGGGCGCCCCGACGACGCGCACCTACGGCCCGGACCCGGCGCAGGTGTACGACGTCATCCCGCCCGACGCGGGCGCGACGCCTCGTGCTGTCACCGTCCTCGTCGTGCACGGCGGCTTCTGGCGGCCTGAGTACGACCGCGCCCACGCGCTGCCGGAGGCCCACGCCTTCGCGGCGGCCGGCTACACGGTCGCCCTCGGGGAGTACCGACGCGCGGGCATGCCGGGCGGTGGCGTGCCGGGCACGCTCGACGACGTCCGAGCCCTGACCGAGGCCGTCGCCCGCGACGCGTCGCTGCCGCACCGCATCGTCCTCGTGGGCCACTCGGCCGGCGGGCACCTCGTCGCCTGGACGGCCGGCCAGCCGTGGGTCGAGGGGCTCGGCGTCGTCGGCGTCGTCTCGCTCGCGGGCGTCGTCGACCTCGGCGCCGCCGACCGGCTGCACCTCGGCTCCGACGCCACACGCGCGTTCGTCGGCACCGGCCCGGGCACGCCGGCCTGGCGGTCCGCCGACCCGATGGCCGCGCTGCCGCCGCGGGTGCCGGTGCGCCTGCTGTCGGGCACCGAGGACGACGTCGTGCCCACGGCCGTCGGCGACACCTACCTCGAGGCCGCGCGCCGTGCCGGTGGCGACGTCGAGCGGACGGTCCTACCCGACGCCGGCCACTTCTCCTTCATCGACCCCGAGCAGCCGGCCTTCGCGACCGTGCTGTCGACCGTCGCCGCCCTGACCCGCTGACCACCCGCATAGGCTGGGCCCGTGACGACCGACTGGGGCCAGGCGCGGCTGCACGTCGTCACGGGCAAGGGCGGCACCGGCAAGACGACCGTCGCCTCGGCGATGTCCCTCGCCCTCGCCTCGACGCCCGGCCGCGTGCTGCTCACCGAGGTCGAGGGGCGCCAGGGCATCAGCCAGACCTTCGACGTGCCCCCGCTCGGCACGGAGGAGACGCGCGTCGTGCGCCTGCCCGGCGGCGGCGAGGTGGACGGGCTGTCGGTCGAGCCGAAGGCGGCCCTGCTCGAGTACCTCCAGCTCTTCTACAAGCTCGGCCGCGCCGGGCGCCTGCTCGAGAAGTTCGGCGCCATCGACTTCGCGACGACGATCGCCCCGGGCGTGCGCGATGTGCTGCTCATCGGCAAGGTCTACGAGGCGAACCGGCGCCGCCGCGACGGCCGGCACCGTGGCGATGCCCCGCTCACCTACGACGCCCTCGTCCTCGACGCGCCGCCGACCGGCCGCATCGGGCGGTTCCTGTCGGTCAACTCCGAGGTGGCCGACCTCGCCCGCGTCGGGCCGATCCACTCCCAGGCCGAGTCGATCACCCGCCTGCTGCAGTCCGAGCAGACCGTCGTGCACCTCGTCACCCTCCTCGAGGAGATGCCCGTGCAGGAGACGCTCGAGGCCGTCGACGAGCTGCGGTCCAAGGGGTTCCGGCCGGCTTCGATCATCGTCAACATGGTGCGCCGGCCGCTGCTGGAGGACGCGGCCATCGGCCAGGCCCTCGCCGGCCGGCTGCACAAGCCCTCGATCCGCACCCAGCTCACCGAGGCCGGGGTCACCGTGACGCCCGAGCTCGTCGACGGCCTGCTCGCCGAGGCCCGCGACCACGCGCAGCGCGTCGACCTCGAGCGCGAGCAGCGCGCCCTCCTCGAGGAGGCCGGCCTGCCGATCGTCGAGCTGCCGTTGCTGCCCGACGGCGTCGACAGCGGGTCGGTCCGCGAGCTCGCCGACGTCCTGCTGCCCCACTTCGCCCACGAGCAGGTGCCCGCGTGACGACGACCAGCCAGGCGAGGGTCGCCCGCCCGGCGCCGGCGCTCGACGTCGACACCCTCGTGGCCGACGCGTCGATCGGCATCGTCGTGTGCTGCGGCTCGGGCGGCGTCGGCAAGACGACGACGGCCGCGGCCCTCGGGCTGCGGGCCGCCGAGGCCGGCCGCCGCGTCGTCGTGCTGACGATCGACCCGGCCCGCCGGCTCGCGCAGTCCCTCGGCCTCACCGAGCTCGACAACACGCCCCGCCCGGTCACCGACATCGACGCCTCCGCCGGCGGCAGCCTCCACGCGATGATGCTCGACATGAAGCGGACCTTCGACGAGGTCGTCATCACCCACGCCGACCCGGACAAGGCCGAGCAGATCCTCGCCAACCCCTTCTACCAGGCCGTCTCCAGCTCGTTCGCGGGCACGCAGGAGTACATGGCGATGGAGAAGCTCGGCCAGCTCAAGGCATCCGAGGGCAGCCCCGACGCGCCGTGGGACCTCATCGTCGTCGACACCCCGCCGTCGCGGTCCGCGCTCGACTTCCTCGACGCCCCCAACCGCCTCGGCAGCTTCCTCGACGGCCGCTTCATCCGCCTGCTCACCGCACCGGCCAAGGCCGGCGGCCGGGCCGGCCTCAAGGTGTTCGGCGTCGGGGTCCAGATCGTCACCTCGACGATGACGAAGATCCTCGGCGGGCAGATGCTCACCGACGTGCAGACCTTCGTCAACGCGCTCGACACGATGTTCGGCGGGTTCCGCGAGCGCGCCGACGAGACCTACCGGCTGCTGTCCGAGGAGGGCACGGCCTTCCTCGTCGTCGCGGCGCCCGAACGCGACGCGCTACGCGAGGCGTCGTACTTCGTCGACCGGCTCGAGGCCGACGGCATGCCCCTGGCCGGGCTCGTCGTCAACCGCATCGGACGCGTCGAGGCCACCGGGCTGACGCCGTCGAAGGCCCTCGCGGTCGCCGAGGCCCTCGAGGACGGCAACGGGCCGAAGTCGGCCACGACCGCCGCCGGCCTGCTGCGCCTGCACGCCGACCTCGTGCGCACGGCACAGCGGCAGCACGAGCTGGCCGACCGGTTCTCACGCGCGCACCCCGAAATCCCCGTGGTGCACGTGCCGGCTCTCGGGCGCGACGTGCACGACCTCGCCGGGCTGCGCGAGATCGGCGCAGCGCTCGCGGCGTCCTGACACCGCCCTCGGGCGGTCTCGACAGTCCCGCGCGTCCCCGATGTCCTGGGACGTCCCGGACTCCCGCACGTCGCGGAGCTCAGGAGCTCAGGAGCTCAGATGCTCCTGCCACGCACGCGAGCGCCGGACGCGTCCGGCGAGTCGGACGCGTCGCGGCGCGGGCGTGTGAGACTCAGGCCTGACGAGCCTGTGCGGCCATCCCGGCGCGCAGAGCGGTCTTCCACGAGGCGATGTCGGGACGCTTGCGCAGCAGCGCGCGGCGCTCCCGCTCCGTCATCCCGCCCCAGACACCGAACTCGGTCCGGTTGTCGAGGGCCTCGGCCAGGCACTGGGCCAGAACCGGGCATCCCTTGCAGACGGCCTTCGCGTCGTGCTGGGCCTTGCCCCGGACGAACAGCGCATCCGGGTCCTGGCTCGAACAGCGAGCCTGACTTGCCCAGTCATCGACCCACGAGTCGACAATTGCGACAGCACTCATGATCAATTCCCCTCCCCGCTCGGCACCTCCCAGTCACCGAGCCGGCAAACGGACCGTCCCACCGGTCCTGATGTGGTGGACCTCCCCTTAGGCCCAAACGAGACATTAGGGCCCGGTCGCATGAGTGCGACATAGGCCGCACGGACCATTTCCGGACGCGGGTGACTAGTCACTCGGGACCATGTCGGACATCCGTGGAAGCCCTCCGGAACTCGAGGTTCTTGCGTCGCACCCGCTCCTGACGTGCGAAGATCCGGTCGCCAGGGCCTCAGCGGTTACCCTTGGGCCCATGTCCTCACGCACAACCTCGATCGGTGGCGTCGTCAGCCTGCTCGGGGCGTTCCTCGCGTCCGCCCTCGTGCTCGGGCTCCTCGCGGCCGGCCTGGTGATGCCCGCCGTCGGCGCCACGGGCGCCCTCGCCCGCAGCAGCGTCGACGTCTTCAACGAGCTGCCGAGCGACTTCACGACGAACCCGCTCGCCCAGGCCTCCAAGATCCTCGCCGCCGACGGCACCGTCATCGCGACGCCGCAGGAGCAGAACCGCACCGTGGTGCCGCTGAGCGCGGTCGCCCCGATCATGCGTGAGGCGCAGGTCGCGATCGAGGACCACCGCTTCTACGAGCACGGCGGCATCGACATCCAGGGAACGATGCGCGCGGTCATCTCCAACCTGCGCAACGGCAGCTCGGTCGGCGCCTCGTCGCTGACCCAGCAGTACGTCAAGATCTCGCTGCAGTACAACGCGCTGGCCGAGGGCGACAAGGCCGCCGCGCAGGCCGCCGTGCGCAAGGACTACATGCGCAAGCTCAAGGAGCTCAAGTACGCCATCACCCTCGAGAAGCAGCTGACGAAGGACCAGATCCTCGAGCGCTACCTCAACCTCGTCTACTACGGCGACCGCGCGTACGGCGTCGAGGCCGCCTCGATGCACTACTTCAGCGTCCACGCGAGCAAGCTGAGCCTCTCGCAGGCGGCCCTGCTCGCCGGCCTGACGCAGAACCCGGGCACCACCGACCCGGTCAACAACCCCGAGCGCGCCCTCGCCCGCCGCAACGTCGTGCTCGACCGCATGCACGAGCTGAAGATCATCGACGACAAGCAGCACGCGGCCGCCAAGAAGCGCACCATCAAGCAGGACCTGCGGGTGTCCAACCCGAAGAGCACGTGCCTCGCCTCGCCGTACCCGTACTGGTGCGACTTCATCGTCAACTACGCGCTGATGATGCCCCAGCTCGGCAAGACCGTCGAGGAGCGCAAGCGCACCCTGTACCGCGGTGGCATCACCATCCAGACGACGCTCGACCCCCGCATCCAGATGGTCGCCCAGCGCGAGGTCACCAAGAGGGTCCCGATCGGCAACAGCGAGCGCATCGGCGCCGCCGCCTACGTCGCCGACCCGAACACCGGTGAGGTCAAGGCGTTCGCCCAGAACACCCAGTACACCGTCGACAAGGAGTCGCGCGGCAAGACCGGCATCAACTGGGCTCTCGACAAGAAGTACGGCGGCTCCGGCGGCTTCCAGTTCGGCTCGACGGCCAAGGCCTTCGCGCTCGTCACCGCGATGGAGTCCGGCATGACGACGAGCGCCACGGTCAACGCCAAGGGCGCCGGCGGCAACTCCCAGGCCACCTACACCCCGAAGGAGTGGCCGGGCGGCATCGCCAACTGCGGCCCGGGCGGCGAGTGGAAGGTGTTCAACGACTCGCCGTTCAAGGGCGGCAGGATCAGCCTCATGGAGGCCACGGCCAAGTCGACGAACACCGCGTTCATCGCCCTCGCCGAGCAGCTCGGCGGCTGCAAGGTCCGCGACACGATGCTGCGCCTGGGCCTGCACCAGGCCGACGGCCAGCCCGTCGGCCGGTACGCGCCGCAGTACATCCTCGGCGCCTCCGACGTGTCGCCGCAGGGCGTCGCCCACGCCTACGGCGTCCTGGCCGCGGGCGGCAAGAAGTGCCCGATGGTGGCCGTCACCAAGCTCGTCATCGGCGGCAAGAACGTCGCGCTGCCGAAGACCGCGTGCCAGCAGGTGGCCGACCCGGACGTCGTCAAGGCCACGGACAAGTTCCTCGAGTTCAACATGACGCACGGCTCGGGCATCCGCAACCAGCTCGACGACGGCAAGCGCGAGTCGGCCGGCAAGACCGGTACCGCCAACGGCAACAACGAGTCGTGGTTCGTCGGGTACACCCCGCAGCTCGTCACGGCCGTCTGGGTCGGCACGCCGTACGACCCGATCACCCGCGTCATGAAGAACATCACCGTCGGCGGACAGTTCTACCCCGTCATGCACGGTGCCGCGATCGCCGCTCCGATCTGGAAGCAGATCATGAACAAGGCGCTCGACGGCCAGCCCATCGTGACGTTCGGCGAGCCGAGCGACAAGTACACCAAGGGTGCCCAGACCGCGCAGAACGGCCAGGCCAGCGTGCCCGGCGTCACGGGCATGAGCGTCGACCAGGCCATCGCGACCCTGCAGGCCGCCGGGTTCTCCGCCGGTGTCGGCGGCACCATGAGCTCGAACGTCCCGCAGGGCATGGTCGCCGGCACCTCGCCGTACGGCTCGGCCGCGCCGGGCAGCTACATCACCATCTACACCTCACGCGGGGGCCAGCGTCAGCCGGCGCCGCAGCCGACCGTCGTCAACCCCGGCGGTGGGGGCGGCGGGAACGGCAACGGCAACGGAAACGGTCGCGGCGGCCCCAAGCCGCCACCCGGACGCTGACCGCTCCCGGACGAGCTCACACGACGAAGGGCCCGACGCTTCACGCGTCGGGCCCTTCGTCGTCACAAGGGGGCTCAGCCGGCGAGGACGCGTCGGACGACGGCAGCGACGCGGCCGCCCTCCGCGCGTCCCGCGACGGCGGTGTTCGCGGCCTTCATCGCCAGGCCCATCTGCGGCATCCCCGTGGCACCGGAGGCCGCGACGGCCTCGCGGATGATCGCCTCGAGCTCGTCGTCGCCGAGCTGCTGGGGCAGGTAGGTCTCGAGGACCGCGAGCTCGGCCTCCTCCTTGGCGGCCAGCTCGGTACGGCCGGCGCCGGTGTAGGCCTCGGCGGCCTCGCGACGCTTCTTCGCCTCCTTGGTCAGCACCTTGAGCACGTCGTCGTCGGACAGCTCGCGGTGCTCCTTGCCGGCGACCTCCTCGTTCGTCACGGCGGTGAGAGCCATGCGGATCGAGCCGGCCCGCACCTGGTCGCGTGCGCGCATCGCGGTGGTGAGGTCGGACTTCAGCTGCTCCTTGAGGGTGCTCATGGCGCCAGTCTCTCAGGTCGCGGCCCACACCCCCGCCGGGTTTCGGGCCGGGCCCGGGAGGGGTGCGAGGATGAGGCCCATGCATGCCGTGACGAAGACCGTGCTGGGCCTCGGGGCCGTTGGCGCCGCCGTGCTCGGGTGGGCCTCACTCGTCGAGCGGAACGCCTTCGTGCTCAGGCGTTTCGAGGTCCCCGTGCTGCCGGAGGGCAGTGCGCCGCTGCGGGTGCTGCACGTGTCCGACATCCACCTCGTACCTCGCCAGCGGGCGCGGGCCGCGTGGGTGCGCAGCCTCGCCTCGCTCGACCCCGACCTCGTCGTCAACACCGGTGACAACCTCGCCGCGCACGACGCCGTACCGGCCCTGCTCGACGCGTTCGAGCTGCTCCTCGACATCCCGGGCGCCTACGTCTTCGGCTCCAACGACTACTTCGCACCGAAGGTGAAGAACCCGCTGCGGTACCTGACGCGCCACCACGCCAAGGACCTCGGCTCGACGCCACGGCTGCCCATCGACGACCTGCGCCGCGGCCTCGACCGCGGCTGGACCGAGCTGACGAACCGCCGCCGGGTGCTGGAGGTGCGCGGCCTGCGGCTCGAGCTCGTCGGCGTCGACGACCCGCACCTGCGCTACGACCGGCTCGACCTCGTCCGCGGCCCCGCCGACCCGTCGGCCGACCTGACCATCGGCGTCACGCACGCGCCCTACCAGCGCGTGCTCGACGCGTTCACCGCCGACGGTGCCCGGCTCGTCCTGGCCGGCCACACCCACGGCGGCCAGGTCTGCGTTCCCGGCTACGGCGCCCTCGTCACCAACTGCGACCTCGACACCTCGCGGGTCAAGGGGGTGTCGCGGTGGTGGCCCGGCGCCGGGTCGACACCGTCGTCGCAGGCACCCGCCGACGCCGCGTGGCTCGAGGTGTCAGCGGGCCTCGGAACCGCCCCGACCGCGCCGGTGCGCCTCGCCTGCCGCCCCGAGGCGACGCTCCTGACCCTCGTCCCCCGCTCCCTCGCCTGACGCCGGCAAAGCGCAGCGCCGACCAGCCCTGAGCGAACCCGACACCCTCCGTCACTGCTGCACGGGACGCACCAGTGACGGAGGAAACGACGGAGGAAACACGGGCCGGTTGGGTGCGGCGAAGCTTCGCTCGAGGCGTCGACGCGAGGCCGAAAGCAGCGCCGGGCACCCGATTCGGAGATGGGCCGGGGCCTGCGCTAGAGTCTCCTCTTGCTGCCTCGGGTTACGCCCGATCCGCAGCACCGGGGTGTGGCGCAGCTTGGTAGCGCGCTTCGTTCGGGACGAAGAGGTCGCAGGTTCAAATCCTGTCACCCCGACCGGTGAAATCGCAGGTCAAGAGGCCCTTGCTCATCTGAGCGAGGGCCTCTCTGCATCCCTCCGGCAGCGAAGCACAGCAGCACGGGGCGCCACCCATTGCACCCGCGCATCGTGCCCGGGTGGGCGGTTCAACATCCGGTGGGTCCACAACCGCCCGAGCTGTTCGTGGCGGTGCCGATCTGGATGAGCTGTGGCGCGGCCTTCACCGACACTCCCGCGACCGACAGGTTGCCCCGGCCGGTCGCGCCGGCCGAGGCGGTTGCGGACGGGGCAGGGCCGCAGCAACCGCCACCCTGGGCGCCGGCCGTGGTGGCATCGGCGTCGTCGAACAGCCCAGCCCCGCCGCAGACGCCGGTCTCGGGGAGGGTGAGCTCGACGCGCGAGGCCGCCTCGTGGTCGCCGGCGAGGGCGGCCGCGACGGAACGGACCTGCTCGTAGCCGGTGAGCGCCAGGAAGGTCGGCGCACGGCCATAGGACTTCATCCCGACGACGTAGAGGTCCTGCTCGTCGTGGGCCAGCTCGGCGGCGCCGTGGGGGTAGACCGTGCCGCACGAG
>Ga0164308_10000704_pt1 | contig 18067 bp, 8 predicted proteins | sample Whisoiple_246_MG_FD_109983 | JGI IMG/M metagenome (GOLD analysis project Ga0164308, IMG submission 109983) | Soil microbial communities amended with fresh organic matter from upstate New York, USA - Whitman soil sample_246_MG | ecosystem: Environmental > Terrestrial > Soil > Unclassified >...
AACTTCTACTTCGTGATGGCTGACCGTTTCGAGAACGGGAACACCGCCAACGACACCGGAGGCCTCGGTTCGGATCCATTGGTGTCCGGGTTCGACCCGACGAAAAAGGGCTTCTACAACGGCGGTGACCTCGCCGGGCTGCGTCAACGCATCGACTACATCAAGGGCCTTGGCACCACCAGCATCTGGTTGACACCGAGTTTCAAGAACAAGGCAGTGCAACTGGAGGACGGTCCGTCGGCCGGCTACCACGGCTACTGGATCACCGACTTCACCCAGATCGATCCGCACCTGGGTACCAACGATGATCTTCGCCAACTTGTCGAAGCCGCACACAAGCGGGGAATGAAGGTCTATTTCGACATCATCACCAACCACACGGCGGACGTGATCGGGTACCAGGAAGGCGCGCGTCAGCCGTACGTCTCCAAAGATCAGAAGCCGTACCTGACGGCGGCCGGCACACCATTCGATGATCGCGACTATGCGGGAACGAACTCCTTCCCGGCCCTCGACCCGACGAAGTCCTTCCCCTACACGCCGGTTCTCGACCCCGCCGAGCAGAACCTGAAAGTTCCGGCCTGGCTGAATGACGTCACGCTCTACCACAATCGAGGTGACACCACATTCGTCGGCGAGAACTCCCAGTACGGCGACTTTTTCGGCCTCGATGATCTCTTCACCGAGAACCCGAAGGTGGTCGACGGGATGATCGACGTCTACAAGACGTGGATCCGCGACTTCGGCGTCGACGGCTTCCGCATCGACACCATGAAGCACGTCAACGACGAATTCTGGCAGAAGTTCGGGCCGGAGATCCTGAAGTACGCGCAGCAGCAGGGCAAGCGCGAGTTCTTCATGTTCGGCGAGGTTTTCGACCTGTCGAAGCCGTACACGTCGCATTTCAGCACCCAGGACAAGATGCAGGCGGTGCTGGACTTCCCGTTCCAGGACGCTGCGCGGAATTTCGCCTCCAAGGGCCGGCCGACCAACCAGCTCACATCATTCTTCAATGACGACGACTGGTACACCGACGCCGATTCCAACGTGTATCAAATGCCGACGTTCCTCGGTAATCACGACATGGGGCGTATCGGCTACTTCCTGCAGACCGACAACCCCGGCGCCGGTGACACCGAATGGATCGCGCGGGATCGGCTCGCGCACGAGTTGATGTACTTCTCCCGCGGCAATCCGGTCATCTACTACGGCGATGAGCAGGGGTTCACCGGTTCCGGTGGGGATCAGGTGGCGCGCCAGACGATGTTCGCCAGCCAGGTGCCGGACTACCTTGACGACGACCTGCTCGGCACGACTGCGACCCACGCGACGGCCAATTTCAATCCCTCGCATCCGCTGTACCAGACGATCAGCGAGCTGGCGAAACTGACCGACCGCCATCCCGCACTGCGCAACGGCGCACAGCAGGATCGGTACTCCTCCGATTCGGCCGGCATCTACGCGTTCTCCCGCACCGACAAGGATAAGCAACGCGAGTACGTCGTCGCGCTGAACAACAGCGAACAGCCGAAGACAGCGAACATCCCGACCTACGATGCCAAGCGGCTGTTCCGGCTGGTCTACGGCGACGGAGAGAAGTCGATCAAGACCGGCACCGACGCCACGCTGGCCGTCACCGTTCCCGCGTTGTCTGCGGTCGTCTACGAATCGGCCGGTCGGGTCCCGAGGTCCAAGGCGGCCCCGTTGATCTCACTCGCAGCACCGACGCCGGCCGCTGAATCCCGCAGCCGGATGCAGGTCTCGGCAACGGTGGGTGGTTCGTCGTTCTACGAGGTGACCTTCTACGCCAAGACCGGCAACGGCGCGTGGACGTCGATCGGCACCGACGACTCCGCGCCGTACCGGGTGTTCCATGACGTCAGCGCCCTGTCGTCCGGTCAGAACGTGCAGTACCGGGCCGTCGTCCTCGACAACGCCCGGCACACCGCGACCAGTCAGGAGGTCGCGGCCGCTGTTCCGGCACCGACCCTGAAGATCGAGGCCCCTGCCGAGGGCAGCAACGTCCGCGGCACGGTCGAGGTGCGGGCGGTCGCGGACCCGGAGCGGGCAACCCACAAGGTCACCATTGAACGGCGGATCGCCGGTGGCGCCTGGACCTCGATCGGCACCGACGAATCCTCCCCCGCGTACACCGTTTTCGACACTGTGCCGGCGGAGCTGGCGGCGGGAACATCTATCGAGTACCGGGCAGTATTGACCCAGCCAGACGGGACCACGGTCACCAGCCCGGTTCGAACCGTGAAGTCGGCCGGCGCACCAGCATCCTCGATCCAGCTGCGGTACTACCGGCCGGCAGGCGACTACGGCGCTCCGCCCGGTGGCTGGGGTCTGCACATGTGGGGTGACGCGGTCGATCCCGCTGTACTGGCGCAGATCGCCTGGGACAAGCCATGGCAACGAGCCACCATCGAAAATGGCTGGGCGGTGTACGACATTCCACTGGTCGACGACACGAAGCCGGTCAATTTCATCATGCATCTGCCCAGCGGCGATTCCGTGCCGGCCACCCGGGAGCCGGGCGGCGACCGGTCGTTCCGGCCGATCGACTACCTGACGAACGGCGCGTACCTCGTCCAGGGTGACCCGACGGTGTACAGCAGCCCACCAGCCCTGTAGGCCCCGGTGCCGCCCCGGACGGGCGGGTCCGGGGAGGGCTGTCGGCGCGGTCGGCGACAATGCGGTGGTACCGAGCAGTTCGGTAACGCGCCGTCGTCGACCCAGGGAGTGGGCAGTTGTCCGAAGCAGGCCGAACGTCCGCGGCCGATGAGTCGTCCAACGGTGTCTCGACCTCAGCGGACCCCACCTCAACGGCAACGGCCCCGACCGGTATCACGCTGGTGGCCTCTGTGACGCCGGTGTTGAGTTACGCGTTGGCGCACAACCGGATCGCGGTGGTGCACCGGGTCGAGGTGAACAATCCCGGCGCCGGCGTCGGCGCGGCGACACTGCGGATCACTGTCGCGGACGAGGCCGGCCCGATCGGCGGCGCCACCGACCTGCTGGTGGACCTGCCGTCCGGCGGCTCGACCGCGATCTCCGAACCGACTGTGTGGCTCGATCCCGCGGGCATGGCGAGGATCCGCACCCAACAGCCGGGGACGGTGCGGGTCGAGCTGTTCGTCGACGGGGCGCTGGTGGCGCAGCAACTCGAGCCCGTGCAGATTCTGGCCGCCAACCAATGGGTGGCGGTGCCCGAACTGCTTGGCCTGGAGATGCTCGCGGCGTTCGTCATCCCGCAACATCCGGCGATCGCCTCACTGTTGTCCGGTGCGGCGCAGATCCTGCAGCAGCGCACCGGGAATCCGGTGATCGCCGGGTACCAGTCCGGCGCCGAACGGGTCGACGAGACGGTGCGGGCGATCTTCGAGGCGATGCAGGCGCAGGCGATCCGTTTCGTCACCGCACCGGCCAACTGGACCGACTCCGGTCAACAGATCCGTGATCCCACCGAGGTGCTGCACGGTCGGCAGGGCACCGCGCTGGACACGACCGTCGTGCTGGCGGCCGCGCTGGAGCTGGCCGGACTGCGCCCGTTGGTCTTCGTGGCACACAGCCACGCGTTCCTGGGGTATTGGCGGGACGAGCGGGCCCTGTCCGGCCCGGCCCAGACCGACATCGCCGACGTCGTCAACCTGATCGACCTCGACCTGATCCGGTTGGTGGAGACGACAACCGTCACCGACTCGGCGTGGACCTTCGAGTCGAGTCACCGCCCGCCCTACAACACCTATCTCACCGGCGATCTCGAGCACATCCACGGCGTGGTGGACATTCGCCAGTCCAGGATCGACCGGATCGTGCCGTTGCCGGCGCACGTTGCCGCCGACGACGGCACGATGCAGGTGATCACCTACGTCCCGGTCGACCGCCGCGGCCCGACGCCGGCGGCCGGATTGGTGGTGGCGCCGGCCGCCGGTGACGCGGCGATTGCACCGCCACGCATCGAACAGTGGAAGAACGCGCTGCTGGATCTGAGCCTGCGCAACAAGCTGATCAACTTCCATCGGCGCGGCAGCATCGGCCTCACCGTGCCCGACGGGTTGCTCGGCGCGATCGAGGACCGGGTGCACGATCCCGCCGGTGTGCTGTTACTGGCGGCCGACCAGGTCTCCACCGTCGCCGCGGAACGCGGGATCGGTTTCGGGCGGGATCTGCCGCCAGATCAGCTCGCCGAACTGTTCGGCACCAGGGGCGCCCTGTTCACCGACGTCAACGCGGCCGCCTACGACTCGCGCTTGCGTTCTCTCGCCTACAAGGCAAGGACGGTGATCGAGGAGACCGGGGCGAACAACTTGTATCTCGCCCTGGGCAGCCTGCTGTGGAGCCTGGACGACAGAGAACTGCGGTCGCCACTGATCCTGGTGCCCATCCGGTTGACCACCCGGGCCCGGCAGCAGTCGTACCGGATCGAACTCGACGAATCCGGTGCCAGCACACCGAACTTCTGCCTGTTGGAGAAGCTCCGGCTGGTGCACGGGCTGCACGTTCCCGGCCTTGCCCAACCGGCTGAGGACGGCGCCGGGATCGACCTCGACAGCGCGCTGCAGGCAATGCGGGTCGCACTGGCCGACGCCGGGCTGCCCTACCGGGTGGAGGCGAGCGCGGAGATCGCGGTGCTGCAGTTCGCGAAGTACCGGCTGTGGAAGGACCTCGCCGACCACTGGCCGGACCTGATCGGCAACCCGCTGGTCGCCCATCTGGTCAGCTCCCCGTTCGAGCCGTTCGTCGATCCGGTTCCGGCACGTGCGGATGAAGACCTGGACGAGCTGGCCGCGGCCTGCCCGGTGCCGGCCGATGCCTCCCAGGTCGCCGCTGTCGGTGAGGCGACGGCCGGCCGGACGTTCGTCCTGGAGGGACCACCGGGAACCGGCAAGTCGCAGACCATCACCAACCTGCTGGCCCGGGCCATCGCCGACGGGCGACGAGTATTGTTCGTCGCCGAGAAACGTGCCGCACTCGACGTTGTCACCCGCCGGTTGGACGCGATCGGGTTGGGTCCGTTCTGTCTGGACCTGCACGACAAGTCGAGCAAACCGACGGTCGTCCGCGGGCAGATCAGGGCCGCCCTGGATCACCAGGTTGCGGCGGATCAACAGGGACTGGCGGCGATCGGCGAGGACCTGCGGGCGGCCCGCGGACAGCTCGCCCGGTATGCCACCAGGCTGCACGAGCCGAACGGGTCCGGGTTGTCGTACTACTCGGCGCGCACCGCGATGCTGGCAATCGGCGACGATGCGCCGAGTCTGCCGATCCCGCCGGAGTTGCTGAACCTCGCCAGATCGCAGACGCTGGCCGGTGTCCGCCGCAGCCTCACCACCGTCGGCGACGTCGCGGCCTCGGCGGCACCACGACCCGATCACCCCTGGGCATTCGTCGATTCTCCTGATGTCGATGTCGCCGCGGTCCGGGCCGCGGCCATCGCGTTCGACGCGGCCGTCCGTGCGCTGCCCCGGCAGGGCTTGTTGGCAGACACCCTGCAGGCGGTCCGCGGGCCGGCAGAACTCATCGCGGTGACCGGTGTCATCGATCGGTCGGGTGTCGCCGTCAGTGTGCTTGACGAAACCCGTTCCGCCCGTTGGCATCAGGCAACCTCCGAGGTGACAGCGCAGCTCTCCGCATTCGCGGCGACGACGCATCCGGCGCTGGAATCCGCGACGCCGGCCGCGATGGACCTGCCGCTGGCCGACCTGTTGGGGCAGGCCGGGGCGGCGGCGGAATCGAGTTGGTTCGGACGCAAGAAGCGACTGCTGGCCGTCCGCGCCCAACTGGAGGCAGTCCTGCGGCCGGGCGTCGAGGTCGAGCCCGCCCGGGTGCCCGACCTGGTGGCCGAACTCGGGCAACTGCAGGGCACCGTTCGCGGGTTGGCGGCTCAGGTCGGATCGATCCCCGGCGTGTTCGTCCCGGCCGGTTGGAATCCGCTGACCGATGTGGGGCGGCAACAGGTCGACGATCAGATCGCATGGTTGCGTTGGGCGGGTGCGGCCGTCGATCCCGGTCGCACACCGAGCGAGTTCGTCACCCGGCTCCGGCGGTGGATCTCCGCTGCCCAGCCGGTGTCGGCTCAGGACCGGCCCTTGGTGCTGGACGCCCGCTCGGCGCTCACCGCGCTCATCGACGCCCGCGCCGGTGCCGCCGACCTGTTGCCCGAGTGGTCCGGTGACATCGGGCTTTTCGACCGCTGGCGGGATACTGCCATCGCTCGGGACCTCGGTGATGCCCAGATGGCACCCCTGCGACGATGGCTGGCCCTGCTCTCGGCGTTGGAACCGTTGCGACCAGCGGGCGCCCACGCGGCGCGTCGTCTGCTGCTGTCGGGCGCGGTCCTTGCCGATGACGCGGTTCGCGCCTTTGATGCAGGCGTCGCAACCGCCTCCGGTGCCGAGCGTCGGGCAGCGACCGGGCTTGCCAATTTCGACACCGTGACCCAGGAACGGCAGATCCGCCGCTTCACCGGTTCGACCATCGGCATCCGCGAACAGCTCAGGACGGCGATCCCCCGACAAGTGCTGGACCGCAGGAGCTTTGACGCGGCGTCCGGGCTCGGGCAGGTGGGCGAACTGCAGCGGGAACTGGCCAGGCAACGGCGCGGCCTGCCGGTCCGCGGCCTGCTCTCGAAGTACGGCGAGCTGATCACCGCGATCATGCCCTGCATGCTGGTCAGCCCCGACTCGCTGTCCCGGTTCTTCCCGCCGCGTCCTGGACTCTTCGACCTGGTGGTGTTCGACGAGGCGTCGCAGATCCGGGTCGCCGACGCGGTCGGCGCCATGGGACGCGGTCGATCGGTGATCGTCGTCGGCGACAGCAAGCAGATGCCCCCGACCTCGTTCGCCGAACTCAGCCTGGGCGGGGAGACAGGTGACGGCGCCGACACCGGCGATCGGCACTGGACCGAGGACGAGGCCGCCGAGGCGCTGCCGGCCGAGGACGAGGAAAGCATCCTGTCCGAATGCGTGCAGGCAAGGGTGCCGCAGCGCTGGCTGTCCTGGCACTACCGCAGTCAGGACGAATCGCTGATCGCATTCAGCAACCGGCAGTACTACGCCGGTGGGTTGTCATCGTTCCCGGCACCCCAATCCGGCCTACCGGATCCAGGACCGAACGGGCACGGCATCAACCTGGTCCGGGTGGACGGTCAATTCCATCGCAGCGGATCGGGAAAACTGCTGCGGACCAACCCGATCGAGGCGCAGGCCGTCGTCGACGAGATCCGGCGCCGGTTCCTCGCGGAGCCCGGGGCGACACCGTCGATCGGGGTGGTGACCTTCAACGTGCAGCAGCGAACGCTCATCGAGGCATTGCTGCGGGACACGGGTGACGAACGACTGATCCAGGCCCTGGATGGACCCACCGAGACCGGTGCGGCTGCCGAAGGTGCTGCCGATCACGAGGGTTTGTTCGTGAAGAACCTGGAGAACGTCCAGGGCGACGAACGGGACGTCATCATGTTCTCCACGGCGTTCTCGGTGAACAGTCGCGGATCGCTGCCGTTGAACTTCGGCCCGTTGAACCGGTCCGGCGGCGAGCGGCGGTTGAACGTGGCCATCACCAGGGCCCGCCGTCAGGTCGTCGTCTTCTCCTCGTTCGACCCGCGGCAACTGCGCGCCGAGGAGACATCGTCGGTCGGGATCAAACACCTCCGGGCCTACCTCGACCTGGCCGAGCGTGGGCCGTCGGCGCTGGCGCCGTCGCCGGGCGGAAACCGACTGCGGGTGATCGACCGGCATCGTGAGGAGATCGCCGACGCACTGCGGCAGCAGGGTTTCGGCGTGCGAACGGAGGTCGGACTCTCCGATTTCACCATCGACCTGGTCGTCTCCCCGGTCGACCGCGCGGAGGAACCCATACTCGCCGTGCTGCTGGACGGTCCCGGTTGGGCCGGCCGCAGAACCGTCGGCGATCGGGACGGATTACCGATCGAGGTGCTGTCGAAGCTGATGCGCTGGCCGGCCGTCGAACGCGTCTGGATGCCGGAATGGCTCGCCGACCGGGATGGGGTGCTGACCCGGTTGGCGGCGGTTGTCGACACCGCCGTCGAAGCCGTCGCCCGGGACCGGGAATCGACAGCACCGACCGCCGACGCCGAACCACTCGTCGCTGATACTGTCTCCGCCGAGTCGGAACCATCTGCACCGGAATTGATCTCGGCCGGCAGTCCGATGTCGGAGCACGAGAGTGTCTTCTCCCCGTGGGTTCCGGGTGAACTCGGTGCGCGGGCCGTGCTCGACGGGCTGCCCGGACCGGGGTCGACGCAGCGGGTCTACCAGGCGATGATCGACGCCATCGAGACCGAGGGCCCGATCCAGGTGGATCGGTTGATTCGATTGGTGGCGGCCGGGTTCGGCCTGCATCGGGTGGTGGCCTCCCGTCATGCACACATCGTCGCGGTCCTGCCCGCCGGGCTTCGCTCGGATCCGGCGGCTCCCGATTTCGTCTGGCCGCCGTCGATCGATCCGTTGGCGTGGGAAGGTTTTCGACGGACGCCGCTGGGCGTCGAGCGTCCGCTCGAGCAGGTCAGCACCAGGGAGATCGGCAACGCGATGGTCGTGCTGTGCGGGGCGGCCGCCGGGATGACGGAGGAGCAATTGTGGGCTGGGACCCTCGAGGTCTTCGGGTTCACCCGCCGCAGTGCTGCGCAGGGCAGCAGGCTCGAGACGGCCCTGGGTCTGCTGCTCGGCTCCGGTCGGCTCACCCGCCGCGAGGACGGCCTGCTGGTCCGACCGACGGGGTGAGCCGGCCCCGTCACTGATCAAACGAGCAGAATCAGCGCTGTGCCTTTCGCTGCCAGCACGACTGATGCCAGTGCCGACGGGATTCGGCCGCGGTCTGCATCCAGGACGGGTCCTGCTCGGGCCACACCACCAGATGTGGCGTGCCCACAGCGATCTGCTGCTGACAGCCCGGGCAGCGGTACTCCTTCCGAGCGGCGGCACCGGGAATGCTCCGGACCAGGAAGTCGCCCTCGGCCGTCCGGTAGGTCTCCCGACCGCCGAGCGGTGCGCCATCACCGGATCGCACCGGGCCGCCGCGTCGGTCTTCTTCCCGCTCGCGGCGCAGGGAACCGTGGGAACGGCGAGGCATACCTCCACGGTATCCCGGCGACCCGGACCGCCCGGTGGGCGGACCTGATGACGATCAGTCGAGTTGGATCACCGACAGGATGTTGCCGGCCGGATCGGTGAACCAGGCGATCGGCGGCCCGCCCCTGCGGTTGATGCCCTTCTCGTCGAGCCACTCGTATTTCTCGAACACCACCCCGCGGGCGACCAGGTCGTCGACCGCGGCGTCGATGTCGTCGACCACGAAGTTGAGCACGGTGAAGGTCGCCGGCGTGTGATCAGGCTTCGGATAGATCAAGGTGTCCCGATCACCGGCGGTGTGCAGCGTCAGCATGCCGTTCTCCTCGGTCACCCGGACACCGAGCGTCGTGCCGTAGAACTCCTTCGCGGCCGGGATGTCGTCGGCGGAGAAACCGCTGAACGCACGTGCCTGTTCCAACATGAGATACCTTTCGTCGGCTCTGCCACCGGACCGCTGCGGTCCTGGTCGTGAAGTATCGACCTCCCGGGACGCGAAAGTCATCGGTGCCGGAGAATGGGCTCGCGGGAACCGGACCTCGCCGCGCAGGAGGCATCGTGAAGTACCTGATCCTGATCTTCGGAAATCCCCGGTCCCGGGCCATCTGGGAGCAGTTCTCCGGCGAGCAGCGTTCTGCGGGATATGCCGCCTACGCGGCGCTCGACGAGTCGCTCCGCGAGTCCGGTGAGCTCATCGTCAGTGAAGCGCTCACCGACCCTGCCCTGGCGCAGCGGTTACCGGCCAGGGCCGACCTCGGTCCGACCGACGGACCGTTCGCGGAGGCCAAGGAGCAGCTCGCCGGTTTCTATCTGGTGCAGTGCGACAGCATGGAGCGGGCGATCGAGATCGCCGGGCGCATCCCGGAGTCCGAGTTCGGCCTGGTCGAGGTACGGCCGGTGATGGACCTCGGCGACGTCGATCTTCCGTGACCGAGATCGACCGTCTACTCCGGGATCTCGCGCCCCAGGTGCTGGGTGCGCTGCTCCGCACTGCGGGAGACTTCGAGACCACCGAGGACGCCGTGCAGGAAGCGCTGCTGGCGGCGGCGCTGCAGTGGCCGGTCGACGGCGTCCCGCAGCACCCGAAAGCCTGGCTGATCACGGTGGCCGACCGCCGGCGGATCGAGATCTGGCGCAGCGAATCCGCCCGTCGCCGACGGGAGGACGTCACCTCGACTCTGCCGGCCGACGAGCCGGATCCGCGGTCGGGAATCGACGACACGCTGACCCTGCTGCTGCTGTGTTGCCACCCGTCGCTCACCCCGCTGTCGCAGGTTGCGCTGACCCTCCGTGCGGTCGGCGGACTGACCACCGCGGAGATCGCGAGCGCGTTCCTGGTTCCGGAATCGACCATCGGGCAACGCATCAGCCGCGCGAAGCAGCGGATCCGGGCAAGCGGAGCGCGGTTCCGGCTGCCGCCGGCGGCCGAATTCGACGAGCGGATCGCCGCGGTGCGGCAGGTGCTGTATCTGATCTTCACCGAAGGTTCCACCGCCAGTTCGGGATCTTCGCTGCAGCGGGTCGAGTTGACCGATGAGGCCATCCGGCTGACCCGGCAGCTACACAGCCGGATTCCCGAGGACGGCGAAGTCGCTGGCCTGCTCGCGTTGATGGTGCTGACCGATGCCCGCCGCCCGGCCAGGACGCGGGCCGACGGTGCGCTCGTACCGCTCGCTCTGCAGGACCGTCGCCGCTGGGATGCCGCGGCCATCGCCGAGGGCACGGCGTTGATCTCGGCCACCCTGGCGACCGCCGTGGTGGGGCCCTTCCAACTCCAGGCCGCGATCGCAGCGCTGCACGACGAAGCGCCGACCGCGGCCGACACCGACTGGCCGCAGATCCATGGGCTCTACCTGCTGCTCGAGCGTCTTGCTCCCGGGCCGATGATCACGTTGAACCGTATTGTCGCGCAGTCAATGGTTCTCGGTCCATCGTCCGCCATCGAGGACCTGGACGGGTTGTCCGACAGTTTGTCCGGCCACCATCGGGTCCATGCCGTCCGGGCGCACCTGCTCGAACAGTCCGGTGACCCCGCGGCGGCCCGTTCGGAGTACCAGCGGGCAGCCAGGCTGACCAGGAGCATCCCCGAGCAGCGGTACCTGGAGGCGCAGGCCTCCCGGCTGGCCTGATCAGACCTGACTGATCAGGCTGTCACCAGGCGGCCGGGACGTCCCCGTCCACCGACCGATGGGCCGGCCTCACATCGCCGTCGGTGAGTCCGACCAGGGTGACGACGCCGCCCGGTGCCGAACTTCCGGGCATCGGGCCGAACTCCACGGTGTAGGTGGTCGCCGCCCACCCGGGATGCTGATTGACGATCCGACCCTGTGATCCGAGCTGGACCACCACGGCACTGCCTCGCTGGATGTCGCGCACCGCTTGCACTACCGAGAGCGTTTCAAGGGGCATCGTTACTCCTTGGAGTCAGCTGGGTAAACGGACAGTACAGAGACTTGCGGGTGATGGATAGGCGATCGTTCTGAACAAATCGGACAACTGCTCGCCGTGTGCTGCCGACCGGGACCGGTGGGTCCTTCGGTGCGGACCACCATCAAACCACGGCCACGGCGCGGCCCTGACCGGAGGTCTCCCGACCCGGTCTCCGCGCTGGTCAGTTGGCGGCGGGGGTGCTCAGCATCTCGCCGACCGTGGTCTTCAACCTCGCGGTGTCGTCGTCGGTCCAGCCGTCGGGCGCCCAGAGCGCCGCCAACCCGTCGGCGTACTCCGGCCGGTAGTTGTGGCCGTGCCCCTGCGGGATGTCGGCGCCGCCGGCCACGAACAGATCGGCGGTGAGCTGCCAGAAAGTGACGACCGGGTACCAGTTGACCGCGCTGACGACATCGGGCCCGTTCGGCTCGCTGAGCCAGTCGGGCTTCTCCCACAGCAAACGGGGCGACCACCACACAACGCCGTCGGACGCGTGCTGCACGTACACCACACGCGGTGCGTCCCAATCAGTCCCGAGTTGCCACAGGTCGATGCCGTCCGGCACCTGCTCGCCCCACCGCACCTGCTTCCCGCCGTCCAGCACCGGTACACGTTGCAGGGAACCGGGATCGCGGTCGGCGGTCAGCTCTGCGGCCAGCGGGGTGAAACTCGGCGTCCCGAGGAAAAGAGCACCATCGGTTCGCTGCGACAGGTCCTGCACCCCGCTGAAGGCACCCTGCATCCCGAACGAACCCAACGAGATCCCTTGCGCGATCAACCGGGGGCGCGACTGTTCCGGTAGTTCCGACCACCTGGCGAAGACCGCCTCGAACAGCGCCTTGCCGGCGGCCGGCGGGGTCTCCCGGTCACCCACGAAACTGATCCAACTGGGCAGGTAGGAATACTGCATGGTGGCGATCGCCGTGTCACCGCCGTGCATCAACTCCAGCGAATTGCTCATCCCCGGATCGATCCAACCGGTCCCGGTAGTCGTCGCGACGACCAGGATCGACCGGTCCCAGGCGTTGGTCCGGTCAAGCTCGGCCACCACCTTGGCAGCTGTGGCGTCCAGATCGCCGTCCGGGTCCAGGCCCCCGTACACCCGGATCGGGACCCGCACGTCGGCCGGATCGACCGCCGAACCCGCGGCGGCGAAATCCCGCAACTCGGCCAGGGTCGGACCCTGCGCCACGAATTCGCGGCCGGCTGCACCCAGCGTCGCCCAGCTCTCCAGCGAATCCGGTGATCCCGACCGCTCGGCGTCGATCGGCGGCACCAGCTCCGGGTCGACGGCGTCGTTGGCGGATGAGTAGATGTTGTTCAGCACGCTCAGGGTGGTGTTCCAGATCACCCCGGTCAGCAGCAGGATCACGGCGACCGTCACCACCACCACGCTGACCAATCGCGCCAGCGGCTTCGGGATGAAGCGGTCGATGAACCCGGTCAGCCAACCGGCGACGCGGCGCAGTCCGCGGGCGATCTGCAGGACCAGCAACCCCACCACGATCGCGATCAGGATGACCAGCGCACCATGGCCGCCGGCCACGGTCGGCATGCCGAAGAGCACCCGGATCTGGTTCTGCCACACCACACCCAGGATCACGAACAAGACCATCAGCACCGCCGCGACCACGGCGAACACCCACCCGGCAATGCGGGCGCCCCGCCGGCTCCAGTGCACCGTGAACCCGAGTTTGACCACCAACCACTCCAGCAGGACGCCGAAGCCGTACCCGGCGACGACGCAGAGCCCGGTGATCACCCCTTGGTAGAGCCAGGTCCGCGGGATCAGCGAGGGGGTCAGTGAGAAGCAATAGAACAACAACGCAAGCACCCCGCCGGTGCCGCTGAACCGTCGCCCGTACCGGCGCGCACCAGCTCGAAAGCCGTGCTGTTCCGGTGTCGGCTCCGCAGGCTGGCTGTCGGCACCGCTCGTGTTGGCGGTCTCGCTCGTCGAAGTCGCGGGCTGCACGGGCGAATCGTACGACCGATGCCATTCCCGTAAGAACGGACACGGCCGGTCCGATGACGATGGGCGATCGGGCTACTGGTGCTGCAGGGCCGTCGACAGATCCGACAACAGTCCGAGCGCTGCCTCGGCGATGACCGTGCCCGGGCCGAAAACGGCTGCGGCACCGGCGGCCCGGAGCTCCGGGATGTCACCGGGCGGGATGACGCCGCCGACCACGATCATGATGTCCGGTCGGCCGAGATCGGCCAATGCCGTCTTCAGCGCCGGGACGAGGGTGAGGTGCCCGGCTGCCAGGGAGTTCACCCCGACGACGTGCACGTCGGCGTCGACCGCCTGCTGGGCAACCTCTTCCGGAGTGGAGAACAGCGGGCCGACATCGACGTCGAAGCCCAGATCGGAGAACGCGGTCACGATGACCTTCTGCCCGCGGTCGTGTCCGTCCTGGCCCATCTTGGCGACCAGGATCCGCGGCCGACGGCCCTCGGCCTCGGCGAACCGGTCGGTCGCGGCCAGCACCTCGGTGATCAGGGGGCTCTCCCCCGCTGCTTCCCGGTACACCCCAGAGATCGTACGGATCACCGCGGTGTGCCGGCCGAACACCTTCTCCAGCGCATCGGAGATCTCCCCCACGGTGGCCTTCGCCCTGGCCGCGTCGACCGCCAGCGCGAGCAGGTTGTTGCTCAGGTCGCCGGTGGCGGTGTCTCCGGCGCGGGCGCCCGCCTCGGTCAACGCGTCCAGGGCCCGCAGTACCTCGGCGGGATCCCGTTCGGCGCGCAGCCGTTCGAGTTTCTCGATCTGCGCGGCCCGGACGGCCCGGTTGTCGACCTTGAGCACCTCGAGGGGTTCGGCGTCCGCGGCGATGAACGTGTTCACCCCGATGACCGCCTGGATGCCGGAGTCGATCCTGGCTTGGGTGCGGGCGGCCGCTTCCTCGATCCGCAGCTTCGGGATGCCGGCCTCGATGGCCTTGGCCATCCCACCGGCGGCCTCGACCTCCTGGATGTGTTGCCAGGCGCGGTCCGCCAGATCGTGGGTGAGCTTCTCGACGTAGAAGGATCCACCCCACGGGTCGATGATCCCGGTGGTACCGGACTCCTGCTGCAGCAGCAGCTGGGTGTTGCGGGCAATCCTGGCCGAGAAATCGGTCGGCAGCGCGATTGCCTCGTCAAGGGCGTTGGTGTGCAACGACTGGGTGTGGCCCTGGGTCGCTGCCATGGCCTCGATACAGGTGCGGGCAACGTTGTTGAACGGGTCCTGGGCGGTCAACGACCACCCGGATGTCTGCGAATGAGTCCGCAGGGACAGCGATTTCGGATTCTCCGCACCCAGCTCGCCCACCAGCCGGGCCCAGATCGCACGGCCGGCGCGCATTTTCGCGATCTCCATGAAGAAGTTCATCCCGATCGCCCAGAAGAAGCTCAACCGTGGGGCGAAGCCGTCGATGTCCAGCCCGGCGGCTTTCCCGGCTCGCAGGTACTCCAGCCCGTCGGCGAGTGTGTAGGCCAGCTCCAGGTCGGCGGTCGCCCCGGCCTCCTGGATGTGGTACCCGGAGATCGAGATCGAGTTGAACTTGGGCATCTTCGCCGCGGTGAAGGAGAAGATGTCGGAGATGATCCGCATCGACGGGGCCGGCGGGTAGATGTAGGTGTTGCGGACCATGAACTCCTTGAGGATGTCGTTCTGGATCGTGCCGGCCAGCTTCTCCGGCGGCACTCCCTGCTCCTCCGCGGCGACGATGTACAGCGCCAGCACCGGCAGCACGGCGCCGTTCATCGTCATCGACACGCTGATCTGGTCCAACGCGATGTGATCGAACAGTTGCCGCATGTCGTAGATCGAATCAATCGCCACCCCGGCCATCCCGACATCACCGGCTACCCGCGGATGATCCGAGTCGTACCCGCGGTGGGTCGGCAGGTCGAACGCCACCGACAACCCCTTCTGCCCGGCCGCGAGATTCCGCCGGTAGAACGCGTTCGACTCCTGGGCGGTGGAGAACCCGGCATACTGCCGGATCGTCCAGGGCTGCGTCGTGTACATCGTCGGGTACGGCCCCCGCAGGAACGGCGGGAGGCCCGGATAGGTGTCCAGCGCGTCCAAGCCCGCCAGGTCGGCCGCGGTGTACACCGGTTGCACCGCAATGCCTTCCGGCGAGAGCCACGGTTCGGTCTCCGTCTCCGTCTGGCCTGATCCAGAGCCGGGCTGCGCTGCGCGCAGTGGAAGTTCGGCGAAGCTCTCGGGCACGCTCATCGGGTCGACTCCGCATCGGTCAGGTGACGGCGCATCCGGTCGAGGAATTCGACGACATCGTCGCCGACGGCCACGTGATCGTCGATCGCGCTCTCGAGGTCGCCCTTCGGGCGGCCGGCCAACACCACCCTGGTTGCACCGGCTTTCCGCAGCGCAGTCGCTGTTGCGACTCCCGATGCGGCGTAGGCGGTGTCAGTGCCGGCCAGGCAGGCGATGGTGGTGCCGGCGGCGGTGAACGCCGTGATCACGTCGTCGACCCCGGCGGTACGGCCGGCGGTGACGGTGTCGATCCCACCGGCAGCGAACAGGTTCGCCGCAAACCCGGCCCTGGCGCCGTGTTCGGCAACCGAACCGAGCGTCGCCAGGAACACCGGGCTCTCGGCGGGTGAGTCACGCATCTGTTCGAACGGTGCCGCCCACGAGACCGATTGCTGCTGATCGGTTGTCGGCGCGGACACCCTGGCCGGGAGGACCTCACGCAGGTTCGGGAACTCACTGACCCCGGTGATCGGCTGCTTCCTGGTGGCGATCCTGCGGGACCGTTCGGCCACCGTCACCGCCCAGCGTTCCCGGACCGAACCGTTGTCGAGCGCCCTGACGATCCCGCCGGCGGCCTCGATTCGCTGGAACTCGGCCCAGCCGGCTTCCGCCAGGTCGGCGGTGAGCATCTCCACCGCCTGCGCACCCGCCGCCGGGTCGTGAACCGCGGCCACATGGGATTCGCTGATCAGCAGCGACGAGATGTTCCTGGCCAGCCGTCGGCCCAAGGGGTCCGGCAGCCCCAACCGGGTGTCGAACGGCAGCACTGTCACCGCGTCGGCCCCACCGACCCCGGCGGCGAACGCCGCCACCGTCGTGCGCAACAGGTTCACCCACGGGTCGTAGCGCGTCAGCATGGGCAGCGAGGTGACGGCGTGCTGGGACTGGCCGACCGGCCCCGTTTCCCCGGACAGCTCGCCGATCCGGCTCCACAAGACCCGCGCGGCACGGAACTTCGCGATGGTGCTGAATTGATCAGCGGTCGCGGCGTACCGGAACTCCAACAGTTTCAGCGCCTGGGCCAGGTCGTAGCCGGCCGCTTCCAGCCGGCGCAGACAGTGCACGCCGACAGCCAAGCTGTAGCCCAGTTCCGCCACGTCGCCGGCGCCTGCTTCGTGCGCAGCCGTACCGTCGACGGTGATGGCTCTGACGCCGACAGCACTCGCCAGGGTGGCCAATTCGGCGACCGCATCACCCATTCCGATGCTGGCACCGGGAGGTCGTCCACTGCGCACTGCCCTCGCCACCGGATCGGTCGACAGGCAGCCCCGTGGATCCGGTGGGGATTCGTTGCGTTCGAAGAGCCTGGCCAGCGCCGTGGCGGCCTCCAGATCCGACGCTGCTCCGCTCGCGCTGATCGTGACGGGAGCCAACTGTAGAAGGACGCCCTGCAGAGCCCGTTCGAGATCCGCTGGGGCCGTTCCGGAAGCGCCGACCCGCAGCCACAACGAGGTGGCGCCGTTCTCCAGATCCGTCACCGCGTCGGCCGCGGCCCTGCTGCTGTCGGGGTCGGCGATCAACGATCGGATATCCCAGCCGGATTCGGCGCGCTGGGCCACCGTGCTCGAGGACTCGGGCAGGACGTGTGCGCCTGCCACTGTGGCGGGGGTGCCGAGGGGCGGGATCCGCACTCCCTCGACGGTGTTGCGCGCCAGGATGTTCCACGCGGAGGCGTCCGGTTCATCAGCAGCCAGTCTTCCCGCTCGGCGCAGTACCGCAGCGGCGGCACGGTCCCAGTCCTGCTCGGTGGCGGCTGCCCCGGCGGCCAGTCGAACGGGACCGCTGTCGTCGAGGTCCATCAGCCCATCCTAGGTCGGTCGTGGCTCATCGTCGGGGTGGGCTTCTCGAGGTGCTGGTCAGATCGCGGGTGTACCGAGTACCATTTGGACGGTACTAGGTACCGCTACCGCTGGCAAGACAGAACAGGCAGGCGAGATGGTCGATCAGGTCACAAAGAGGCCGATCAGCGAACGACTTGTCGATGCCGCCTTCGACCTCTTCGCCGAGCGGGGGTACGAACACACCACCGTCGACGACATCGCCGAGCGGGCCGGCGTCGGGCGGACGACGTTCTTCCGCTACTACCGTTCCAAGGAAGACGTGATCTTTCCGGCGCACGATGACTTGATCGCGGCGGTGCAACAGCGTCTCGACACGTCATCGGAGAGCACGGCCATCGTCGCCGTCACCGATGCGGTTCGACTGGTGCTGTTGCGCTACCTCGCCGAGGGTGAGCGCGCCCGGTTGCGGTACTCCCTGACCAGCCGGGTCGCCACCCTGCGAG
>Ga0164308_10000706_pt1 | contig 18034 bp, 13 predicted proteins | sample Whisoiple_246_MG_FD_109983 | JGI IMG/M metagenome (GOLD analysis project Ga0164308, IMG submission 109983) | Soil microbial communities amended with fresh organic matter from upstate New York, USA - Whitman soil sample_246_MG | ecosystem: Environmental > Terrestrial > Soil > Unclassified >...
CTCTGCTGGTCAGCGGCGGGCACACGTCGCTGCTCCTCGTGCGCGACCTCACGACCGACGTCGAGCTCCTCGGCGAGACCATGGACGACGCCGCGGGCGAGGCCTTCGACAAGATCGCCCGCGTGCTCGGCCTGCCGTACCCCGGGGGTCCGCAGATCGACCGAGCCGCGGCATCCGGTGATCCTGCCGCCATCCCGTTCCCGCGTGGGCTGTCGCGCGCATCCGACATGGCCGCGCACCGCTACGACTTCTCGTTCTCGGGGCTCAAGACCGCCGTCGCGCGGTGGGTCGAGCAGCGGGAGGCCACCGGCGAGCCGGTGCCCGTCGCGGATGTGGCGGCGAGCTTCCGCGAGGCGGTCGTCGACGTGCTGGTGACCAAGGCCCTCGCCGCGTGCCGCGATCACGGTGTGCCGCGGCTGCTCCTCGGCGGGGGTGTCATCGCGAACCGCCGTCTGCGCGATGTCGCGATGGAGAGGGCGGATGCCGCGGGCGTGACGGTGCGGATACCGCCACTGTCGCTGTGCACCGACAACGGCGCGATGATCGCGGCCCTCGCGTCGGAGCTCATCATGTCGGGCCGGCGTCCGTCGACGCTCGAGTTCGGCGCGGACTCGACGCTTCCCGTGACCGAGATCCAGGTCGCCGAGGCGGCGGCCGAGGCGGCCGCGTGAGCGGGTCTGGCGACGGCGTGGGGGGCGGGGTCGAGTCGCGCGGGGGTGATGGGCTCGAGTCGCCCGGCGGGCTTGAGCCCGAGCCCTCGGGCCGCCCGCCGGCGCATCCGCCGATCCTGAAGCCTCCGCCGCCAACGCGCGTGCTTCCTGTGTCGAACCCGGAGGCCGCGCCCACCTCGGCTCGCAGCGCTGCACCCTCTCTCGACCCCACGCCGGCTCCGCCATCCGCGCAGGCCGTCGACCCGGCCGGCTCGGAGCCCGTCCTGCCGGGCGCGCATCGCGGCGGATTCCAGCGGCTTCCCACGGGACCCGTCGGCATCACGTCGCAGTCCGCGCCCCCCGACCCCGACGGCGAGCAGAGCGAGCCGCTCGTGCAATGGGCGATGCCGGTGCCCAAGCCGAGGGGCTTCCTCGCCGGCTGGGCGCTCGGCTTCTCGGTCGTGGGTCTCGTCGTCTCGATCTTCGTCGGCTGGGGCTTCCCCCTCGGCATCGCGGGCATCGTCGCCGCGATCCTCGCCCTGCGCCGTCCCCTCGAGAGCCGAGGAATCGCGATCTGGGCCATCGTGCTCGGCGGCGTCTCGCTCCTCTACAGCGCGGGCTGGCTCGTCTTCGCCGCGTTCACGTCGGGTCTTGCGGGCTGACGCCGGCCGCGGCATCCGTTCTCGGGGTCTTCGTCGCCCCGACGTTCCTGGGGTCTTCGTCGCGCCGACCTCCGCTCGGCGGAGGTTCTCACCGGGCGGGAGGGCGGTTCGGCGCGGGATCGACCTCCCGTCCGGTGAGGCCCTCCGCTCGGCGGAGGTTGGGCCTGGGTAGGGCCGGTCGGCGCGGCGGAGGTCGAGCCCGGGCGGGGAAGGAGTGGGGGCCCGATCGCGGCGGAGGTCCGCGTGGGGAGGGGTGAGGCCCGACCACGCCGGGGAGGTCGGCACGGGTGGGGTGGGTGAGGCCCGACCGCACGGCCGGGCCACCGCGGCCCCGCGGGCAGGCTCAGCCCACGCGGTCGGCGAGGAGGGCCAGGCGCTTCGAGCCGACGCGCGTCAGGAGGAGCGTCGCCGACGCATCGCCCTTGAGGGAGAGGGTCTTCCGCAGTGCGGCGGGATCGACATCCACCCCCCGCTTCTTGATCTCGAGACGCCCGATGCCGCGCTGGCGCAGCGCCTTCGCGAGCTTCTTCGTGTCGGCGGGAAGCTGCTCGCGCACCCGGAACGACGAGACGAAGGGGCTTGTGAGGGCCGCGTCCGAGGTCAGATAGGCGATGTGCTCGTCCAGCATGCCGGCCTGCAGCGACCGCGCGACATCGCCGATCAGCCGCGCGCGGATGACCGCTCCATCCGGCTCGTGCACGAACTCGCCGAGGGGGCGGACCGGTTCGTCCGCGGCATCCGTCGCTGCCGTGAGCTCCATCGCCGACTCGCCGCGCACGACGAGGGCGGCCCGCCGCACGCCCGGCCGCGCGAGCGCGCCCGACCAGAGCACGAGCTCGATCGTCGACCCGTCGGCGCTGACCCACTGCGCCTCGACGCCGTCGGGGATGAGGGCGCGGTCGAGCCCCGGGCCGAGTTTCACCCCGATCGGATGCCGCGCCGCAAGGTCGAAGACCCAGTCGAGCGACGGCGACCAGTCCTCGGGGCGCGTGCGCGAGGTCTCGGTGTGACCCGCCGTGCGCCGTGCGGGGTCGAGCCAGTAGGCATCGACGTCGACGCCCTCCTCGACCACGTCCTCGGCGAGGCCCTGACGCACGGCGACGTCGGATCCGAAGGGCGCGAGGTTGTATGCCGCGATCGCGGCCGTGACGTCGTCGGCATCGACGGCGACGACCCGCAGTCCGAGGGCGGCGAATCCCATCGCGTCGCCCCCGATGCCGCAGCCGAGGTCGGCGACCGACGTCATGCCCGCGGCGCGGAAGCGCGCGGCGTGGCGCCCCCCGATCGACAGGCGCGTCGCCTGCTCGAGGCCGGCGCGGGTGAACAGCATCCGGTCGGCGAACGGGCCGAACTTCGCCTCGGCCCGCGCGCGCAGCCGCGCCTGACCCACGACCGCCGACACGAGGTCGGGGGAGTGCCCTGCCGCCCGCAGGCGCGACACGGTGCGCGCGACGTCGTCGGCGGACGCGACCGGTCCGAGCTCGTCGAGCAGCCGGAGCCCCTCGGGCGTCAGCAGTGCAGTCAGTTCCCGGGAGTCCACCCCGCCAGCCTAGGCGCGCCCCCTTTTCGAACCCCTATCGCCCCCACCGAACCCCTGGCGGGTCCCCCTCATCACTCGGGGGGACCCCCGATGCCGTCCCGACGCACCGGTTCCACACTCATACCAACGCGCCGTTGGGCACTCTACGAACAGAGGAAAGATCATGGCTGTGGAAGACAACATCAACCTGCTCGGGCTGCAGGCGAATCTCGAGGATTCCCTCAACACCGACAACTCGGTCGACGTCGATGTCGAAGTCGAGGACTCGCTGAACGACAACTCCGACAACGACTTCCTGTCGAACAACACCGACAACTCGGTCGAGAACGAGGCGGAGGATTCGTTCAACGACAACTCCGACAACGATCAGGCGAACGCGGACGACTCGTTCAACACCGACAACTCGGTGGACAACGACTGGGAGGACTCGTTCAACGACAACTCGGACGACCACTCGAACAACGACGAGTCGTTCAACACTGACTCGTACAACGACCTGTACTCGAACAACGACGACTCCTTCAACGACCACTCGATCAACGCCGGCGTCCGTCAGTACAACTCGGGCATCGGTGAGTTCAACATCATCGACGCGAGCGAGGGAGCCGGCGGCGGAGGCGGAGCCGGGCTCTTCGGCCACGGCGGCGGCGGAGACCTCGACGTCGAGATCGACGCGCGCTCGACGACGACCGACCAGTCCGTCAACCAGAACATCTCGACCGCGTCGGGCAGCGGCGGCGCAGCGCTCGCGGTCGGCGGAGCCGCGGACGGCGGCGTGGGCGGCCTCGGTGGCGCCGGCGGTGCGGGCGGCGGAAGCGGCTCGGGCGGCTCCGGCGGCGCGGGATCCGGCGGCGCGGGCGGCGTGGCCACCTCGACGGTGGGACTCGGCGCCGACGCCAACGCGGAGGCGAACGGCGGGGCCGGCACCGGTGCGGCCGGCGGTGCGGCCGGCGCAGCGGGCGCGGGCGGCGCGGGAGCCGCGGGCGGCGGAGCCTACGGCGGTGCCGGCGGTGAAGCCGACGCGGACGGCGGCGATGCCGAGGGCGGCAACGTGACGCAGTGGATCGGCAACCACGCGGTGGTCGCCTCGGGCGACGGCGCCATCGCGGCCGGCGACGACGCGACGGTCACCGAGATCGACGTCGACTTCGAGATGGGCGACGTCTGGACCGACAACACGTGGAACACGGACTCGTTCAACACGGACAACTCCGACAACTCGTGGACCGACAACTCCGACCACTCCTGGACCGACAACTCCGACAACTCGGTCGACGAGGACTTCGAGGTCGAGGTCGAGATCGACGACTCGTTCAACGACGTCAGCTTCTGACGCCGACGCACGACGACGCCCGGCCGCCCTCTCCACCGTGGAGCGGGCGGTCGGGCTTCGGTCCGGTCGGCGCACCGGGATGCAAGACTGAGCTCGATCAACCACCCTGAAGGTGCCCGCCATGTCCACCAGCGCAGACAAGTCTTCGGATGACGCGTCGCTCGGCGATGAGCAACGAGTGGTCCCGTCGGCGATGGACGGCGCCGGCGAGCACATGTCACGGGATGTCGATGACGATCTCGACGTAGATCTCGATGTCGGCCTCGGTGTCGGTCCCGGTGTGGACGACGCCTTCGCCGACACGGGCGATTGGTTCTCGGCCGAGCTGGAGAACGTGAGCGCCTCGGACTGGGACATCGATACGACGGAGCTCTGGGGCGGCGACGGCGGTTACGGGGGCGCCGAAGCGGGCGGCGAGAGCGGGTTCGATTTCCCGCTCTGAGCGGTTCCCGCCCGGATCCCGGGCGGTGGTCGCGAGGATCGCGGGAGGGCAGGGCCGGTGGAACTGTCACCATGGGGCGGGGGAGAAGTGCAGGAAACGGGCAGTACCGAGAAGATCACCGTGGGAGACGGCCCATCGACGCCGATGTCGCCAGATATGACCGACCTCGTGGGCTCGATGGGCATGGTCGCGGCCGACGCCGGCCGCGCGGACCTCGCGAAGCGGCTGGAGCAGACGCGGGAGCGGCTGCTCGATCCTGATGTGCGCGTCATCGTCGTCGGCGAGTTCAAGCAGGGCAAGAGCAAGCTGATCAACGCGCTCGTGAACGCGCCCGCGTGCCCCGTCGACGATGACATCGCCACTCGCGTGCCGACGGCTGTCGGCTATGCCGAACAGACGTCGGCGTGGGTCGTGGTGCGCAAGGAGGATGCCGCTCCCGCCCCGTCCGGCCCGCAGCTTGAGCGACGCGAGGTGCCGATCGAAGAGCTGTCGGACTATGTGTCCGAGCGGGGCAACCCCGGCAACGAGCGGCAGATCGTCTCGGCCGAGGTGCGGTTGCCGAGGGAGATACTCAAGGGCGGACTCAAGCTCGTCGACTCCCCGGGAGTGGGGGGTCTCGACTCGTCGAATGCCGTCGCCACTCTGTCTGCGCTTTCCGCCGCGCACGCGGTGCTGCTCGTCTCAGACGCCTCGCAGGAGTACACCGAGCCGGAGGTGCAGTTCCTCAAGCACGCGATGCGTATCTCGCCCAACGTGGCCGCAGTCCTCGCGAAGACAGATCTCTACCCGGACTGGCGTCATATCGAGCAGCTCGACCGCGCGCACCTGCTCAACGCGGGCGAGGTGCCGATCTTCTCGGTCTCGAGCGACCTTCGGCTCCTCGCCGCCGAACTCCAGGATCGCGACCTCAACGACGAGTCGGGATTCCCCGCGCTCGTCGCCCACTTGCGCCGCGAGGTGCTCGGACGCGCCGAGCTCATCCGCGAGCGCAGCGCAGTGCACGACCTCGCCTCGGTCGCCGAGCAGCTCAGCGTGTCGCTTCGGTCCGAGCTCAACGCGATCCTGCACCCCGAGGACACGCCACGGATGATCGCGGAGCTCTCGGAGGCGAAGGCCCGCGCCGACGAATTCCGCGGTCGCTCCGCACGCTGGCAGGTCACTCTCACCGACGGCATCGCCGACCTCATCGCCGACATGGAGCACGACCTGCGCGATCGGCTCCGCAAGGTTCAGCGCGAGGCCGAGGACTCGATCGACGAGGGCGACCCCGGGCCGATCTGGGATCAGATCACCGAGTGGCTCGACCAGAGCGTGGCAAGCGCCGTCTCGGAGACCTTCGTGTGGACCGACGAGCGCTCGCGCTGGCTGTCGGAGGAGGTGGCACAGCTGTTCAGCGAGGGCGAGGCGGATCTGCCCGTCATCGACGTCGGCGACACCCAGGGCGTGCTGGATCCCGTGGAGCAGATCTCGGTTCTCGACACCGGTCGGCTGAGCGCCGTCGAGAGGATCTACATCGGAGTCCGCGGCTCATACGGCGGCGTGCTGATGGTCGGCCTGGCCACGAGCTTGATCGGGATGTCGCTCATCAATCCGCTGTCGCTCCTGGCCGGCGTCTTCGTGGGCCGGCGGGCGTACCGGGAGGACATGAACAGCCGTCTCACGCGGCGCCAGCACGAAGCCAAGCTCCTGGTCCGCCGCTACATCGACGAGGTGATCTTCCAAGTCGGCAAGCAGCTCAAAGACCGCCTTCGCCTGGTGCAGCGCTCGGCGCGCGATCACTTCGGGTCGATGGCCGAAGAGCTGCACCGCTCGCTGTCGGAGGCGCTCAAGGCGGCGCAGCAGACGGCCACCACGTACACCGCGAAGCGCGACGAACGCGTCGCGCAGCTGCAGGCGCAGCTTCGCCGGCTCGAGACCATCAAGAATGAGCTGCCCGCCCTGCCGACCGCGCCTGAGAACGCCATCACGCGATGAACGGGCAGGTGCGCGCCGACGCGGAGAGTCTCCTGCACACCGCGGCTCTCGTCTACCAGGGCGACCCCGAGGCGCAGCGCACGATCGAAGAGCTCGAGCAGCGACTGCGGGAGCCCCTTCGCCTCGCGATCGCCGGGATGGTGAAGGCCGGGAAGTCCACGCTGCTGAACGCCCTGCTAGGCGAGCGGATCGCGCCGACGGATGCCGGCGAGTGCACGCGGCTCGTGACCTGGTATCGCTATTCGGCCACCCCGACCATCACCCTGCATCTGCACGCGGGCGGAACGCGCCGTCTGCCTGTGCGACGCGATCAGGGCCGAGTCGTGATCGATCTGGGAGGCGTGCCCCCGGCAGATGTCGAGTTCATCGACATCGGGTGGCCGATCGAGGTCTTGCGATCGATGATCCTCATCGACACGCCGGGCATCGCGTCGCTGTCGGAAGAGACATCCGCTCGGACCACGCGTTTCCTCCTCCCGGAGGAGACGCCCTCGTCAGCCGACGCGGTCGTGTATCTCATGCGGCACATGCACGCGTCGGACCTCAAGTTCCTCGAGGCGTTCCGCGACACTGCGGCCGGCGTGGCGCAGACGGTCTGCGCCGTCGGCGTGCTCTCGCGCTCCGACGAGATCGGGTCGGGCCGTATCGACTCGATCCTCTCGGCGGCCAAGGTCGCGCGACGGTATGAGCGCGACGCCGATCTCGCGTCGCTCGTGCTGGGGGTCATCCCGGTCGCGGGGCTGGTCGCCGAGGGCGCCCGCACCCTGCGCGAGTCGGAGTACGCCGCCTTCCGTGAACTCGCCTCCCTCGACCGCGCGGATCGAGAGCGACTCCTCATCTCGGCCGACCGCTTCACGGGGGAGTCGACGACGACCAGCCTCAACTCTGCTGAGCGGCGGGATCTCCTCGCCAGGTTCGGCATCTTCGGCATCCGTCTCGGCACCGCACTCATCCGGGGCGGCGCGGCGAGCTCCTCAGAGCTGTCCGAGGCGATGGTGGCTCAGAGCGGTCTCGTCACGCTGCGCCACTTCATCGGCAGGCAGTTCCGCACCCGTTCGACGACCTTGAAAGTCCGTGGCGTGCTGCTGGGTCTGCAGAAGCTCGTCCGCGAGAACCCGCGGAACGGCGACGAGGCGATCGTGGCCGGCATCGAGCAGATCCACGCCAGGGTCCACGGTCTGCGCGAACTCACGATGCTCGCCCGTGCGCGGTCCGAGGGGCTGCCGCTGTCCGACGAAGACACCGCGGACGCGCAGATCGTCCTCGGTGCCGCGGGAACCTCGGCCGCCGTAAGACTCGGCCTGGCCGACGACGCCGACGCCGCCACCCTGCGAGCGCGGGCGGAGGAGAAGCTCGCGCACTGGCGGGCGGTGGCGGAGTCGCCGCTCACCGAGCGCGCGGCCGTGGGCGTGTGCCTCGTCGTCATCCGGAGCCTCGACGAGATCGCAGCGGACCTGGCTCGCGCCGAACCCCGCCGCCTTCTCCCTCCAGCGAAGACCGAGCGCGAGGGCGACAGCAAGAGCGACGGCGACGGCTCAGGGGGCTCCGTCGCCGACGACGCCCTCGCTGCCGCCCCGCACATCGACCTTTCGCGCCGTCCAGGCGATGGCCTTGGGCATGATGCTGCACAACAGCGCGAGGAGGACGAGCCCCGCCTGCGCGGCGAGAAGAAGAAGAAGCGATTCGCGTCGCTCACCCAGCGCCACCCACTCCGTTGACAGCATGACCAGCAGCAGCTGAACGCCGAAGGTCGCCAGCTGCCACCAGCGCATCTTCGGCCGGCGGCTCATGAACGACACGAGCAGCGTGATCTGGATGAGCAGGATCGCGACCAACACGGCGAAGACGCTCCAGAAGACGATGTCGGAGGCGGCGTCATAGGTCTCGTCGCTGCGCCCGTCGACGACCGCTCGCGCGCGGTCGGAGATCAGAGGAAGCAGCTCCTGGCGGATGACGAAGTAGTAGACCGCCGTGAAACCCCCCACCGCGAAGCTGATGATCCAGAAGAACTGGCTCATCCGCACCGAGAAGGGCGGTGGAAGCTTCACCAGCACGGGTGCGGTGTTCCTGCTGCTCGTCGAGGGACGGGCCGGCGCCTGACGCCGCGGGGAAGGTGGCGTCGCATCCCTCCCCGCGGTCTCCTCGGCGGCGGCGGCCGCCGGCTGCTGGGGACGTGGCGTGTTCATCACGAGCCGATCGTCACTGCTCCTCGACCGGCTCCTCGAAGTACGCGTCGTCCACGACGAGTCCGGCGTCTCCGCCGTCGTCAGCGGCGTCCGAAGTCAGGTCATCGGCGAGAGGATCGGATGCCGCGGCGCTGACCTCCTCTGCGGCCGGCGCCGCGCTGTCGACCGCCGGATCCGTCGCGTCGACCGCCGCATCCGTCGCGTCGACGGCAGTGTCCACCGCGGTGTCGATCGCGGTCGCAACAGCCCCGCCCGCGATGTCGGCCACGCCGTCGACGTCCGCGGGTGCTTCCTGGTCGTCCGTCGCCGAAGTCGGTTCCGGGGGCGGGATGGTCCCGGTGTTGTTGTAGCTGTCGACGTTCGTCGAGTTGCCCACCGAGACGTCACCCACCGTGACATCGACGTCCGAGTCGACGGTCGTCGCGTCATCCCCTGCGGCGATGGAGCCGTCGCCGGAGGCCACGACGGCCTCCTGGTCGAAGATCTGGGTCACATCGCCACCGTTGGTCCAGATGTTCTGGTTGGTGGACTGATCGACGATCGTCGATCGTGCGTCGACCGTGGTGAACTGATTGACGATGTTCTTGATCTCCTTGATCACGGCATCAGGCTTGTCGTGCGGGGGAGGCGGCGGCGGGATCACCGGCTTCACGATGACGCTCGGGTTGTCCACGACGACGGGTTTCACCGCCTGCACGTCGGCGACGCAGACATCTCCGAGACCCTTGTTCACCATCATCTGCTTCGGCGCTGCGTCGAACTCCTCCGCTGCGGACGGGTCGCGCAACAGGCTCAGAATGAAGGCGATCAGCGCATCGGCGACGGTCGCGATCGGTGTACTCATCGTTCGACTCCTCAGGGTCGGAGAACATGGATGTCGCGCAGGACAAGCGTGGTACGGGTCAGGCTATTGAGTTGTCGGTGGCGGGGAATCGGGGGTTCCCCCGATTCCCCGTAGCGAGGGGAGGGGGGTTGGGTCCCCGGCTCCGGTCGGACGGTCACCCTCGGGCCGCCTCACCCTGCCTGCTCCACGACGATCCGGAGCTTCGCGATCAGATCCGACCGTGAGGTCGCACCCAGCCGCCGGCGGATGTGGGCGATATGGTGCTCGGCCGTGCGGGGCGAGATGAAGATCGTCTGGCCGATCTCCGCATAGGTCTTGCCCTGCAGGACGAGTCGGGCGACGTCGCGCTCGCGCTCACTGAGCGCCGACCCTTCCGGCGCGGATGCGGCATCCTCTTCCTCACTGTCTGCTGATCGACGGACGCTTTCGATCGGGTGGAGCTCGCGGGCGCACGAGAGCAGTCGTGCGGACACCTTGCGGTCGCTCGAGCGGCTCGCTCCGTGCCCCGCGAGGCGGGCGCCGTCCCACGCGAGACCCGCCGCCGACAGTCCGTGTGCCGCCGCCTCGACGGCGTCCGGGTCGACGGAGCCTGCCAGCGTGGAAGTCCAGACCCGCCCCGCCTGCGCCATGACGGCCGCGATGGGACTGTGATGGGATGCCGCGACCAGAGCGCGTGCGTGCGGTGTGAGCTCGTCGGGCCGGTTGATCAGAATGCCCCGCTGAATGCCTGCCCAGTTGAGGTGCACAGACCATACGGGGGGCGCGCCGAGCGACTGGACGATCTCGAGCGCACGGGTGAAGTGCGGGTCGAGTCGCGCTGTGTCGCCGACCCGCGCGGATGCGGTGACCAGCTCGGTCAGTGGCAGCAGGAGATACAGGTCGACCTCGATGTGGCGGATGCTGTCCGCCGCCTCCTTCCATCGCGCCTCCAGGAGGGCGACATCCTCATAGCGACGCGTGATCGACACCCGCACCGCCTGCGCGAGGAACTCCTCGCGAGCCGGCAGCGACGGTGCCGTCTGCACCGCGTGATCCAGTGCGGCACGCGCCTCGAGCGGGCGCGACCGCTGCACGGCGATCCAGGCCTCCCAGAGGAGGAGCCGCGTGCGGGCCCACTCGCCGGCCTGTCCGCCGTGGATCGCGCTGCGGATGATCGTGTCGGCGGTGTCGAGATCGCCCACCCCGATCGCGGCGGCCGCGGCGATCACCGCGGGCAGTTCCGGCGTCGGCGCCGACGAGCCCGCGGAGGTATACATGTCGGACGCGCGGACCAGATCGCCCACGGCCGATTCGACACCTGCCGGAGAGAGCGTCCCGCGCAAGCCCCGGTCGAGCAGATCCATCGCGACACGAGTCGTCGAGGGGAGCCCGCCGGCCGACGGGTGCTCCCACGAGGGGGGAGTGCCGACGCCGACGGCAGCGATGGCGGCGCGGGTGTGCGACTCGGGGCTCACGGGCGGCACCGCGAGGTAGGTCGCCTCGCTCATGCGCATCATCCCGCGCTGTGACCACAGCGCTGCCGACGCGTCGACGACCCGCTGCGCATCGCGCGAGGCCGGAGTCCTCGACGTGATCTCGAGGATCTCGCCGACCACTTCGGGGCGACCCGAGGCCCAGGCGGACTGCGCTCGTCGCCCGGCGAGGTCGGCCTCGTCCGCGCCGCATTCGAGCGCAGCGTCATAGAGGGCGAGCGCTCGCCGTGGATCGCGCTCCAGAAGGCGGTCGGCCTGTTCGACGAGCGCGGAACTCATCGTGCTGTCGTGCACCCCGAGCCAGTCGAGGGCGCCCGTGCCGTCGTCGGTGGAGTGCGCGATGCAGTCGGCGATACTCGCGCTGAGATCGATGAGACGGCGTGCGGGGAGGGTGTGGCGCACCGCAGCGCGAACGAGGGGGACAGGGTGCCCGCTGGGAGCCAGCAGCCCCTCGGCGTAGCCCTGGACGCTCACGTCGTCTTCGTCCGTCCGCGCCAGCCCGTGTCCGGGGTCGACGACGCACAGCGCCTCGATCGCGTGCCGCAAGGACGGTGGGATCGTGTCCAGGCGGTGGACGACTCGCTCCTCGACGTCGCGCCTGAGCGCGCGATGCGTGCTGTCGTCCGCGCAGTCCCGGTCGTCGTGAAGGGCGAGCGCTTCGCACGCGAGCCACGACACGCCTCCCGTGAACTCCAGGATGTGATCGACGCACGGCCCCGAGATGGCGCGATCCCGGCCCCCCAGATACGTCAGGACATCGGAGCGCGAAACGTGACCGAGCACGATCGCGGGGCGGCTGCGTTCGAGACTGCGCGTGATGGCGGCGAGCTCCTCTCGCCGCGGGAACGGGCGGCTCGCGACGACGAGCGATGCGTCCGGATCTTCGGATCGGGCCACCAGTGCGTCGACCTGCGCCGCGCTCAGGAGGTGCAGATCGTCGACGAGCAGGATGTGCGACGACGGCACGCCCGCGGGGTCGATCGCATCGGTCAGCAGACTGACCGCGGTCCGGTCGGCGAGGATCCGGTGCAGCTCTCGGAGCATCGTCGACTTGCCCGAGCCGGCGTTCCCCACGACGACCACGCGCGTCGGCTCGAGGTCGGAGGCCGCGGCGATCGCCTCGAGAACCGGGCGCGCCTGCCGCTCCCACAGGTGCGGCGCGTGCGTGCGAGGCACGGACGACGTGCTCTGGTGCATCGTCAGCATGTTCGGTGCGGTTTCTCGTTCAGACGGGGTCGGTGGGCGACGGGCTCGGCTCGGGCACGGGGTCACCGGTCGGCCCGGGTGCGGGCTCACCGGTCGGCTCCGGAGCCGGCTCGGCCGGCGGCTCGCTCGTCGGCTCGGGGGCCGGCTCGGTCGTCGGTTCGGTCGTGGGCTCGGGCGTCGGCTCGCCCGCCGGATCCGGCGCCGGCTCGCTCGTCGGGTCGGGGGCCGGCTCGCCCGTCGGACCCGGCGACGGCTCACCGGTCAGAACCGGACCATTCTGTGCGGGGCCCGACCGCGGTGTGGACGACTCCGTCGCGGGGGGCTTGGTGCTCGACGAAGCGGAGCCGCCACCGCCGGCTCCCGACGCGCGGCGCGCGTTCTCTGCCGACTTCACGATCTTGTTGCGAGGATTCGACGCCTTCGGAGCTGATCGCTGCGGCTCGTCGTCGGTCGCCTCCGTGATCGGTGGAGAGCCGGCCTCGCCTTCGGCGACCTGCTCCAGTGCGGCAGAGGCGGACGGGTCGAACGGGAACAGCGCGAGCCAGTCAGTGAGGGCCGACGACTGCGCCTTGGGATCTTCCAGCGAGCTGGACCGGAGGCTGGTGGCGGATGCGAGCATGATGCCTGCTGCGAGGACGACCGCACTGGTGGCGATCGCGGTCACCGCGGGCAGCCGCGAGAGCCACCGCCGCCGCGTGGCCACGGCGGTTCCGCCGCCTTCTGCGGTGATGACGGCGAGCGGCGCCGCGCCCGAGTCGAGCTCGTCCGCGGCGGCAGACGATGCGGTCGGCAGCGCGTGCAGATCCGCCCGCGCGGCCGCGGTGCGGGCGTCGATCAGAGCCCGCGCAGCTCCGAGGGAGACGACCGCCTTCGGATCCGCGTCGACCGCGAGGGGCAGGTCCAGGCGCTCCGACAGGAGCTCGGCGACACGAGGAATGCGCGACGACCCTCCGGTCAGCAGAATCGCGTCGAGGTCGGCCCGCGGCACATCGGCGGCCTCGAGCGCCTCATCGAGCAGGTCGATCGTCCGCTCGATTCCGCCCTCGATCAGCTCTTCGAATTCGGAGCGCGTGAGACGGACGGTCGTCTGAGCTCCGCCCACCAGCACCGGGATGACAGCTTCCGAGTCGAACGACAGCGCCTCCTTGGCCTCGATGCATTCGCGTCGGAGCGTCGCCAGGGCGACGCGTGCGGACGGGTCGTCCGCGAGGTGTGAGGTCGACAGGCCGGCGGCGGCGACGGTGTGGCGCACCACGACGTCGTCGAGGTCGGCGCCGCCGAAGTCGTCGAGCCCGAAGGGCGCGCCGACTATGCGCATCTCGCCGTCGCCCGCAGCGCGGAGCACCACAGCGTCGAACGTCCCGCCGCCGAGGTCGTAGACGGCCAGCGCCCGATCCGCTGCGAGAGGGGAGGTCGACTCGTAGTGTCGCGCCGCGGCCTCCGGCTCGCTGATGAGTTCGACATCCGCGGCGAGCCGCTGCGCGAGTGCTGCGCGGATCAGGCCGCAACGGTATCCGCCCCACGTCACCGGGACCGCGATCGAGACGCCGGCCGGAGGCCGGCCCTCACGCTCGGACACCGCCTCGACGACCCACTCGACCATGCGGGCGTACAGCTCTTCCGGGGCGAACCGCTGGTCGCCCGCGAGGATCGGGACGTCATCACCCACCCGGCGTTTGAACTCGCGGATGAGCCGCTCGGGATGAGCCAGGCCACGGCGTTCGGCGGCCTCGCCGAAGAGCAGTTCTCCGTCCGCCGCGAAGATCGCGCTCGGCGCGGTGTCGGAGCTGCGGCCCAGTCCGAACGGCGCCGTCACCACCGATCCGTCCGGCCCGACGCGCGCGGTCGACGCCCCCGTCCTGCTCGTACCCACGTCCACGGCGACGAAATACGACAACGATGTCATTTTCAGATCCCCCCAGGACCCTGAAATCGACGCACCCCCACACCTGTCTACCACCCGCGGGACGCGTCCGGAAGGCCGAGATCGGCGAAGTCATCTTTGGCACTCACGTTGCGTGAGTGCCAGCCGACTGCCTAAACTGGATCAGCACTCTCACCAGGTGAGTGCTAACGAGTCTTGAGTCTCAAGGAAAGAAGAGGTAGACCCGTGTCGGTTTCCATCAAGCCGCTCGAGGACCGTATCGTCATCAAGCAGGTCGAGGCCGAGCAGACCACCTCCAGCGGTCTGGTCATCCCTGACACCGCCAAGGAGAAGCCCCAGGAGGGCGAGGTCGTGGCCGTGGGCCCGGGCCGCATCGACGACAACGGCAACCGCATCCCGCTCGACGTCGCCGTCGGCGACCGCGTGATCTACAGCAAGTACGGCGGCACCGAGGTGAAGTTCGGCGGTGACGAGTTCCTCGTCCTGTCGGCTCGCGACGTGCTGGCGGTCGTCGTCCGCTGACGACAGTTCTTCCGTAAGGGGCTCGGATGCTTCGGCATCCGGGCCCCTTACGCATGCCCGGCGGCATGTCGGTCCGGCCATGCGAGACGCGTCGGCGGACGGGTCTGTGCGACGGCTGGCAGGATTGCGCCCACACACGGCAGGGGACGGATGCCGCGTCCCGCCGACCTCGTCGCCCGCCGTCCTAGGCTTGTCTGGTGAATCCCGACTCTTCGTCCCCCTCCGCCGCGCCCTCTCGCCCGGCAGGTGCGGCGAAGGCGGCCGACCCGGCCCGCGAGCACCTCCTCGGCGGGATCTACGCGTTCGCCGCGTACCTGCTGTGGGGATTCCTGCCGCTGTACTTCCTCGCGCTGGCGCCGACCGGGGCGTTCGAGATCGTCGCGTGGCGGATCATCCTCTCCCTCGTCTTCTGCGCCCTGCTGCTGACGGTGACGCGCACGTGGCCGAAGCTGATCGCGATCCTGCGCAACCGCCGCCTCGTCGGCTGGACGATCGTGGCGGGCGCCCTCATCTACGTCAACTGGCAGACGTACCTCATCGGAACGCTCACCGGGCACGTCGTCGAGACGAGCCTCGGCTACTTCATCAACCCGATCGTGACGGTGCTGCTCGGCGTCGTCGTGCTGCGCGAGCGCCTGCGGATCACGCAGTGGATCGCGATCGCGATCGCCGCGGCCGCCGTGCTCGTCATCGTGATCGGATACGGCGCCTTCCCGTGGATCGCCCTGACCCTCGCGTTCTCGTTCGGCTTCTACGGCCTGGTCAAGAAGCAGATCGGCCCCTCGGTCGACGCCATCAGCGGCCTGACCCTCGAGTCGCTGTGGCTCGCGCCGGTCGCGGCGGTGCAGCTCATCGTGATCGCCGCCGCAGGCGGCCTGTCGATGGGGCAGGGCTCGACGCTCCACACCGTGCTGCTGCTTCTCGCGGGGGTCGTGACCGCCGTGCCCCTGCTGCTCTTCGCCGCGGGCGCGCGCCGCGCTCCGCTCACGCTGATGGGCATGCTGCAGTTCATCGCGCCGATCCTGCAGTTCATCATCGGCGTGTGGCTGCTCGGCGAGCCGATGTCGCTCGAGCGCTGGATCGGCTTCGCCCTGGTGTGGGTCGCGCTCATCCTGCTCACGGTCGACTCGGTCGTCGCGGCGCGCCGGGCGCGGACGTCTTCGCGCGCGGACGACGGCGTCTCGGACGTCGCCGAGCTCACCTGAGCCGCCCCCGCGCACGGGCACGGCGGAAGCGCCCGGTCAGCGCACGAGGCGGGCGATCGCCTGCGTCGCCTCGGCGATCTTGGCATCGGCCTCGGGGCCGCCGAGCCTCGCGGCATCCAGCACGCAGTGCTTGAGGTGGTCGTCGAGCAGGCCGATGGCCACCGCCTCGAGCGCACTGGTCAGCGCGCTGATCTGCGTGAGGATGTCGATGCAGTACTTCTCCTCCTCGACCATCTTGTGGATGCCACGCGCCTGACCCTCGATCCGCTTCATGCGGTTGAGGTACTTGTCCTTGTCGGTGATGTACCCGTGGTGGGCGTGGTCGTGGCCGTCGGGGGCGTCGACGGATGCCGCTGCCGGCGTCTGGGCGAGGGTCATCGTTCCTCCTTCACGAGGTGCTCTGCGTCGTGCTGAGTGTGGCCGTGCCGACCAGCCGCGCCCGAACCCGCGACATCCGCGGTGCTGCGGAACCGCCGCAGCCTCAGGCTGTTGCCGACGACGAAGGCGCTCGAGAACGCCATCGCCGCTCCCGCGATCATCGGGTTCAGAAGGCCCAGCGCCGCGAGCGGGATCGCCGCGACGTTGTAGGCGAAGGCCCAGAAGAGGTTGACCTTGATCGTGCCGAGCGTCGCGCGCGACAGCCGGATGGCGTCGCCGACGCTGCGGAGGTCGCCGCGCACGAGGGTGAGGTCGGAGGCCTGGATCGCGGCATCCGTCCCCGTTCCCATCGCAAGGCCCAGGTCGGACTGCGCGAGAGCCGCGGCATCGTTCACGCCGTCGCCGACCATCGCGACCACCTTGCCCTCGGCCTGCAGGGCCGTGACGACCGCGACCTTCTGGGCGGGCAGCACCTGCGAGATGACGCGCTCGATCCCCACCTCGGCGGCGATCCGCCGCGCGACGGTGTCGTTGTCGCCGGTCAGCAGCACCGGGTCAAGACCCAGGCCGCGCAGCTGCGCGATGGCCTCGGCGCTCGTGGGCTTGACCGCGTCGGCGACGGCGAAGACGCCGCGCACCTCGCCGTCCCACGCGACGACGACGGTCGTCTTGCCCTCCGCTTCGTAGCGGGCGGATGCCTCGGCCAGCGCTCCCTCGAGCCGCAGCGCCCAGCCGTCCAGCACCGAGGTGCGGCCGACCACGACGGCGTGCCCCTCGATCACTCCCGACACCCCCAGGCCGGGGAGGTTCTGGAAGGACTCCGGCTCGGGCAGGGGCCCGGTCTCGGCGGCCGCGGCCCGCGCGATCGCCTGCGCGACGGGGTGCTCGGAAGCGTGCTCGAGGGCTCCAGCCAGGCGCAGCACGTCGGCGCGATCGCTGCCGCCGGCCACGGCCACGTCGGCGAGCGACATCCGTCCCGTGGTCACCGTGCCGGTCTTGTCGAGCACGACGGTGTCGACGGCGCGGGTCGATTCGAGCACCTCGGGTCCGCGGATCAGGATGCCGAGCTGCGCGCCGCGCCCCGTGCCCACCAGGAGCGCGATCGGCGTGGCGAGGCCGAGCGCACAGGGGCACGCGATGATGAGGACCGCGACGGCCGCACCGAACGCCGCCGCCGGCGGGAAGCCGAGGAGGAGCCAGACCGCGAGGGTCACGAGGGCGATCGCGATGACGATCGGAACGAACACGGCCGAGATGCGGTCGGCGAGCCGCTGGGCGGCGGCCTTTCCGGACTGGGCCTGTTCGACGAGCTTCGCCATCTGCGCGAGCTGCGTGTCGGAGCCGACACGCGTCGCGCGCACGACGAGCCGGCCGCCGACGTTGACCGTCGCGCCGATGACGCCGTCGCCCACGGCGACCTCGGCGGGGACAGACTCGCCAGTGACGGTCGAGGCATCCACCGCCGACGTCCCCGACACCACGACGCCGTCGGTCGCGATCTTCTCGCCCGGCCGCACGACGAACTCGTCGCCGACGCGCAGCTGCTCGACAGGGATGCGCACCTCGGTGCGCGTGCCGGTGAGGAGGTCGTCGCGGAGCACCGCGACGTCCTTCGCGCCGAGCTCGAGGAGCGCCCGCAGCGCGGCCCCCGCCTGGCGCTTGGAGCGCACCTCGAAGTAGCGGCCCGCGAGCACGAACATCGTGACGCCCGACGCGACCTCGAGATAGAGGTTGC
>Ga0164308_10000709_pt1 | contig 18013 bp, 11 predicted proteins | sample Whisoiple_246_MG_FD_109983 | JGI IMG/M metagenome (GOLD analysis project Ga0164308, IMG submission 109983) | Soil microbial communities amended with fresh organic matter from upstate New York, USA - Whitman soil sample_246_MG | ecosystem: Environmental > Terrestrial > Soil > Unclassified >...
CCGACGGTTCCGTTCGACAGCACCGTCAGCGAGCGCTTCTACGTCATGGCGAGCTTCCGGGCTGCGTCGTGGTTCTCGCCCGGCATGTACTACTCGTACATTGCTCCGAGGATGGCCAATCGCTCTGGCCCCGCCGGTGAGCAACACGACGTTGCCGTCACTGCTCGCTACGACATCAACGATCACTGGTTGGTCAAGTTGGAGGGGCACTACATGCACGGCACCGCGGATCTGAACCCGGCGTTGAACGACGGGACGCCCGCCGCCGAGCTTGTTCCCGACTGGGGCCTCTTCTTGATCAAGACGACCGCCTACTTCTGAAACAGACGTCCCTGCCCGCAACCATGTCCAGCGTTCGCTTGCCCCCGCAGCCACTGCAAGTCCGCCTCGGCACCTTGCCGACGCTGCGGCGGGCTGCACTCGGCGCCCTGTTGGCTTCACTGGTGGCTTCCATAGCCCTCGAGCTCAGCGCGGCGGAACCGGGATTCGTCGTCATCGTGCGCCGAGACGAGCAGGCAGCCGTCCTGGACCGCGCCTTCGTCGCCGATGCCTTCTTGAAGAAGCGCACCCGCTGGCCGAACGATGAGGTCATCCACCCCGTCGATCAAAGGCGTGAAGCCAACGTTCGTCACGAGTTCTCTCAGGCGGTTCTCAAGCGCTCGGTCGAGGCCGTGCGCAGCTACTGGCAGCAGCGTATCTTTTCCGGCCGGGATGTGCCGCCGCCCGAGGTCGACTCCGATGCCGCCGTGATTCGCTACGTTCGCGAGAACCCAGGCGCGATCGGCTACGTCAGCCGTGCTGTCGACGGCGACGGCATCCGGGTCGTCACGTTGCGGTAGTCGCATGCGATTTACCTTCCGCCTCAAGTTCATCCTGCTGGTCCTGAGCGCGGTCTCGACCTTGGCGCTCGTCATCGTCCAGAGCGACCTAATCGAGTCCCAAAGCCAAGCCCGGCTGCGGGATATCGAGGCCCGATTGCTGCCACGGATGGATGTGGGGCCCCGGGTGCAGGCGGAATTCACTCACTTGCGACAGGAGTTCCAGGACGCCGCGGCAGCGCAGGACGGGGCTGCGCTGAATGCGACGGTCGACACGAGGAACCGTATCTTTCAGCTGGTTGCGAGTGCCGGAAACGCCATCGCTCCGTCAGCAGCGGCGCGCCTGCGCTGGTCGGTGCAGGACTACTACGAAGCTGCGTTCACGGTGACCGCGCTCTTGATCCAAGGCGAGCAGGGTGAACGACAACTCCAACAGATGGCCGAAATGCAGCGTCGCCTGCGCGCGGCCGAACAGGTCATTCAGGAAACCACCGCGGTGGACCGCAGCGAGCTCGCCACTGCCTTCGCCAGCGCACGAGAGACGACGGCAACGGCCGCCGCGTACCGCCGTGGCATCGGGATCGGCGGCATGCTGCTGGTGCTACTGATCGGCTATTGGGCAAGTAGCCGAGTCCTGCGTGCCGTCACGGCGCTCTCCTCCGGATTCGCACGATTCTCGACCGGCGACTTCGCCGAGCCGGTGAAAGTACGAACGAACGACGAGCTGGGTGACGTTGCGCGGGCGGCCAACTCGATGGCAGCAAGCCTGAAGGAGCTAGCCAGTGCGCGAGACAAGGACGACTGGCTCAAGACCGGACAAATGGAGATTGCCGACAAGCTGCGCGGCAATTTGGACCCCAACTTGGTGGCCGAGCGCACGCTACGTCTACTCGTGCGAAGAACGGGTGCCGTCGCGGGTGCGGTCTACCTGCTCGATGGGCCCGACAGACTGAGTCTGACGGGCACCTACGCTCGAGACGGGAGCGGCTCAACCAGCTGGAGCGAAGGACTGCCCGCTGGCGCGCGACCCGTGAAGCCGACGTTTCGCATCGGCGAGGGATTGATTGGTGCCGCCTTCTCTAGCAGCGAGCTCACGGTCATCAAGGACGTGCCATCCAACTATTTCAAAGTGATCTCCGGCCTCGGTGAGGCGGTGCCGACTGCCGTGGTGCTCGTCCCCATCAATCGGGGCGACGAGAACGTCGGTGTCATCGAGTTGGCGCTCTTGGCCGATCTCGATCTAGCGGCGCGCGAGCTCTTGGAGTCGGTTCGCAGCACGTTGGCCGTGACGTTCGATGCAGCCAAGGCGCGCTTCGCGCGCGAAGAGCTACTGGTCGAAACCCAGCTGCAAGCAGAGCGGCTGGCGGCTCAGGAGGAGGAGCTACGCCAGAACAACCAAGAGTTGGCCGCTCAGCAAGAGGAGCTACGCCATGCCAACGAAGAACTCCAGACGCAACGCTCGATGCTGAGCGATCGCAACCAAGAGCTCGACTTGGCCCGTCAGCGGGTCATGGAGAAAGTCGAGGAGCTCGGCCGGGTGAGCCTCTACAAGTCGCAATTTTTGGCCAACATGTCGCATGAGCTCCGGACCCCGCTAAACAGCATGCTGCTGCTTTCGCATTTGCTAGCGGAAAACAGCGGTCAGAATCTCACCAGCAAGCAGGTGGAGTACGCCAGCACCATCCACTCGGCGGGAGAAGATCTGCTCCAGCTCATCAACCAGGTGCTCGATCTGTCCAAGATTGAGGCAGGCAAGCAGGACGTGAAGGTCGGCTCGCTGCCCATCATGGACATGGTGGAGGGGCTCTCCCGCATCTTCCGTCCGCTGGCGGAGGACAAAGGTCTCGCCCTCCGCATGTTGGTCGAAAAGGAAACGCCAGAGCGCATCGAAACGGACCGCTCGCGTGTGGAACGCATCCTCACCAATCTGCTCGGCAACGCCATCAAGTTCACCGAGGCGGGGACGGTGACACTGAAGATCGGTCGGCCAGGAGCGGAGCTGCGACTGGACCGACCGGGCCTGGCTGCGGCACACGCCGTCGCGTTCTCGGTGTCCGATACGGGCATCGGCATCCCCGAAGGCGAACTGGAGCGCATTTTCGTGCCCTTCGAGCAGATCGAGGCATCAGCCGCTCGGCGCTATCAAGGTACGGGGCTCGGGCTGTCCATCGCGCGCGAGTCAGCAGTGCTGCTCGGAGGTGAGCTGAGCGTGGCCAGCATCCCTGGCAAAGGTTCCACGTTCACGCTGATCCTGCCCGAGGAGCCGCCGGACGTCGTGCCTGCTCCGGGGCCACCGACTGAGGCGGCTTCGGCAAGCGACGACCGAGCAGGCCTGGCCCCGGCGGACGCGCACATCCTGGTGATCGAGGACGATCCCGTGCTCTCCGAGCAGCTCCTCGACATCATTCACGGTCGAGGACTCAAGGTGCTTCTCGCTCACACCGGCGAGGAAGGGCTGGCTCTTGCCAAGGCCTACGCGCCACGCGGCGTCGTCTTGGACGTCAAACTGCCCGACATCGACGGCTGGACGGTTCTCGAGCGCCTGCGTGCATCGGACGAAACCAAGGCAATACCGGTCCATTTCCTGTCGGCGATCGACGCTCCGGGCAGCGGGCTCGCTCGAGGTGCCGTCGGGTATTTGACCAAACCGGCCACCCGCGCGGAGTTAATCGATCTGATCGTCAAGCTTTCGCCGCCTGGCACCTCCACGCGCGGCCAACGCATCCTGATCGTGGAGGACCATCCAGCCGAGGGAGAATCCCTCGTGGCTGCCCTGACCGCCGAGCAGTTCGATCCGGTCCTCGTGCCAAGTGCGGGGGACGCCCTCCGCATGGTCGAGACGGCAGAGTTCTCGTGCATCGTACTCGACCTAGGTCTGCCGGACATGGACGGCCTCGCCTTGCTCGAGGAATTGAGGAAGCGCGAAAATTGCGCCGGCATCGGCGTCGTGGTGCACACCGGCCGCTCGCTCACCAAAAAGGAGACTCGCGAGCTCGAAGCATACGCCCAGGCTGTCGTGCTGAAGGACGAAAGCTCCTTGCGCCGTCTACTCGAAGAGCTGCGCCTGTTCGTGCACCACATCCAAGTCACGGACCCGCCCGAAACGGGCGCCCTTCCTCCAACCTCGGCCGATCACGTGTTCGAAGGGTTGCGTGTCGTGGTTGCTGAGGACGACATGCGGACGGCGTATTCGCTCATCGCCCTCTTGCAGAGCCGTGGCTGCCGGGTCACCGTCGTCGAGAACGGCAAAGAGGCGTTGGCCGAGGTGGAGCGAGACCCAGCCGTCGATTGCATCTTGATGGACATCATGATGCCGGAGATGGATGGCTACGAAGCGATGCGGGAGCTCCGGAAGCGCCCTGCCTTTCGCGACATTCCCATCATCGCCCTCACCGCCAAGGCCATGCCAGGTGAGCGTGACCGGTGCTTTGCGGCAGGCGCGACGGACTACCTCACCAAGCCCGTCGACGGCGCAAAGCTGCTGTCGACACTCCACCGGTGGACACGAGCTCCGGAGGTGAGAAGTGCCCACTGATACCGTACAGCAATTGGAGATTCGCCTACTGCTCGAGGCCATCCACCAGCGCTATGGCTACGACTTTCGACACTATACCGCCGCCTCCATCGAGCGCCGGGTGCTGACGGCCATGCATCGACTCGGAGTTGCCAACCTCGGCGAGTTCTTGCACCAAACGCTCACCGATGAAGGTGTTTTCCGCTCGCTGCTCTCCCAGCTCACGGTGCAAGTGACCGAGCTCTTCCGTGATCCGTCCTTCTTCGCCGCATTCCGACGCGACGTCGTACCGATGCTCCGCACCTACCCGGAAATCAAGATCTGGCATGCGGGCTGCGCCACGGGTGAAGAGGTCTACTCGTGCTCCATCTTGCTGATGGAAGAGGATCTCTACGAACGAACCCAGATCTACGGTACCGACATCGACCAAGCGGTCGTCGACCGGGCCCGCGAAGGCATCTATCCGGATGCACGCCTGGATCAGTTCGCCCAAAACTACCTAGCGGCTGGTGGTAAGGGTGCCATCGAGGACTACGTAACCAGGGGGTACGCCCACTTCTCCATGGCCCAAAGCCTGCGCTCGAACGTGGATTTCTTCCAACACGATCTCAGCTGCGACTACGCTCTGGGTGAAATGACCGTCATTTTTTGCCGGAACGTGGCGATCTACTTCAACGACACGCTCCGGCAGCGTGTGTTTTCGATGCTGGCCGCGGGCCTGCGCCCGGGGGGATTCCTGTGCCTCGGTAGCAGCGAAACGATTCCGGCCGGCATGCGCGGCAGGTTCGACCAATTCCTGCCCAATCAGCGTATCTGGAGGCATCTGGATCCGTCATGAGCGTCTCCAAGCCCCGCGTCCTGATTGTCGACGACGTCGAAGCGAACCTCGTCGCCATCGGCGCCATCCTCGATGGTCTCGACTGTGAGATCGTCCAGGCGCGCTCCGGCGACGAGGCCTTGCGTCTGCTGTTGAAGCAGAAGTTCGTCGTCATCCTGCTCGATGTCCAGATGCCCCAAATGGATGGCTACGAAGTGGCGACCCACGTTCGCAACCACGCCGCGACGAAGGATGTGCCCATCCTATTTCTGACGGCCAAGCACGACACCGAAGACGACGTGCTGCGGGGCTACGGCACCGGGGCCGTGGATTTCCTGTTCAAGCCCATCTCGCCGGTGATCCTGCGCAGCAAAGTGCGTGTATTTCTCGACCTTTACCAGGGCAGGCACGCGGTCGAGCGCGCACTGACGGAGCTGCGTGTGGCGCAGTCGCAGCTGGTCCAATCCGCCAAGATGGCCGCCCTCGGTGAGATGGTGGCCGGTGTGGCCCACGAGATCAATAACCCCTTGGCATTCGTGTCGAGCCACTTGGCCACCGCCCGGCAAAGCCTCGACGTCGTAGCGCCGTTCGTCCTGGCTTCGGACACACCGGCCATACTCGCTGCGTGGGACAAGGCGTCGGTTCGCCTGCGCGAGATGACGTCAGGACTCGGCCGCGTGTCGGACTTGGTCCTGCAGTTGCGGACCTTTTCTCGCTTGGACGAAGGGGAGCGCAAGACCGTGAGCATGCGGGAATGCATCGACTCCGTGCTGATGATTCTGGGCCACCGCTTGCAAGAGCGCATCGAGGTATCGCTGCACCTGTCCGGACCTGACGAGGTCGACTGCTATCCTGGGCCGCTCAACCTGGCCCTACTCAATCTGATGTCGAACGCCATCGACGCCATCGAAGACCGCGGCAGCATCGTCGTTTCGACCAACGTGGTCGGGGACTGGTTTCGCCTTTCCGTCGCCGACGACGGTGCGGGCATCCCGGACGAGCTCAAAGAGCGAGTCATCGAGCCGTTCTTCACCACGAAACCGGTCGGCAAAGGGACGGGCCTCGGTTTGTCCATCACCTACTCCATCGCCAAGAAACACGGCGGCCGGCTGGAGATAGAGAGCGAGAAAGGCCGCGGTACCACGATGACCATTACCTTCCCGAGCAACCTGGGCGACTCGTCCTAGCGTCGTTCGCGTCCCCGTTGCGAGTGCTCGCGCGGCCTGAGACAGTTGCCGCATGAAGGTCGCCTCCCGCTGGCCCGCACGACGAAGGGGCCTGCTTCTCGGGTGGAGCACGACCCTTTGCGCTGCTCAGGCCGCCGCCGGCAACCTCGACGCGTTCTACTTGAGCGGGGATGCAGCGATGCAGGCCGGAGCCATCAGCGCCGACGTCCAGGGTGGCGGCGCGGCCTGGTACAATCCTGCTGCGCTGGCGTCCCTGTCGGGAATGCGTCTCGATGTCAGCGTCAATGGCTACGCACTGCGCTTCGGTGGAACGGCTGACCTTGCGCCACCCACGCCAGGGACGGAAGTCACACGTCTCACGCGGCTGGACCTGAACGTGGTGCCGACTGCCCTGACCCTCACCCGGCGTTTCGGCCCATTCGGTGCGGCGTTTGGTCTCTTCGTGCCGGCACAGTCCGCGGTGGCCCTCCGCACTCATTTTCGCTCGCCGCCGGCAGACGACGGCACGGCGATCGACTACGCCTACGACGCCTCGACACGCTTTCAAAGCTACCATGCCGGCATCGCTCTCGGCTTCGATGCCACGGAGAAGCTCTCCTTGGGTGGCTCGTTCCTGGTCAACTACCAGACGCTCGTCGATACGTTGACGACGAGCCTCATCACCACGCGTCCCGGCGGAGACGTGCTGGAGAACAGGCATCACACGCTCGACAGCGTGCAGCTCGGCGCCGAGTTCATTCTCGGCTTTCGCTACACGTTCCTGCCTGGTTGGCGTATCGCCGGCGTCATGCGTTCGCCAAGCCTGCTCATGGCGGAGCGCACGGCGCTCGTGGATACCATGCAGTTTGCAGGCAATGGGCAGGCCAACGGCAACAACGATTTTTCCGAGTCGCTCGCCATCGACACCAGCATCATCTCCCCCTTCCGTTTCCACGCGGGCCTGTCGCACGACTTCTCGCCCAGCTGGCGCGGCGCCGTCGATGCAAGCCTGCTCTTGCCGTTCACGAACGAGCAACTCGACCTCGACCTCCGTGCCACCTGGAATGCCCGCGTGGGCGCACGCCACCAGCTCGGCGACCTAATAGCGCTGGGCGGAGGTCTGTTCACGGATCGGAGCCCGAACGGCACGCCCGATGAGTTCCAGGAGGCGCAGCTCGATTTTTACGGCGCCACGATCGGCCTCGAAATGGGGACCATCTACGGCATCTACTCGAAGAACGGTGTTCCCTATGCCAAGCCCAAAGGCCTCAAATACGCCACAACCATAGGCTTTTCGTACGCGCTCGGCATAGGAAGCGTGATGCAGGCACAGGTCGCGGCGACGCCGGACGGAAGCGTGACCCAACAGAACGTGCTGCAGAACGTGATCGCGCACGAGTTCACGCTGCACATCGGCCAAGCGGTCATGGAGTGACGATGAGCACGGTCCGACCATGAGCGTCAGCTATCAGAAAGTCGAAGCCGACTACTTCGAGAAGCGGGGGCTCCGGCGCTACGCGCGCGTGTGGTCGCTTTGGGCACTCGGCGTCGGCGCTGTCATCTCGGGGGATTTCTTCGGCTGGAACTTCGGGCTGGCTGCAGGCGGGTTCGGCGGCCTCTTGCTCGCCACCGTGGTCATGACGGTTCTCTACGTGGGCCTCTGCTTTTCAATCGCGGAGATGAGCCCTGCTCTGCCTCACACCGGGGGAGCCTATTCCTTTGCGCGGAGCGCGCTCGGACCATTCGGCGGTTACGTCACGGGGCTGGCTGAAAATATGGAGTATTTGCTCACGCCACCGGTGATCGTGGTCGGCATCGGCGGCTACCTGGGTGCCATCTTCGGTACTCCCGAGGCGGCCGAACCGCTGTGGTGGCTCGGCGTCTACGCGCTGTTCGTCGGCCTCAACGTCCTGGGCGTGGAGGCCAGCTTCCGCTTCACGGTGTTCATCACGTGCGTCGCTTTGGCCATCCTGGTCGTCTTTTACGTGGGCGCACTTCCCCAGCTCGATCTCGAGCGGCATGCCTTCGATATCCCGGCGGAGCCCGGCCACTCCACTTTCTTGCCGCGGGGCACGCGGGGGATCCTGGCGGCACTGCCGTTCGCCATGTGGTTCTACCTGGCGATCGAACAGCTGCCTCTGGCAGCCGAGGAGGCGCACGACCCGGTTCGCGACCTGCCGCGCGGCCTGCTCTGGGGCCTGGGCACGCTGGTGGTGTGTGCCTTCTCGACCCTCATCCTCTCGGCCGGCATCGAGCCGGGCGCCGCCCGCCTGGGTGCCAGTGACGAGCCTCTTTTCTGGGGATTTCGCGCGCAGTTCGGCGAGGGGCTCGGGGCCAGTGTGCTGCCGCTACTTGCGGTGAGCGGGCTCCTGGCGAGCTTCCACGGCATCATCTTCGCCTACGGACGGCAGGTGTATTCCCTGTCCCGAGCTGGCTACTTCCCTCGTGTGCTGTCGCTCACGCACCCCACGAGGAAAACTCCCCATGTCGCCTTGGTGTCGGGCGCGGTCCTCGGTTACGCGGTGGCCCTCACCATCCACCTGGCTGGCAGTGATCACCCGGTCGGCGCAACACTACTCAACATGGCCGTCTTCGGCGCCGTCATCTCCTACGTGCTGCAGATGCTCAGCTTCATCGCACTCCGCTTGAAGCGCCCCGATCTGCCGCGCCCCTACCGGAGCCCGCTCGGGATCCCGGGCGCCGCTTTGGCCCTGGTCATCGCGCTGGTGACGCTTGCGAGCCTCTTCTTGGCTGACCCGATCTATCGCCGCGTGGTGTGGGCCGCCGCCGCCTGGTTCGGGGCTGGAATCGCCTATTTCTGGCTGTTCGCACGCAAGCGCCTGGTGCTTGCGCCCGAGGAAGTCGTGGCGCAGGAAAAGTCTACTCCGTAGCCGGTTCGGGCGCGGGCGTGGGCGCGGGCGTGGGCTCGACCGCCGGCTCGTCGACAGGGGCGACCTGTTCGGGCTCGCCAGCGGCGTCCGAACGCGGCGCAGCGCCACCGAGCTTCTGCCAGGCGCGACGATCGCCCGGTGCAAGGCGAGTGACCTTCTCGTAGCGCAGACGCGCCGTCTTCAGGTCACCTTTGGACATCGCCCAGTCCCCCTGCGCCAGCAAGCACGACGGCTCGTTCTCCCCGAGCGACACGCAGCGGCGAGTCCAGCGGTCAGCGAGCTCGGTCTGTCCCGCCGCCAAGAGGACGGCCGCCATCGTGCCCGCGGCGCGGGCGCTCTGCATGTCGAGCCCAGCCGCCCGCCTGGAGAGCTGCTCGGCCCGGGGCAAATCACCGCTGCGCAGGGCTTTGTCGGCCTCTTCCGTCAGATTTCCCGACAAGAGCTGGAGGGTCTTGGCATCGTCGGCCGGGACTTTCAGGCCGCTGAGCCAGGCCTTCTTGGCATCGGCCTCGCGTCCCAGCATGACCAGAACGTCGCCGTACAGCTCGAGTGTCTTGGCGCGACCGGGCCGGACACCGAGTGCCTGCTCGACCCAACGCAACGCTTCGCTCGGAGTACGCAACGTGAGGTAGAGCCCCGCTAGACCCTCCAGCGCCAAGCTTTGCGGATGGTTGAATACGGCGGTGCACATCTGCTTTTGAGCCCCCTGCATGTCGCCGAGCACCAGCAAGTCGCGCGCTTTCTCCCAGGCGCGCGAGCCTGCTGCCAGGGTGAGCGCCGTCACGTCTGCAGGCGGCTCTGCGACTTGATCACAGGGCTTTGCATCGCCGGGACCGAGCACCCACAGGCTCTCGGCCGAGGCGGCGGCGCTCGTCCGCGCGCCGTCGTCGGCCGCCCCGCGGGCTGGAGTGGAGCCGTCCGCTTCGGCAGGCTTGGCTTCCGAGGGGCCGTCGCTGGCCGAACGCGCGCTCGGAGCGCTGGGTCCGAGGCCGTCGTGACTGCGTTGCCAAAGCGCGAAGCCGACGCCGCCCAAGCCGAGCAGCCCGAGCACACCCCAAAGTAGACCGAGCGACTTGCCCTTGGGCGCCGGACGAGGCCGGGCGGAGGGCCCTGCCAGCGTCGCAGGGGCGAGCGGGGCCCGCATGGACGCGGGCGCTTGGGGCACAGGCACCGTGGCTGGTGGCGGTGGGGGGGTCGGCGCGGCGGCAACGGGGCGCCAGGAGGTCGGCGCGGGCGGAGTCGCGACCGGTCGGGGCGGATGGGAGCTCTGCGTGGGTAGGGGCTGCGTGGGTAGGGCCGCCGCAGGGCTCGCAGCGAAGAAATTCTTGGACTCGGCGATGATCGATTCGGTCAGCTGCACGCTGGGCGGACCATACGACGGGGCTCGAGCGACGGGCTTGTCCACCTCCCCGGCCGGTGCCCGCGCCATCGTGGGCCGGTCGTCGAAGCCGGGATCGAACTCGTCAGTGTGCGGGCCACCCTCCTCGCCCCCAACCAGCGTCGGACGTTCCTCGTCGTCGATGATGGTCGGCATCTCGTGACGCCACGCCGCCAAGCCTTCGATGTGCTTCTCGAGTGGCTTGAGAGACACCTCGAGGCTCCGTTCGTCGAACAGCGCACGGAGGTCGACCTTGACGACCCTTGCCGAGGAAAGGACCCGGTCAGCCGAAAACAGCTCCAACCAGACCCTGCGATGATCGACCGTCCCCACTTCGTCGACGATGAGCACGTCGGGACTGTGCGCCTGAAGCTGGGCCCAACGTGTCCGGGCCGGATCCAACGGGACGACCTGCACCTCGAGTCCGCGCGCCATGAGCGCCTGCCCAACCGCCGCGCCGCGTGTCACATCGTCGTCGGCGACCACCACTCGATGCGCGCGGCCGCTGCGTCGCCATTTGGAGGCGTCGGCGCGCTGTGGCAGCGAGAGGTCAGGCAGCGGCACCGCCTTGAGCTGGTCCGACGACAGGCTGCCGCGGCGGGCAGGATTCGCCGCACCCAGCGAACTGAGGCCCTTCTTGACCTCCCCTAGAACGCCGGTCGGCCGGAGCAAGCTGCTGAGGGATCGCATGTTCGAGGCGCTGGTGGTGGTCACCACTGGCGGGGGACGCGAAGACGCGCGTTCCGCGGCCGCCCGTTCGGCCAAGCGCCGAGCCACGGTGGCGAGGCGTGTGGCCAGAGCGGCCACGGGAACGTCACTCGACAGGATGCTGACGAGCAGGTCCCGGTCGAGCTCGCGCAGGGTGCTCTGCGCTTCGCGATCGGCGATGACCGCCAAGCGCGCCCGACCGGTGCGATCGGTCGTGCGCAGTCGCTCCAAGATCGGCAGCGCGTGTGTCGCCCCCAGAGCCAGCACGAGGTCGGGGGCGACGACGGGCAGGAGCTCGCCGAACGAGGCCGGGCCCGCGCGCTCGACGAACACACCTTCCCGCTCCAGGGCGGCCTCCAGCTCCGAAGCACGGTCTCCACTCGAGACCACGAGCACCGTCGGTTCGACTTTCATGGGGCGCGCAGAAGCCAGTGTACCAACCTCGGGCCTTCCGTCACCGCCTCCCCTCGAAACGCCCTCCCCTCCCCTACAAAAGCCTAGGCCGAGCGGCACCCGCTACCCCCAGGCGTAGAAAAATGAGAACCAGTACCCGCCCGAGCGCGAAGCCGGAGGGATAGTGGGCAGGCTACGCCTTTGGCAGAAGGACCTCGAAGAATCATGTCCAGAGCAAGCACCATCCAATCGAGAATATTTGCAGTCGCGACCTGCGCCTGTCTGGCGCTCACCGCTGCCGGCTGCGTGAAGAAGTCCGGAGACGACGGCTCCAGTAGCGGCGCCAAGACGGAGTTCGGCGGCAAGAAGCCGTTCCCGGACGGCGCGCCCATCACGGACCCGCCCGTACCCACCACCGCACCCGGGAACCCCTTGGTCGGCGCGAAGCTGTTCGTCGATCCTGAGTCGCTCGCGATGCTGCGCTACAACGTGCTCAAGACGCAGGATCCCGCCAAAGCCGCCATCATCCAGAAGATCGCCTTCGTCCCCCAGTCCATCTGGATGGGCAACTGGAACAGCAACATCTTCCGCTCCGTGGCTCACTTGATCGAGCGCGCCAAGGCCGAAGGGTCCGTGGCGAGCTTCATCGCCTACAACGTCCCCTACCGGGACTGCGGTCAGTACTCGAGCGGCGGCCTATCCGGCAAGGAGGCGTACCAGCATTGGATCCGCAACGTGCAGGCCGGCATCGGCGCCGACCCGGCCCTCGTGGTGCTCGAGCCGGACGCACTCGGTCACTTCCAGGAATGCCTGAGCGAGGAGCAGAAGGCGGAGCGCATGGCGCTTCTGAACGACGCGGTGCGCGTCCTGCGCCAAGGCCCGAAGACGGCCGTTTACCTGGATGCAGGGCATGCACGTTGGGTGCCGGCCGAGGAAATGGCCGAGCGCTTGAAGCTCGCAGGCGTCGAGTACGCCAACGGCTTCTCGCTCAACGTGTCGAACTACGTCACGACCGAAGAGAACCTGGCGTACGGCAAGAAGATCTCCGCGCTCATCGGCGGCAAGCACTTCATCATCGACACCAGCCGTAACGGTGCAGGACCGGTCGAGCCGCCTTCCACCAACCCCGAGGAGGGCTGGTGCAATCCGCCCGGCCGCAAGATCGGCGCCCTTCCGACGACCGACACCGGCGAGCCCCTGTGCGACGGCTTCCTCTGGCTCAAGCGCCCGGGTGAATCCGACGGCGAGTGCAAGAACTCCAGCCCTGCACACCAAGGTCCCAAGGCCGGCGTGTGGTGGGAAGAGCGCGCGATCGAGCTGGCGCAGTAAGTCGCAACCCCCTGAAAAGAAAGGCCCGATCGAGCGCTGCTCGGTCGGGTTTTTTTTCGCCTCTGGTCCCTTTCGGGCGCTTCATCGATGGTAGCGGTCGGAATCCTACATGTTGCGCACTCCTCAATGGACGGTCACTCGATGAAACGAACCTCGGTCCTCACGGCCATGGGCCTGGCGCTGGCCAGCGGCGTCGCCGCGTGCGGCGCGAAAGGCCCTCCCGCTCCTGCGCAAGACGGATCGGGAGGCCTGGGCGCATCGAGCTCAGGCGGCAGCGCCTCCGGCGGGGCGACGGAAACGGGCTCCGGCGGGACGGGTGGTGGCGCGAGCTCCGGGGGCGCGTCGAATGCGACGGGGGGTTCCGGGACCGGGGGCCAGGCATCCGGCGGTGCAGACGGCTCTGGCGGAGGAGCCGGAACGACGCCGCCCGAGCTCGTCACGTCGGGACCGGACGACTACTGGAACACGCAGACAGTGGTGACGGAGACGACTGCGGCCCCCGATTTGGTGGTCAACGTAGCGACCACTTTCCAGCGTTGGGATGGCTTTGGGGGCACCTTCAACGAAATGGGCTGGGATGCCCTGATGGCAGTCAGCTCGGAGATCCCGCGCGCACTCATGCTGCTCTTCGACGCGCAGGATGGGGCCAATTTCGCCTTCGGCAGGATTCCGATTGGCGCCAGCGACTATGCGATGAGCTGGTACACGCTCGCCGAAACGGCCAACGATTTCGAGATGGAGAATTTCTCTATCGAGCGCGACCAGGAGATGCTCATTCCGTTCATCCATGCGGCCCAGGAAGTGAAGCCGGACATCCGCTTCTTTGCCAGCCCCTGGGTCGTCCCGAACTGGATGATGGACGGCAGCAAGAACATGAAGAGCGACCCAGAGACCCTGGAGGCCCACGCGCTCTACTTCGCCAAGTTCGTGCAGGCCTACGCTGAAGAAGACATCGTCGTCGAAGCAATCCACCCGCAGAATGAGCCGGGGTATGCCCGCGTCCACTGGACGCAGGAGCTGTTCATCGACTTCATCAAGAGCTACCTCGGTCCGAAGTTCGTCGAGCTCGCTGTCGATTCCGAAGTGTGGTGCGGCACCATGTCGCATCCCGACGACGGCACGATTGCAACGACCTTGGCGGCAGACGCCGAAGCCATGCAGTACGTCAAAGGCTTCGGCCTGCAGTGGAACCTGCAGAGTACGGTCGCAGACTTGGCTCCTCTCGCCCCCGTGATGCAAACGGAACACAAGTGCGGCAACTACAATTTCGAGACCCCGTACTGGGATCAAAGCCGGTATGACCCGAGCAAGCCGCAAAACGATCACCTCTACGGCGAAGAGAGTTGGCAGCTGATCCGGGATTGGATCGTGGCCGGGGTCAACTCGTACTCGGCGTGGAACATGGTGCTCGATACCGTCGGGAAGAGTCTCGACGGCTGGCCCCAGAATGCCCTCTTGGTCGTCGATCGGTCCGCGCAAACCCTGATCGTGACGCCCGCCTACCACGTATTCCGGCACTTCTCGCAGTACATTGCCCCCGGTGCGACGCGAGTCGAGATCACCGGCAGTAGCGACTCCCTAGCCTTCCTGAACCCGGACGGGAGCATCGTGACCGAGGTCTACAACAGTGAGGACGGCCCGAAGGTGGTGATCGCCCAGGTCGGGGGGCGCACCCTCCAGTTCGACGTTCCAGGCCACGGTTGGGCAACTCTGCGGGTCGCGCCGTGAACGGCACTGTGAGGCCATCCTAGCCGAATCCGGCTTCCGGCCGGTCTCAGCGGCTGAAGGTCGGGACGACCTGGTCGTCGAAGGAGATGACCCCAATGCCGTAGCCGTCCTGGTCCGAGTCGGCGACGAACTCGCGCCAGTCAGGGTACGAGCGCTTGAGGTCCTCCCAGAGTACGGGCACCTCGCCGACCCAGTTCCCCGTGAAGGTCCCCGTGCGCGTGACTTCGTCGGGAACGATGTCGTGGAAGGCGATGAGGCCGCCGCGGCGGACCAGCGGGGCGTAGGCTTCGAAGTCGTGCCTCGCGCCGTCGTAGCTGTGGTCTCCGTCGATGAAGAGGAGATCGAGCTTGCGCTCGCCGAGGGCCGCCGAAACTGCACGCACGGTCTGCGGGTCATAGGAGGATGCATCCAAGAACAGGCGCTCCTGCCCGGTAGGCGCGAAATACGAAAGCTGCGCCTTGTTTCGCACGTACAAGTCGATCGCGCCGACGAAGGCGACGTTCGGATGAGCGAGCGACAAGAGCAGATTCGTCCCACCCCCCGCCACTCCGATCTCCAGCACCGCCCGGGGCGCCGCTGCTCGCACGAACTCGAGGAACGGCACGATCTCTGCCCACTTCTGGTTGGCGAAGAGTGCCTCCCCGGCCCGTGTCACCAGCTCGCTCACGTCGGGCGCATGTTGAATCCGATCGCGCTGGGCAGCGCGATCGCTCGACCGCTCGAACCTACGCCCCTGCCACCGATCGGCCGCTACGTGGAAGGGACGGCCCTCGGGTCCGTGCTGGATCAGGCGCCGGGTCGCGCGCGTATTGAGTGCGAAATCGAGACGGGCGAATGGCTCGGCCACCGCAGAGACTGCACGCTGAACGGGCGTCCGTAGTGAGGATTTCATCGGTCTACTTTCTCCCCGTGAGGTACTCGCGCGGCGTCGTGCCGAGCAACTCGCGGAAGACGCGGTGAAACTGGGCGTAGCTGCCGAAGCCGGCGTCGAGCGCGGCCTGCAAGAGGTTGCCGCCACCGGGAGCCACCAGCGTGAAGAAGCGCTCGATGCGCAAACGGTTCTTGTAGCTGACGAGCGACACGCCCATCTCGTCCTTGAACGTGCGGGCCAGGCGCGAGGCCGACAGACCGAAGCGTTGAGCCAGCTGCTGCGCGCTCAGCGTGGGGTCCTTGTGCATGGCGTGCACCACGGAGATGACGAGCGAATCGCGGTCGTCTTCGCCCACGCGGGGCAAGCGCGACAAGAGCGAGCGCCAGGGCAGCTCATCCGCACCACGGCGGATGTCGTCGACGATGCTGCCCAGTAAACGACAGAAGATGGCGGCCTGCACCTGCTTGCTCTCGTCGACCGGGCTGCCGCTACGGGCCGCGTCGTTGGCCATGAGGCCAATCACGCCGCTGCGGCCCAGAATGGGCGTGATCGCGTTCCAGCCGTGACCCACGATGCGCGTCTCGCCGCCCACCTGCACGATGAGCGGCACGTCCGCAAAGATGATCCAGCGCCCGACGCCGCTCAAGACTTGAGCTTTCGCCTCGCGGTGGTGAAAGCCTTCGTGGAAGTAGATGTGGTGCTCGTCGGTGGTCTCACCCGCGAGCCCCGTGCCCCAGGTGCCGCACAGGTGCTCGCCGCCTTTGTCGTAAACGAAGATGGCCGCCCGCTCGAGGCCGATGCGATCCCGCGCGAGCTCGACGGCGCGCCGAAAGACCAGATCGAGATCTTGATAGCTCGCGAGCTCGTCGGCCGCGGCCAGCACCGACACACCGCCCGAGCCGGCGGGTAGCGTGCGCGGCGAGCTCAGGTCGCGGCCCAAGACCTTGGGCCAGTCGACCTCTTTGGGCGAGAAAGACCGGGGTGAGAAGTCGCGCGTCATTCGCTTCTACGGCCTCAGGCTACAGGAGACGACCACCGCCCGAACCGGCAAGGCGCCGCCATCCGAGAAATGATCTTGGCCTAACTGTGCAAAATCGCCACACCTGTTCTCGGCTCCTATTTCAGCATAGTTGCAACTGGAGCGCACAATCGGCCGGGAGCGAGCACTAGTCAGAAGGAAAACGAGTGTCTACATCCGCGCCTTCTGCAAGACTCCTCCCGACACCTCCTACTTCAGGCTGGCCCAGGCTCGAAGGAACATCACGTGGATTCGGCACCTCCCTCTTCCGGCGAATCGGCGCGCGTTCGAGCGCGCGTGGGGCTCGTCATCGCCGGTAAGTGGAAGGTCGAGTCGGTGCTCGGCGTCGGCGGCATGGCTGCCGTCTACTACGCCGTCCACGAGCACAATCAGCGCCGCGTCGCGATCAAGGTGCTCCACCACGAATACAACCACCTGGAGGACATCCGCGGGCGCTTTGCCCAGGAGGCGCGGGCAGCGAACCGCGTGAACCATCGGGGTGCCGTTCCCGTCCTCGACGACGGATTGCTCGACGACGGCACGCCCTACATGGTGATGGACTTCCTCGAGGGGCAATCCCTGCAGCAGCGGCAGGAAAAATGCGGCGGCGTGCTCTCGGTCGAAGAAGTCTTTTCCGTGACGGAGCGCCTGCTGGAGATCTTGGAGGCTGCCCACGCCGCCGCAGTCCTGCATCGTGACGTGAAGCCCGACAACGTGTTCTTGACCGCCGACGGCGAGGTCAAGCTGCTCGATTTCGGTATTTCCAAGGTGATGGGAGTCGACCAGAAGACCCACAAGACGCAGGTCGGCTCCATGATGGGAACGCCGACCTTCATGTCGCCGGAACAAGCGCGTGGACGTTGGGACGACTTGGACCCCCGTGCCGACGTGTTTGCCGTCGGCGCAACGATGTTTGCGGCGCTGACCGGGCGACCGATTCATCAAGCTGACGTGCTCAACGAGCTCCTGCTCAAGGTGATGACCGAGCAAGCGCCCGACGTGCGCGCGATCGCGCCGAAGGTCCCGGAGTTTGCCGCCCGTGTGGTCAACCGCGCGCTCGCCTTCAACAAGCAGCAGCGCTTCTCGAGCGCCTTCGAAATGCGCCAGTCGGTGCGCGAGGTGAACCTCCGTTTCAATCGTTCGCTGCACTCGCTCCTCGATGACGGCATCCCCCGATCGGCCGTCGGTAGCTCCCCGGCGATCAGTGGCGACCGCACGACCCATCGGCCAGTCACCATCTCGGAATGGCCGCCTTCGCCGTTCCAAGATCAAGTGGCGAAGATCCGCCGGCTCGCCTTCGGAGGTCTCGGCCTTTTCGCTGCGATTGCGACCATCGTCACCTACGCGGACATCCGCGCGCGGGACGAGGCGAAGAGCTCACC
>Ga0164308_10000711_pt1 | contig 18002 bp, 11 predicted proteins | sample Whisoiple_246_MG_FD_109983 | JGI IMG/M metagenome (GOLD analysis project Ga0164308, IMG submission 109983) | Soil microbial communities amended with fresh organic matter from upstate New York, USA - Whitman soil sample_246_MG | ecosystem: Environmental > Terrestrial > Soil > Unclassified >...
GAATCGGACACCTGTGTCTCGCGAGAGACGAAGGGGTCCGTAGGAGACCTTCCTGCTCCGAACCCGTCAGCTAACCCGGTAGGCGAGAAGGAAGGAAAGGAGTGCGCCCACGTGGCGTCCAACCAGCCTGCCCCCGAGGCCCCGTCACCCTTCAGGTCCGACAGCTTCGGAGACGAGGGCAGGACGTGGGAGGAATGGAACCCCACCGAGGAGTCCATCCGTCCCGTACGCGGCCGGCATCGCGTAGCCAAGCAGCGCGGCCTCGCCCGTAGCTCCACCGTCCTCGGCGTCGGGGTCATCGCGGCCGTCGGTGCGGGTGGCATGGCCACCGCGCAGAGCAAGCCGCCGGTCTCCATCTCTCTTCCCGATTCCATCGCGGACAATCTTCCTGACGCCAAGTCCCTGCCCGGCGTGGGCGCGTTCATGTCCGGCGACTCCGACTCGGACCACGAGACGGTCGCCGCTTCCTCCCCCCTCACCACCGCGGGCATCACCGCGGCCGAGGCCGAGGGAGGCGCCACCGACGCGGGTGAGGCGCTGCGCGCCCGCATCCTCCAGCAGGCCGAGCAGCAGCAGGCCGGAGCCGACGCCGAGGCCAAGGCCGCCCAGGAGAAGGCGGCGGCCGAGGCGGCCGCGGCCCAGGCGGCGAAGCAGCAGAGCGTGGCCGAGGCCGAGGCCGCCGCGAAGAAGAAGGCGGCGGAAGAAGCGGCGGAGAAGAAGGCGGAGGCCGAGCGCCTCGCCAAGCTCGCCGCCAGCTACGCCGTACCGACCTCGTCGTACTACATCAGCTCGACCTTCGGCCAGGCCGGTTCGATGTGGTCCTCCGGGCACCACACCGGGCTGGACTTCGCGGCCCCGACCGGGACCCCGGTCAAGGCCGTGCACAGCGGCACGGTGAAGTCGGCCGGCTACTCCGGTTCGTACGGCTACCGCACGGTCCTGGAGCTCGACGACGGCACCGAGATCTGGTACTGCCACCAGTCCTCGATGGACGTGTCCGCCGGGCAGAAGGTCACCACCGGCCAGACCATCGGCCGGGTCGGCGCCACCGGCAACGTGACGGGTGCCCACCTGCACCTCGAGGTCCACACCGCGGACGGCACGGGCATCGACCCGATGGCCTGGCTCCGCGGCAAGGGCCTCACGATCTGATCCCACGCGCCGGCGACCGGCGCGGCAGAACCCCGGCGGCCCTGACGCACGACCCCCCGACGTCAGGGCCGTCGGCCTGTCCGGGGCCGTGGCGGCCGGGAGCGGGCGGCGGTGGCCGGGCACGCCGCCGGCGGAACGGAATAGTCGCCTCCGCCGGCTGGTTGTTCCTGGGCATGACGTCTTTGCGCCCGCTCGGTTCATCGAGCCTTCAGGTCTTTCCCCTCGCCCTCGGCGGCAACGTCTTCGGCTGGACCGCCGACGAGGAGCGGACGTTCGCCGTCCTCGACGCGTACGTCGCGGCCGGCGGCAACTTCATCGACACCGCCGACTCCTACTCCGCCTGGATCCCGGGCAACGAGGGTGGTGAGTCGGAGACCCTCATCGGCAAGTGGCTGGCGGCCCGTTCCCGCCGCGACGACGTCGTCATCGCCACCAAGGTCGGCGCCCACCCCTCGTACAAGGGGCTCTCGTCCACCACGATCAAGGCGGCGGCCGAGGCGTCCCTGCGCCGGCTCGGCACCGACCACATCGATCTGTACTACACGCACTTCGACGACGAGAGCGTCCCCGTCGAGGAGATCGTCACCGCGCTCGACCAGCTGGTGAAGGCGGGGACCGTGCGCGAGATCGCCGCCTCCAACATCAGCCCCGAGCGGCTCCGGGCCTCCCTGGAATTCTCCGAGCGCGAGGGCCTGGCCCGCTACGTCGCGCTGCAGCCGCACTACAACCTCGTCTCGCGCGACACCTACGAGGGCGCCCTCCAGGACACGGCGGCCGCCGCCGGTCTCGCCGCGGTCCCGTACTTCGCGCTCGCCGCGGGCTTCCTCACCGGCAAGTACCGGCCGGGGACGACCGTCGAGAGCGCGCGGGCCGAGGGCGCCGGCAAGCACCTGGAGACCGAGCGCGGCCGCAAGGTGCTCGCCGCGCTCGACCGGATCGCCCAGGAGCACGACGCCGAGATCGCCACGGTCGCCCTCGCCTGGCTGACCTCCCGGCCGACCGTCACCGCGCCCATCGCCTCCGCGCGTACCGTCGAACAGCTGCCCGCGCTGGTGGCGGTGGCAGGCCTCCGGCTGAGTGAGCAGGAGCTCGCGGAGCTGACCGAGGCATCCGCCTGAAACCACCCGCGGGACGACCTCAGGCGGGCGGCGGGGTCCGCCGCCCGCCGTCGTCCATGTACGGGTTGGGTCCGCCGTAATGCCGGTGCGGCGCGGGGAGCTGCTGCGGCTGCGGGGGCGGACCGCCGCGGGGGTACTGCCGGGGAAACGGGGGCGGTACGGGCGGCCGGTGGGCGCGCAGCCGGCCGGTCGCATGGGCCGCGTACGTCAGGGCCGGTCCCGCGATCTCCCGGCGCTGCCAGAGGTGGTGCAGCAACTCCTGCTCGCGCAGGGCGAAGTCCTTGCCCGCCCCGTCGTGGCGCGCCCTCCGGCGCAGCATGGCCAGGGACGTCGCGAACGACTCGTACTCGGCGACGGCACGGGCCGCCGCCTTGCCCCGGGCGCGGTCGGGGTGGCCGTTCCAGTGCCTGGCCATGTCACGCGCCATGCCCCGCGCCCGCATCGAGGCCAGCGCGAGCGGCTCTGCGGGGGCCAGCCAGCCGGCCGCCGCGTACACCGGCAGCTCGGTGGAGAGCGTGCGCAGCTCCCGCTGGCGCGACCAGATCGCCAGCCAGGTCACCAGACCGAAGGACGGCATCATGAAGACGCCGTACACCAGGTAGAAGCCGTACGGGCCGAACGCCGACGAGCCGTTCCACAGGGCGTGCATGCCCATGGCGAGGACGAGCCCCACCAGGGGCAGGACGACGCGGCGTACCCGGTGGCGTGCCCCGCCGAGCGCGGCGATGCCGAAGCCGATGCCGGAGAGCACGGTGAACAGGGGATGCGCGAACGGCGACATCACCACGCGGACGAAGAACGTCCCGGCGGTCACCGAGGCGAAGCCCGTGGTGCCGAGCTGCTGGTCCTCACCGAAGGCGTTGCCCAGGTAGAGGATGTTCTCGGTGAAGGCGAAACCGGTCGCGGTGAAACCGGCGACCACGATGCCGTCGACGATCCCGCCGAACTGCCGTCTGCGGAAGAGGAAGATCAGCAGGACCGCGATGGCCTTCGCGCTCTCCTCGACCACCGGCGCGACGAGCGTGGCCCCGAGCGTGTCGGCGCTCGCCGGATCCGCGGTCGCCGTCGCTATCCACCGGGTCGCGAAGGAGTTGGCGATGATGGCCACGAGCGCCGCGGCGCACGCACCCCAGGAGAAGGCGAACAGCAGATTCCGCCATGGCCCCGGTTCGACCCGGTCCAGCCAGCGGAACGCCGCCATCAACAGCGGCACGGGCAGCACCGCCAGCCCCAGACCCACCAGGAAGCCCTCGGTGCCCGTCTGCTGACGTACCAGCGCCAGGATCACCAGACCGCACAGGGCGAGCACCGTGATCACCGCACCGGCACGGAACGCCTTGCTGCGCCAGACCATGCCGACGCGGCGGGGCCGGTAACGCCACTGGCCTCGCTCCGGGACGGCGCCCAGGAACTCGTCGAGCTGCTGCCCTTCGAGAACCGGGACGGCCGGCTGCTGGTGCTGCACGGACCCCTCGGACATCCGACGACCCTAACGAGGGCGACTGACACCTGGCCACGCAGCCGGGGCCGGGGCACCGGCCCATGGCCGATCAGCGACGGGTGAACAGCACGTCGTGCACGACGTGCCCCTTGTCCAGGCCCTGCCCCTCGAAGCGGGTCAGCGGCCGGAACGCGGGCCGCGGCGCATAGCCACCGTCCGCCTGGGTGTTCTCGAACAGGGGGTGCGCCGACAGGACTTCCAGCATCTGCTCCGCGTACGGCTCCCAGTCCGTGGCGCAGTGGACGAGCGCGCCCGGCTTCAGCCGCTGCGCCACCAGGTCGAGGAACTCCGTCTGGATCAGCCGCCGCTTGTGGTGCCGCTTCTTGGGCCACGGGTCGGGGAAGTACACCCGGAGCCCGTCCAGAGCGGCCGGTTCCAGCATCTCGCGGAGCAGGATGATCGCGTCGCCGTTGGCGACACGGACGTTGGAGACCCCCGCCCGGTCCGCGAGGCCCAGCAGGTTGCCCTGGCCGGGCGTGTGCACGTCGACGGCCAGGATGCCGGTGTCCGGGTCCTCGGCCGCCATCTGGGCCGTCGCCTCGCCCATGCCGAAACCGATCTCCAGGACCACCGGGAGACCGTCGAACAGTGTGGGGAGGTCGAGGACACCGCGGCCGTCGATGTCCAGGCCCCACTTGGGCCACAGACGCTGGAGCGCGTCCTCCTGGCCGGCGGTCACCCGGCTGCGGCGCGGCTGGAAGCTGCGGATCCGGCGCTCGTGGTGCGAGCCCGCCGGATCGGCCGCCGGACCACCGGGGAAGCGGGGTTCCTGGCGCAGTCTCCGCTGGCGCTCGAAGGAGGCCGCACGGCGCGCCGCCGCGTCCGCCTCGGCGTCGGTGGCTGCCTCCGCGCCGGAGGGGTCCGGTGCGGCGTCGAGGCCGGGGCCGGGCGCGGAGTCCGGCGCCGAGCCGGGCGTCTCCGGGGCGGGGCCGGGCGTCTCTGGGGTGGGGTTCAGGGGCTCAGACACAATGACCCGATTCTACGGCGGGAGGCGTCCACCCCGTCGCGCGAGCCCGCAGCAGGGCCCGTCGCGCCACCTCCCTCCCGATGGGCAGGGACGCGGTGGCCGCGGGGGACGGGGCGTTCAGCACGTGCACCGTGTGCGGGGCGTCCCGGATCAGGAAGTCGTCCACCAGGGTGCCGTCGCGCAGGACCGCCTGGGCCCTCACACCGGCCGGAGAGGGCCGCAGGTCGGCCTCCGTCACCTCGGGCAGCAGACGCCGCACGGCCCGGGTGAACGCGCTCTTCGACAGCGATCTGTGCATCTCGCCCGCCCCGTACCGCCAGTGGCGCCGGGCGATCCGCCAGGAGCCGGGCCAGGCCAGGGTGGCGGCCAGCTCGCCCGGACGGACGACGGTGCGGTCGTATCCCTCGCGTGCCAGCGCCGGCACGGCGTTCGGTCCGACGTGGACCGAGCCGTCGACCCCCCGCGTCAGGTGCACCCCGAGGAAGGGGAACGCGGGGTCGGGCACCGGATAGACGAGGCCGCGCACCAGCTCGGGTCTGGCCAGCTCGTAGTACTCCCCGCGGAAGGGCACGATGCGTGCCCCCGGCTCGTCGCCCGCGAGCAGCGCGACCCGGTCACTGTGCAGTCCCGCGCAGTTGACCAGCACGCGGGCCCTGACCACCTGGCCGTCGGCCGTGCGCACCGCGACACCCCAGGGACGCCGGTCGACGGCGACGACCTCCGCGCCGTAACGGATCTGCCCGCCGGACGCGGTCACCTCGGACGCGAACCGGACGGCCACCGCGGTGAAGTCGCACACCCCCGTGGTGCCCACCCGGATCGCCGCCAGGCCGCGCACGTGCGGCTCGTACTCCGTGATCTGGGCGGGTCCGAGCTCCCGGACCGGCAGGCCGTGCGCCCGGCCGCGCTGCACCAGCGCGTGCAGCCGGGGGAGCTCCGCCCGGCCGGTCGCGACGATCAGCTTGCCCGTCACCGCGTGGTCGATCCCGTGCTCCATGCAGAAGTCCACCAGCTCGGCGGCGCCCCGCACCGCGTAGCGCGCCTTGAGCGAGCCCGGGGCGTAGTAGATGCCGCTGTGGATCACCCCGCTGTTGCGCCCGGTCTGGTGCCGGGCCGGGCCCCACTCCTTCTCCAGCACCGTGACCCTGGTGCCGGGCGCGGTGCGCGTGAGCGCGTACGCGGTCGACAGACCGACGATTCCGCCACCGATCACCAGCACATCGCAGTCGTACGCCGCGTGCGTCATCATCACGCCACCTCCCACCCCGATAGTGCACTGACCCACTGACAACGCGCTCAAACCAGGGAGGGCGCCAGCGTGGCGAAACGTTTCGCACCCGGATCCGGCGAAACCGGGGCGTACCGGTGGCGCCGGGGCCGACCGCGATTCAGGCGGGGGAGACGAGGAGGGGCCGGGCGCGCTCCCGCAGCTCGGCCACCCGGGGCTCGTCCCCGTACGGTTCCAGGCGGTGCAGCAGGTCGCGCACGTACTCCGTGGTGCGCGCCGAGGAGATCCGTCCCGCCACCTCCACGGCCCGGGTCCCCGCCGCGCAGGCCGCGTCGAGGTTGCCCGACTCCAGCTCGGCCACCGCGGACACGACGAGCCGCAGTCCGTGCGACCGGACGAACTCGTCGGTGGGTTTCGACAGGGCCTGTTCGGTGAAGCGACGCACCTGGCGGGGCGCCTTGAGGTCGCGGTAGCACTCGGCGGCGTCGGCGGCGAATCTGTCGTACGAGTAGAACCCGAGCCACGTCGGGTCGGAGTCACCGGTCCGGGAGCGCTCCAGCCAGCTCTCGGCGGCTCTGAGCGCGGCCCCCGCGGCCGGTGCGTCGCCGGCCTTGGCATGGGCGCGCGCCTCCACGAGCCGGAAGAAGCTCATGGTCCGTGCGGTGGCCAGCCCGCGGTTGCGTTCGACCGCGGCCTGGGCGAGATCCACGCCCTCGTCGGCGAAGCCCCGGTAGGTCGCCTGAAGAGACATCGACGCCAGCACGTAACCGCCCAGCGGTACGTCGGCGGCGGCGCGGGCCAGGCGCAGCGCCTGGATGTAGTAGCGCTGCGCGGCCTCCTGCTGGCCGGTGTCGAAGGCCATCCACCCGGCGAGCCTGGTCAGCTCGGCGGAGGCGCCGAAGAGCGCCCGGCCCACCTCGTCGCTGTAGGAGCCCAGCAGCAGTGGTGCGGCGTCGACGCGTAAGCACTCCGGAACCATGGAGGAACGCCAGTCGCCCCCTCCGTACTTGGAGTCCCACCTGCGCGCGTCCTGAGCGGCCTCGCGCAGCTTGGTCACATCGCTGTGGCCCACGCGCAGGAGCGTGCCGTCGGCCGCACCCGCGGTGTCCGGACCCGGCTGGACGGGAATCTGCGCCCCTGGTGCGCCCTCGGGGGCGAGGATCGAGGCCTGGGCGGCCGCCGGGGCCCGTGCCACCGACGGGTCGGCGGGGGTTATGAGCCACCGGGACGCGGGGGTCGCATAGGCGCTCACCGCGAAGGAGCCCGCCAGTGACTGCCAGATTCCGCCGCCGCCCCGGCGGCCCGCGAGATCCAGCCGGTACAGATCGGTCGCCGACCGCACCGCCTCACCCACGTCGCGGGGGAAGGCGAGGCCGACCTCCGGCGCCGGATCGGCGTCGGCGAGCCCGATCTCGTGCAGCGGCACGGGACGGCCGAGTTTGGCCCCTATCGCCGCCGCGATCAGATGCGGCGCCGCGCCCTGCGGCACCATGCCCTTGGCGACCCACCGGGCCACCGACGTCTTGTCGTAACGAAGGGTCAGACCCCGCTGCGCCCCGAGGTCGTTGACCCGTCGGGCAAGCCCGGCGTTGCTGATTCCCGCGAGGGCGAGAACCGTGCCGAGCTTCTCGTTCGGCCCGCGTTGCTCCCTGGACATAGCCACCCCTCGACACACAGACGGCTGCCGCGTCACCGTCGGGCGCGCGGCATTCGTACCGTGTTCTCCCCAGCTACGGTCCCGGGCACTCCGGCCGCACACGCATTTGGCCAGGCCCCGTGGAATATGCCGCCCTGCCGAGAACATCGGTAAACCCAGCGTAGTTCGCCGCATCCCCACCGTTAAGGGGCAGACCTCCGTATGGCGGGAATGTTGTCCGTGCGGCGCGAGGCGCGGAGGTGTCGTGCTCCTGATGTGTGGCCGTGCGCCCGGCCGTGCGCTCTGCCCCGGCCGAATCGCAAGCGCTTCGATGGGTCCTGCGTGGGTCGGCCCGCCGAACTGGACTCGGCGGGCTGGGGGAGACCGCCGCTCCAATCCCCGCGGGCGGCGAACCGGTCCGGGAGGTGATGACACCTCCCGGACTGTGCGCCGCACGGGCGGGGATTCGGTAGGGCGGACGTGCGGACCGGCGCACCGGGGGGATGCGCCGGCCCGCACGCCGCGGCACCGGACGGATGGGCCGCGGGGCGCTCCGGCGGTCCCGGGGGAGGGCCGCCGACGGTCCGGGGGACGTGGCGGCGGGCGTGCCGCGCGAGCTGCCGAAGGCGAAACGCGCGGTTCCCCGGCGATCGGAAAATGGCTGGATAGCGCCGGTCGGACGGGGTGTGGCGAGGCCGCCCGACTATGGCCGGATTACACGGGTTCCGCGGCTCGGCCGGGGCAGGGACCACCTCAGGGGCCGATCGCCGTAACTCGCCGAAGATCCCGTTCTGTTGCGAGGGCGCCCACGGAGCCGTGGCCAGGCCTTTGCCAGGGGCGCATGCGCATCCTGTGTGCGCCGCCCGTACCCCCTCCCGGGCGCCGTTGTCGTGGCAGCATGTCCCGCGACGGCGTTCCCGTGTCCTGGCGCGCCGGTTCGTCCACAGCCTGTGGAGGCGGCGATGCGTTGGTTGGTGGGGTGGAGCAGTATCGCCGCGAGCTTCGGCACCGTGGGCGCGGTCGGCCACCACGGGGAGGGACGCACCGTGCACCCGGTCGGCTCCCAACTCCTGTGGGGCGACCCGGATCCGCTCTGGGCCGTGGGCGACTGGAGACCTGACGAGATCCGCGTCGTCACGGTCGCGACACCCGAGGGGGCGCCCACCACCCGCCTCGCCGTCCTCGGCTGCTGCGGGGCCACCGACGAGCAGCTCCGCGTCGGGCTGCTGGCCGCCCGCGGCGGGGCACTGCGCCATCTCACCGCCTGGCCCGGCAGTTACACGGCGGTCGTACAGATCGGCCGCCGCATCACCGTGGCCGGGGACCTCGCCGGTGCGCGCCCCGTCTTCCACACGCCCTGGGCCAACGGCACCGCCTACGCCACCGCGGCCCTCCCGCTCGCCGACCTCATCGAGGCGCAGCTGGACATCGGTCACCTCGCCGCATTGCTGGCCTGCCCCGAGACCCCCGAGGCGCTGGGCGACGGCACCCCCTACGCCGGGGTCAAGCGGATCCCGCCCGGGCACGCGCTGATCCTCCGGGAGGGCTCCCGCGAGATCACCGGATACGAGGCGGTGGCCTCGCTCGCCGTCGCCGCCCCCCAGGCCGACCCGGTGAGCGCGGTCGAAGGCGTACGCGACGCGCTCGTCGAAGCCGTCCGCGCGCGGCTCACGGCCCCGCGCCACGCTCCGGAGACCCTGCCGCCCGACCCGGGGCCCGTGCCCGGCATGGGTCCCGCCGAACGCCGGGCGGCCCGGGGGGCGCCCGTCCCCGGTATCGGCGCCGACCTCTCCGGCGGCAGTGCCTCCGCCACTCTCGCGCTGCTCGCCTCGGGACTGCCCGGGCTGCCGGGCACCGTGCTCGGCCACGGGACGGGCGCGGGCGAACGCCTGCTGGCCGTCACGTTCAACGACCTCTCCGCACCGGGCCGCGAGGACGAGATGGAGCGGGCCAGGGCCATCGCCGCCAGCCCCCGTCTGCACCACGTGGTCGTGGCGGCCGGCGAGGAGGCGCTGCCCTACGCGTCACTGGAGAGCGGCCCGCTCACCGACGAACCCGCCCCCTCCCTGGTCGTCGCCGAACGCCACCGCCGCCGGCTGTCCGCGGGCAGCGCGGACCACTTCGTCGGCCACGGCGCACGGCAGGTCCTGGACGCGCACCCGGCACGGCTGGCCGACCTCCTCATGGACCGGCGCAGACGTCACCTCCTGCGGCCCGTCGCCGCGCTCGCCCGGGCCGAAGGCCCCTCCACCCACTCCCTGTTCGTCCCGCTGGCCGTCTACCGGGCGGCCCGTCGGCTGGCCCGTACGTCCTACCGCACCGGGCTGGAGACGGCCGCGTCCCTGCTGCCCGACGCCAACCGGGACGCCCCCGACCTCGACACCCCGGCCGATGCCTCGCTCGCCTCCCTCGCCTGGTCACGGCCGGGGCCTGCCGCCCGGTGGCTCACCGGGGAGGCCCTCGCGGAGGTATCGGTCCGTCTCCAGGAGGCGGCACTCCGGCCGGCCTTCGTCCAGCGCCCCGGAGAGGCGAGGGCCCGCGCCGCACTCGCCCGGCACGCGGCGGACCAGCGGATCCTGGAACAGGCGGCGGAGATCCGCAGCCAGCGCCTGCACGCCCCGTACCTCGACAACCAGGTCGTCCGGGCGGCCCGCGCCCTCCCGGAGTCGCTACGGGTCCAGCCGGGGGCCCGGGCCGCGATCCTGCGCCGGGTCCTCGCGGGCGCCGGTATCCACGACCTGCCGCCCGGCTGGGGCACCCCGTCGCAGGCCACCTCCACCGCGGCCGGGCGCATCGGCCTGCGTACCGCCCTGCCCGAACTGATCGCCCTCTTCGACGCCCCGCTGCTCGCCGACGCGGGCCTGGTCGAGGCCCGCGTGGTCCGCAAGGCGCTGCGCGCGGCCTCCGAGGGCGAACCCCTCCCCCTGGACGGCCTGGCCGAGCTGGCCTCCACGGAACTGTGGCTCCGCCGCCTCGTCACCCGCCGGGGCACCTGCTGGACCGGCACGGCGGCCCCACGGCAACGCGCCGTCGCGGGCGGCGTCGTCCCGGCCCGCCGCACCCTCCAGCCGTAGCCGCGGGCCGACGAGCCCGTCGCGGAGCGCCAGGGGGCGCGGCCTGACACCCCAGGACGTGATCGGGCTCCTGACCGGCGTCACCCGGGAGTTCAGCGGCAGCTGATGCGCGACTCGGCCCAGTCCGCCAGTGCGACGTCGCCGAGCGGGCCCGAGGGCTCCACGACGAGCCGGATCGTCCGCAGGCCCTCGATGCCGACGCTCAACGGCACCGCAGGCTCACCGCCTCGCACCACGGGGGACTGCCACAGCCGTGCGCCCTCCCCGTCGTACACGGAGAAACGCACGGCACCGAGTCCCAGCGTCAGGTCGTCGACCCCGACCAGCGCGTCGTAGCGGGCGCACGTCCGGTTGAGCTGGACGGTGACGGACGAGCGGGAGGGCGCGGTGACCCCGTGGGCGTACGTCGTCGAGGCGATCGACAGCCCGCCGCGCTGCCAGAACACACCGCTGCTCCGGCCGAGCAGGATCTCGGGACCGGTGTGGTCACCGGTGAGGGAGTACGCGAGCTCGTTGACCTGGTAGACCTCCGGCGCGGGCTCCTTGGGGGCGGGCGGCGGCGTGGGGCTCGGTGTGGGTGTGGGTGTGGGTGTCGGCGGGGCCTCGGGCGGTGTGGGCTCGGGGGTGGGTTCCGGTGCCGGCGGCTTCGGCGTGGGCGTCGGCGCCGGTGTCGGCTCCGCCGCGGGCGGTGCCTCGGACGTCGGTGACGCGGGCGGGGCCGGCGGCTGCGGGGCCGGTTCCGGTTCCGGCGGCGGAGGCGTGGGGACCACGGGCGCCGTGACCGGCGGTTTGGCGACCGGCTTCTGCTCCGGCGCCGGCCGGTCCTCGCCGACCAGGGCCCATACGAGACCGGCGGCCGCCACGGCGACGGCGGCGGCGATCCCGGCTTTCAGCGGTGCGCCGAGCCCTTCCGACGCCGCGGCTCCGCCGGCCGCCGAGCCTCCTCCGGAGGACGCGCCGCCCGTGGCCGCCGCGGCGGCTCCGGCACCCGCCGCCCCCATGGCGCCGCCCGCCACGACACCGGCCGCCTTGACCGCGTAACCCGCCGCGAACCAGCCGATGACGGCGACCGGGAGCAGAGCCGGGATGCCGGCGTTCACACGGTCCAGCTCACCGGCGGCGACCCTGCACCGCGCGCACGTGTCGAGATGTTTGCGCAGTCCGCGTTCGGCCCGGGTCCGCAGACCGCCCCGGGCATGGGCGCCGAGCCGGTCGGCGTACTGCGCGCAGTCGCCACCCGCCGTCAGCGACCGGCTCACATGGGCCTGCAGATAGGCCTGCTTGAGCCCTTCACGTGCCCGGACGGCCAGGACCGCCGTGGCGTTGGCCGTCAGCCCGAACAACGGGGCGACCTCGCTCGGCGACTCCTCCTCCACGGTGGTGTGCCAGAGCACGGCCTGCCAGCGTTCCGGCAGGCTGCGGAACGCCTGCATGGCCATCGACCGGTCCGCCTCGTGCATGGCCAGCACGTCGGCGCCGAGATCGAGGGTGTCGGTCTCCGACAACTCGGCGGAGCGGGTGGCCTGCGCGGCGAACACCGCGAAGTCGTCGACCAGGTGTTCGCGCTTCGCGCTCCTGGTCCACGCGGCCGCGACGTGCCGGACAGCCGTCATGAGGTAGGCCCGGACGGCCTCCTGAGGCCCCTTTCCGCCGCGCACCGCCTGCAGGGTCCGGGCGAACACCTCCGCCGTCAGGTCGTCGGCGGTGTGCGCGTCCCGGCAACAGGTGCCGGCGTAGCGGCGCACGGCCGCCGAGTGGCGCCGGAACAGCTCCTCGTACGCCCGGTCGTCCCCCGCACGCATGCCCTCGATCAACTGGGCGTCGGAGGGGCCGAGATCGGCGGACCCCGCGCGTCCCTCACGCTGGAGCGGAACCGCGTGGGCCGAGTCCGTCTTCGCGCCGGTCTTCTGTTGCGTCCCGCCGTCGGTGGACGCCGCCGGCCAGGGTCCGGGCAGCACCGTGCCGCCCTCGATACCGTCGGCCGGCTCTTCCTGCTGCGCCTCACCGCTCATCGCGGAAGCCCCCGTAGACACCCTCGGACCCGAATACGGGGACAGAGTGCCACAGAGCCGTGCCGCGACGAACCCCGAGCACCGGCAACCACTCGTCCGGGGTGTCTTCCCCCGTCCGGGGGGCGTGACGTCACCCGCACGGGGAAGGAGCAACGCCCCCCGGCCGTACGGGTGTCCGGCCGGCGGGGGGTGTCCCACCGGCCGCGGCACCGGTGTGCGGAGCACGTGACCGCCGCGGCGGTCACACGGGGCGGGAGCGGAGGCCCTCCAGCAGGATGTCGAGCAGCCGGGCCGAAGCGGCGGCCTGCTGAGCGGGATCCGGCAGGGCCGGCGCCGCCGTGGCGATGACCAGCAGCACATCGGCCACCGTCACATCGCTCCGGAGCTCACCCGACTCGCAGGCCCGGTCCACCAGCCTGCCCACGACCTCGAGCAGTTCGGCCGCTCCCGGATCGCCCTCGAAACCCTCCTCGGTGGCCGGGTGCCGGGTGTCGAGGAGCGGACCGGTCTGTTCGGCACCCTGCCTCTGATGCGGGACGCGCGTCTCATCGTCCGCGGTACCCGGACCCGCTGCCGGCGGCTGCTCGTCCCGCTCGGTCCTGACGCGCAGCACCTGCGGCGGCAGCAGCCGCCCCGCGCCCGAAGCCACCGAGGTCCGCAGGAAGCGGGAGAGCGCCGACCAGGGCTCCTCCTCCTGGCCGAGGGCCGACCGGGCCTGGTCGGTCAGCCGTGCGGTCTCCTCCTCGGCTATCCGGCGCACCAGCACGTCCTTGCTCGGGAAGCGCCGGTAGACCGTACCGACGCCGACCCGGGCGCGGCGCGCCACGTCCTCCATCGGTGCGCCGTATCCCAGCTCGCCGAACACCTCCCGCGCGGCGCGCAGGACGTGTTCGAGATTGCGCTGTGCGTCCACGCGGAGCGGTGCCGAACGGGCGGCGCCGCCCGTCACTCCGGCCGCCACGGTCCCGACCGTGCCGACCGCACTCAGCCGCCCACGGTCCTCGACCGAAGCGGCGACAGCGCTCGGCCCCTGCAAATCCTGAATGTGCATTGCTTCCCCCGGTTATGACGTCTCCCCCCGGAGACTTCCCCACCCGTGTCTCTCGGGGTGTGGACCTCAGTCCGAATCCGACACCCCGACGGGGTACGAACATAGTTGAGCCCGGGTCAATTCAGAAGGGGGTTGTTCCGCACGGAGCGCCCCCCGATCGGAGCAAGGACCGGCCTGACCCTGATCCGACCCCTTCGGGCCGACCCGGCCGCCACCCTTGACCTGCGCAGCTCCGGGGCAGGAGAGGGGCGGCGGGCCACCGGATGATCGAAGTGCTCCGGTCACACAATTCGTCAGGCCTGTGGACAAACGCAGGACTCCGTTGCGTCATGGGATGGTGATGGGACCAGATTCCCGGGGAGCGCTCCCCGGCACCCGGCCAAGTGTGCGCATTCTCGTCGTCGGCGGCGGCTACGTCGGGATGTACACCGCCCTGCGTCTCCAGCGGAAGCTGCGGCAGAGACTGAGAAGCGGTGAGGCCGAGATCGTGGTGGTCACGCCCGAGCCCTACATGACGTACCAGCCGTTCCTGCCCGAGGCCGCCGCCGGTTCGATCTCGCCGCGTCATGTCGTCGTGCCGCTGCGCCGGGTCCTCAAGCACTGCAAGATCGTCATCGGCGAGGCGGAACGCGTCGACCACGCCAAGCGCACGGCGACGGTCACCACGCTCGCCACGGGCGAGGACGGTACGGGCGCCCTCGAGATCCCCTACGACGAGATCGTCCTCGCGCCCGGATCCGTGTCACGCACCCTTCCGGTCCCCGGACTCGCCGAATTCGGCATCGGCTTCAAGACCGTCGAGGAGGCCATCGGCCTGCGCAACCACGTCATCGAGCAGATGGACATCGCCTCCGCCACCCGGGACCCGGCCGTCCGCGACGCGGCCCTCACCTTCGTCTTCGTCGGCGGCGGGTACGCGGGCGTGGAGGCACTCGCGGAGCTCGAGGACATGGCCCGCTACACCTCGCGGTACTACCACAACATCAAGCCCTCCGACCTGCGGTGGATCCTGGTCGAGGCGACCGGGCGCATCCTGCCCGAGGTCGGCGAGGCGATGGGCGGATACGCCGTCAGGGAACTGCGGGGCCGCAACATCGACGTACGGCTCGACACCCGGCTGGACAGCTGCGAGGGCCGGATCGCCGTGCTCAGCGACGGCTCACGCTTCCCGACCCGCACCCTGGTGTGGACCGCGGGCGTCAAACCCGCGCCGGTACTCGCCTCCACCGACCTCCCCCTCACGGACCGGGGCCGGCTCCGCTGCACCGCCACGCTCTCGGTCGACGGCGTCGAACACGCCTGGGCCGCCGGCGACGCGGCGGCCGTCCCGGACCTCACCTCGTCCGAGCCGGGCACCGAGACCGCGCCCAACGCCCAGCACGCGGTGCGCCAGGCCAAGGTCCTCGCCGACAACATCGTGGCCACGCTCGCCGGCCGGCCGGCCGAGGACTACCGGCACTCCTACGCCGGGTCCGTCGCCTCCCTGGGCCTGCACAAGGGCGTCGCGCACGTCTACGGACGCAAGCTCAAGGGCTATCCGGCCTGGCTGATGCACCGCGTCTACCACCTCAGCCGCGTCCCCACGTTCAACCGGAAGGCACGTGTCCTCGCCGAATGGACCCTGGCCGGGCTCTTCAAACGGGAGATCGTCTCCCTCGGCTCGCTCGAACACCCGCGCGCCGAGTTCGCCCTCGCCGCACGTGGAGACGTGCATCCAGGGCCTGTCGGGGACGCCCCGCCGAAGGACGAGAGGCCCCCGGACACGTCGGATTGAGCCACGGCACACGGCGTCCCGGCAGGCCCGGTGAACGGCATTGATTCAGCCGATGGACCGACTGCCGTAGGCCAACTGTCAGTACGGTCGGTCACACTGGACGTGTGACCATAGGTGGGCTCACACCTGCACAGAGTCACCCGGCAGGCAGTCACCTACAGTGACCGGCAGCGACGACCGACAGCACCGACAGGCCAGGCAGCGCGTTCCCGGAAGCCCGGCCCCGGAACCCCGGACCGGAATGACGACCGGCAGGGGGGACCGGCCCCCCGGACCAGCAGAAGAAGAAGCTCGCCCGAGCGGACCAGACCGACACACGAGGCCAGAAATTCCGTGAACTTCACGCGCTGGAGCGCCCGCTTTCCCGGAACGCAGCGCCGAGCCGCCGCGCGGGACGACCACAGTTCCGTGCCCGCCGCCCGCGCCGAGTCCGTAAGGCCGAGGACCGCGGCCGGGGCGGCGGACGACACTTCGGAAGACTCCGCCCAGGGCCCGTCGCCGGAGGCGCTGTCGGCCGGCGAACTCCTCGGTCGGCTCCCCGCCCCGGTCGCCCTGCTCCACGGCCCCGAGCACCGCATCACCTACGTCAACGCCGCCTACACGTCGGCCTTCGGCCCACGTCCCTCCGGCGTGCCCGCGGCCGAGGCCATGCCCGAGCTCGCCGAGCTCAGCCTGCTGCCCCTCATGGACCAGGTCCTCCGCAGCGGCACGCCCCGCACGGTCAAGTCCCGCAAGGTCGTGGCCGGTAACTCCTACACGGTGACCTGCACCCCCGTGGCCACCGGCGACCCGGACGGACCGGACGGGGAAGCGGGTGTCCTCGTCTACGCCACCGATGTCACCGACCACGCCGAGGCGGCGGAGCGGCTCCGCGCCAGCGAGCGCCGCCACCGCGAGACGGCCGTCACCCTCCAGCGTTCCCTGCTTCCGCAGGACCTCGAACAGCCGGACGACCTGCGTATCGCCGCCACGTACCAGCCGGGCGGCACGGACGCCGCGGTCGGCGGCGACTGGTACGACGTCATCACCCTGGGCGCCGGCCGTACCGCGCTCGTCATCGGCGACGTGATGGGGCGCGGGGTGCGGGCCGCCGCCGTCATGGGGCAGCTGCGTACCGCCGTCCGCGCCTACGCCCGCCTCGACCTGCCGCCGCACGAGGTGCTCCAGCTCCTCGACGTCCTGGCCGCCGAGATCGACGCCAGCCAGATCGCCACCTGCGCCTACGCCGTCCACGACCCCAACGAGGGACATCTCGTCTACGCCTCCGCCGGGCACCTCCCGATCCTCGTGTGCGACGAGGACGGCACGGTCCACCGCGCCGAGGACCCGACCGGGCCGCCGCTCGGTACGGGCGGCTGGGTCCACACCTCCGGGACGATCCCCCTGCCACCCGGTTCCACGGCCGTCCTCTACACGGACGGCCTGGTCGAACGCCGCAGTGAGGACATCGACGAGGGCGTCGCCGCGCTGGAGCGCGCCCTGTCCGGGGCCAAGGGATCTCCGCAGGTGGTCTGCGACCGGCTCATCCGGTCCCTGGGCGTCACCGCGGAGCACGACGACGACGTGGCGGTGCTCGTGGTCCAGCACCCCGCCCGCACGGGTGCGAGCGCGGAGCTGTTCCACAACGCCTCGCTCGAACTGCTCGGGGGCATCGAGGCGGCCCCCAGGGCCCGCGCCTTCGCCACGGGCGTCCTGGCGTCCTGGCGTTTCCCCATGGAGCTCTGCGACCTGGGGGTGCTGGCCGCGAGCGAGCTCGTGGCGAACTCCCTGCAGCACGGCACACCGCCCATGCGCCTGGGGCTGCGCCGGACCGACCGCCGCCTGATCATCGAGGTGACGGACGGGGACGACCACCTGCCGCGCCGTCGCCGCGCGGAACCCGCGGACGAGGCGGGACGCGGCATCTCCATCGTCGCGACCATCGCCACGTCCTGGGGCAGCCGCCGCACCCCGGGCGGCGGCAAGGCGGTCTGGTGCGAGTTCGCGCTTCCCGGCTGAGCCCGCCCGGCGCGCGGGGGTAGGGGCCGGGCCCGCCCGGCGAGGGGCGGTGGGACCGAGAGCCGCCTCAGTGCACGACGGTAGGAGCGGTGACCGGCTCGTTCCCCGGCACCGACACGGCGACCACGCGCGACGGCGCCGCCGCGAGCGAGGGCTTGTCCTGCACGGGGCTGAGGTGGCGCCCCAGCCTCAGCGCCAGCACGCTGATGCCCAGCGAGAACAGCACGAAGGTGACGATGTACGGCCCGTGCAGCGACGCCCCCATCGGCCCGCCCACGGCAGGCCCGACGGCCAGCGCGAGCTGCTTCACCAGCGCGAACGCCGAGTTGTACTGACCGACCATGGACTCCGGCGCGAGGTCCGCCACGAGCGGTGCCACCGTCGGCGAGAGCATGGCCTCCCCCAGCCCGAAGAGGGCGTACGTGGAGATCATCGCCGCCGTCGCCATGGTCTGGCTGCCGTGCCCGAGACCCGCGTACCCGGCCACGATC
>Ga0164308_10000712_pt1 | contig 17984 bp, 12 predicted proteins | sample Whisoiple_246_MG_FD_109983 | JGI IMG/M metagenome (GOLD analysis project Ga0164308, IMG submission 109983) | Soil microbial communities amended with fresh organic matter from upstate New York, USA - Whitman soil sample_246_MG | ecosystem: Environmental > Terrestrial > Soil > Unclassified >...
CAGCCGCTTTACGATGCTGCATCACGAACACATCGGCTTCAAGCACACCGAAGCGATGCAGTTCACGGCGCACTATCTCAGCTCTTGGACGCAAGAAGAGGCGCGCAGCGCCGATCCCGGCGTCCCGGTGGATGGCGCGGGTGCGTCGGTCCCGTATCAAGTGCCGCGCTCTTCCGCGACCTCGATCACCCACGTTCCCGATGGCAAGATGTGGGTCGCGGGTGTCGATGCCCGCTTCGATCTCAGCGCGTTCGGCTACCTGTACGCGGCTTACTCGCACGTCGGGCTCGACCATGCCGTCACCGTCGCTCGCGCGATCGAGGTGATTCACGCCTCCGGTGGTGGTGAGTTCGGCCTCGGCGTGGTCGACAACTACCTCGGCCCGGCCTGCGTCGATACGCAGTTCAACACCTCGCCTGGCCTTCACGGCAAAGCGTACTACCCCCAGCCGGTGGGCGATTTCGACGCCACTCGGCCGTGCAGCACGGGCAACGGTAAGGTCGATACCCTGCTCGCTCAATACGAGTTCAGCCTGACCAACTTCTTGCAGCAGAGCTCGGGTGGTCAGAAGTTCTGGGGGGACGGCCAGGACCTCTATCTCAAGCTGTACGGCATGTACAACAAGGTCCACAGCGACTACGCGCCCAACGACGGCATCACCAAGCTCAAGTTCGGTGCCGATCTTTCGTACTCGATCTTGCCTTGGCTAACCGCAGCCGTGCGCTTCGATCGCCTGCAGCCGAACAGCAAGGTGCCCGAGCAGTCCTTCGCGATCCTCTCGCCGCGCCTGGTGTTCAAATCCAATTGGAACACGCACGAAGCGATCACCCTGCAGTACTCGCGCTACATGTACAACCAGCGCGAGTGCGCATCGAGCCCGGTACCGGGCCAGCCCGCGGCCGGCAGCCCCGCTGACGGCGTGACCTACGTCGGTAACAGTGAGGCGCTCTGTGTTCAGCCGCCGTCTTCGCCGGTTCCGCCGGACGGCTTCGGTTCAGCCTGGCCCGCGAATGCGGGTCAACGTGGTGCTCCCACCACGCGCCCGGACGTGAACGTGTTCAAGATCGAAGCCACCATGTGGTGGTGAGGTCCACCGGCCTCGCCGGTTTCGGGCACTGAAAACTCGGCCGATCCTTCGCGGATCGGTCGAGTTTTTTTCATTTCAGAGGCCTAGCGCGCATCGGTTCGAGCTCGGGGCTGCGCTTCCGCTCGGCGCGCTATTGCTCGGGCACGCGGCGGCGGATGAGCGCCGCAACAACCGCAGCCAATTGAGACGCCAGAGCACAGCCCACGATCGCTCCGAGTTCGGTGTCGACCGAGGCCCAGGGAGCCGGTTCGATCCCCTGCCCGTCCGTCCGCTGCTGGAGGCGAATCGCAGGCAACGCACCGAACACCGCAACAGACAGACCGACGGCGATCGCCACGTAGGACCAGGCGATCAACGCTCGGTCGGGCGGACCCGTGTTGGGCCTCGATTCACAGCGCACTAGACTCCAGCCCAGAGCGGCGAGCCAGGGCAGAGCCAGAACTAGGCCCGCACCGGCGGCAATCCAGCAAAACCAGGCCGAGACACGCTCGGCACCCGGGCCTCCTTCAAAGGTTCGGCCGGGCACGGCCGATTCGCTCAGCCCCATCAAGACATCTTGTCTAAAATGCCAGCCCAGCGCTGAACCGGTGACCAAGGCAGCGGCGGAAGCCACGGCTCGCCGAACAACCAGGCGAGAGCCCGCGATTTGCAATCGGCGCGAGGTGCGCGCCGACACTTCAGCTCACTTCACGACGATGATGTCGCAGGGGAAATTGAAATCGATGTGGGTGCTCTTGGGGTCATTCCAGGTTGCGCACGCGCTTCCCACGAGTTCGACTTGCGTAGGGCTGTTCATTCGCCAGCCGTTGTCCTGCGCCAGCGGCAGCGGTTGGCCCTCGATGCTCACCGAAGCTCGATCCAACAGCGCCAGATTGACCGAGATGTCTCCGCCGAGGTCGAAGGTGCAGCTCTTGATGCCTTTGACCACGTTGGCGATTTCAGCCGTCAGCTTGGCTTGATCAGCAGCGTCTGGATGATAGACGGTGGCGTTGGTCGCTGCGGTCCCGTACTTGCCCAGGGTCTGCTGACCGGCCGTCGCGCAATCGTGAGTAGCGCCAGCGGCGGTCCACTGAGCGAGCCAAGGTGCGATCGATTGGCAAGCGTAGCAGGCGTCCTGCTCTTTGGTGTTTGCACCGAACGGTAGCGGAGCCGGCAGGCTCGCTCCGGCGTTGGCCAGTGCTTGCAAAAACGCACCCGACTCCTGGATGATCGAGGAACCGATACCAAAAACGATGGTGTGGATGCCGTCACTCGCGAGCTTTTGCACGCCAGCTACCACCGCGTCCATCGGGCACTTGGAGTCGCCGTTGTCGCAAAAGTCGGGCTCGCCGTCAGTCACGAACAAGACGTATTTGTCGCCTTCGACGCCGGGCTGCATGAGCAGCTTCTCGACCAATGGCAAGACCTGAACGACGGGGGTTTGGCCCGTAGCGCCCGCAATCCGGCCCGCGGGGTACACCGCGGTAATGGCATCCGCGTTGTTTATGGCGGGCGCGATCGAGTCGAAGATTGGGCACTTTGCCGCTGTAGCCCCTTGAGCTTCTTGTCCGGTGAACGCACCGAAACCGAAGTTCACCTGCCCCTCGAGCTGCTTGACCACCGAAAGCACGCCCGCCTTCAACGGATCCCAGTTCACCACTTGGGTCTTGCTGTCGGGGACGAACATGCTGTCGGAGCGATCGACCAGCACGAAGATCGTCGGGGTCTTGGGGACGAAGTTCACCTCCGCGTGCTGACACATGTCGCCGCCGTTGCCGCCGCCGTTGCCGGTGGCGAGGTTGCCAGTGGCGCCGTTGGGATCGACGTTGATCACAGCCGAGCCTGCCATGTTCGACCCCGAGCCTCCCGTGCCGCGACCGCTGCTACCAGTTCCCGGACCGCTGGCGCTACACGAAGCCGCGAGCCCCAGCGCGGCGCTCAAACCAAACCAAACCGAAAAGCGCCGCACCGAGAACCTGGTCATCTGTAGAACCTTGGAATGAGCCGAGCCCGAATTAGCTGGCCTCGCACTCAATGTGAACGGTGCTGCCCGGCTTGGCAAATGGCACGATCACGCCGTCAATCGGCTTGCCGTCGACCACGAGCTTCACCTGGCCCGTACCGCCCGAGCTCTTGACGTGGATGCGGTAGGTGGCGCCCCGACATTTGCGGGTGACGGTGAACTCCGGCACTTCTTTACCGATGCACGGCTTGACACACAGGCCGTCCCACTCCGGACGGATGCCGAGCAAGTATTGGGAAACGGCGACGAAGTTCCACGAGCCGGTACCGGTCAGCCAAGAGTTCTTGGCTTCACCCTGACGCGGCGCATCCTTGCCGGCGATCATCTGCGAATACACGTACGGCTCGGTACGGTGAATTTCACTGATGTCTTCCAAGTAAGCGGGCGCGATCTTCTTGTAATACTCGAAGGCGCGCTCACCGCGACCGATCACCGTCTCGGCGATCATCACCCACGGGTTATTGTGGCAGAAGATGCCCGCGTTCTCTTTGTAGCCCGGGGGATACGACGAGATCTCGCCCAACTCGACGTGGTATTCGCGATAGGGCGGATTGTTGAGCACGATGCCGTACGGCGTATCGAGCCGCTCCTTTACCGCGTCGAGCGCCTTCTTGGCTTGGCCCGTGGCTACGCCGATGCCGGCCATGACGCAGTAGCCTTGCGGCTCGATCAGGATCTTGCTGTCGCCATCGGGGCAATCCTTGCTGCCCACTTTGTTGCCGAAGAAGTCATAGGCGCGCAGGAACCACTCGCCGTCCCAGCCGTGCTCCAGCACCGCGCGTTCCATCTTGGCCACCTCGGCGCGCGCGCGCTTGGCCTCTTCCGGTTGACCCTTGTACTCGCAGATCTTTGCGTACTCGGGACCGATGTGAACGAACATCCCGGCGATGAACACCGACTCTGCCGTGCGACCGGTGCGGTTGCCCGTAGTCTGGAACGACTCATTCGGATCTTCCGAGAAGCAATTCAGATTCAGGCAGTCGTTCCAGTCAGCGCGGCCGATCAAGGGCAGGCCGTGCGGACCGAGATTGTGTTCGACGTGATCGAACGAACGCTTCAAGTGCTCCAGCAACGAAGCGGCGTTGTTCGGGTCGTTGTCGAAGGGCACTTGCTCGTCCAAGATGCCGTAGTCCCCGGTCTCTTTGATGTACGCGGACACGCCCAAGATCAACCACAACGGGTCGTCGTTGAAGCCGCTGCCGACGTCGTTGTTGCCGCGCTTGGTCAGTGGTTGATACTGATGATACGCGCTGCCATCCGCGAACTGCGTGGAGGCAATGTCGATGATGCGTTCGCGCGCGCGCTCGGGCACCAAGTGCACGAAGCCCAGCAGATCTTGGTTGGAGTCGCGGAAGCCCATGCCGCGGCCGATCCCCGTCTCGAACAACGAGGCGCTGCGCGACATGTTGAAGGTGACCATGCACTGGTACGGATTCCAGATGTTGACCATCCGGTTCAGCTTCTCGTCGCCTGACTCGACCGCGTAGGTCGAGAGCAAGCCTTGCCAATGCTCACGCAGCTTGGCGAGCGCTGCGCTGACCTGCTCGGACGTGGAATAGGCTGCAATCAGCTGTTCTGCGCGCTTCTTGTTGATGATGCCGGGCTTTTCCCACTTTTCGTCGCGGGGGTTTTCGACATAGCCGAGCACGAACACGAACTTCTTCTCTTCGCCCGGAGCGAGCGTCACGTCCAAGCCGTGCGAAGCGATCGGCGACCAGCCGCTGGCGACCGTGTTCTTCGACGCACCGGCGATCGGCACGTCCGGCTCACCGAAGCCGTTGTAGAGCCCGATGAACGACTCGCGATCGGTGTCGAAGCCCGAGACCTGGGCGTTCACGTGATAAAACGCGAAGTGGTCACGACGCTCGCGGTATTCGGTCTTGTGATAGATGGTGCTGCCGACGACTTCGACCTCACCCGTGCTGAAATTGCGCTGAAGGTTGGTGCCGTCGTCTGCCGCGTTCCACAAGCAGAACTCGATGAAGGAGAACAGCTTGACCTTCTTGGGGCTCGAGCCTTCATTCTTCAGGGTGACCTGATGAACTTCGCAGGTCTGCCCGCCGATGGGCACGAAGTACAGCACCTCCGCACGTAGGTCGTTGCGGGTGCCGGTGATTTGCGTGTAGCCGAGCCCGTGGCGGCACTCGAAGAAGCTGAGCTCCTTCTTCATCGGCATGAAGGTGGGCGTCCAGGTGTCCCCGCCCTCGTTGATGTAGAAATAGCGACCGCCGGAATCGGTCGGCACGTTGTTGTAGCGGTAGCGCGTCAGCCGGCGCATCTTCGCGTCACGGTAAAAGCAATAGCCGCCGCCTTGGTGCGAAACGAGACCGAAGAACTGCTCGCTACCCAGGTAGTTGATCCACGGGTACGGAGTCTTGGGCGTCGTGATGACGTATTCTTTACGGGCGTCGTCGAAGTGACCAAAGCGCATGACAGGAGTGCTCCACGATGAGTCGCGATTTTGCAGCCGTGGCCTCGAAGGAGGCCCGGCAAGAGAAAGCTATTCGAGTCGCGGGGGCGAGGCAGGCACCCCGCGCTCGAGGGGGTCGGCGAGGCGCCGCCCTACTGGGCGGCCGTCAGCTCGAGCGACCGCGAAACGAGAAGTTGAAGAGGAACGGAAGTATCACGGACAGCCGGTGAACTGGATGTCGTCGACCCAGATGTCGAAGGGCTGACCCTTGTCGTTGACCTGGAACTGAATTGCGTACATCTGCGAGGCATCGACGCCCGGGGTGTGCGGAGAGCCCCAGCCCTTCATTTGCTTCAGGCTGGTGTACGGAAACACGAACTGGCGCCATTCGTCCGTCAGCACCAAATCCGCGCCGAAGTCGTTGTAGCACTCCTTGCACACTTTGCCGTCCGGATCGGTGTTGACGTCCGGCACCTTCAGCCGAACCTTCTGCGTCGAGTTTCCGGACTTCTTGGCCCAGAACGAGATGCCCTTGTAGGCGGTGCCGTCGTACGTACCCTTGGGGTCGACGAAGTTCAGGGCCATGCCGGCGTAGACCGTCTCGGCGCTGCCGATGGTGCCCCACATGTGCGCGGCGTACTTCGACCCGTTGACGCCGCCCGCGGACATCGCGAACGTGCCGCCCTGAGAGCCAGCAGTCGGGCTGATGGTGGAGCCGTTGCTATCGACGAACGTGTACCAGTAGCCGCCTCGGCCCTTGATGGTGACGATCTGATTGCTGTTGTTCTCGCCGTCGGCGATCAAGCCTTCCGTCGGCGGACAGACTTTGCCTTCTGGCGAGTTCTTGGTTTCGGCGGAAGTCGGATCGACCCGCTTCACACAACCGCTACCCAAAGCCAGAGCAGACAGGGAAAGGACACCGATCAAAACGTTCGTGAGCAAGGTTCGATTCATCGCGCGCAGCGTAACCTGGAACCGATTTCATATCCAGCGAAAGTCGACGATCGCGCGCGTATTAGGGCTGTGTTTGGCCATTGCCGGAACTGCTCTTCCTCAGCCTGAGAGACCCGCATTGTCGCCGCCTGGCGCTCGTGCCTGCCCGCTGCCGAACGCCACGGCAACGCTCGAACCCGAGACTTCGCCTTTCCCGAGTACCTAGAAAATTGGCACTCTGCTGCTGCGCACGAGTTTGGACTTTGCGGCTGTTTTTCAGCTGCTTTCGGCATCTGATGGACTAGACTGACGCGCGATCGAGCCGAGCCGCATTTCCTGCGCCCCGCGCCGATCGCGGTTTCCGAAAGGTGCGCGCGTTTCGATGAAGACATGCAATTTGTCTCTGGCCACGGTCGTCTTGGGCGCCCTGGCCGCCTCTTACTCGGCGTGTAGCGCGCAGGGTCAAGACAACACCGTGCCCGGGGGCACCACGCCGCGTGCCGGGAGCGGCAACGCCAGCGCCGGGAGCGGCAACGCCAGTGCGGGCGCACCGCCGGTCACCGGCAGCGCGGGCAGTCCGGTTCAACCGAGCGCGGGCGCACCGGCCAGCGCTGCGGGCGCTTTCAACACGGGCGTGGGTGGCGCTTTTACGAGCGCTGGTGCCCACGGCGCGGGTGCTCCGGGCTCCGCCGGCGCGGTCAGCGGCAGCGCGGGGGCCGCAACAGTCGGAGGCTGCGCCGTCGCGGCGGGCACAATCGCCGACTTGCTCATCGACGATTTGGACGACGGCGACGACGCGATCAAACCGATCGGCGCCCGCGTTGGCTATTGGTACACGTACAACGACGGCACGGCCACCCAAGTCCCCGCTCCGACCGGGAAGTTCAAGGGCACCAGTCCCGGCCGTGGAACTTCGATGTTCGCCGCCGTCACGAGCGGGCCCGCGTTCACTTCGTGGGGGGCAGGCATGGGCTTCGACTTCCACAACGTCGCGGCCAAGTCTTGTCCGTACAATGCCAGCGCCTACACCGGCATCAAGTTCTGGGCCATGGCCGCAGCTCCAGTCGCCCTCAAAGCGATGATCAAGATCCCGGCGACTACGCCGACCACGGCCGCCAGCGGCACGTGCGTGGCGAGCACGACGGTCAAGTGCGAGGACCATTTCTATCTCAAGCCTGCCCCCATGCTGACCGCCACCTGGAAGGAGTACACCCTGGCCTTCGCCAGTGCGGCTCAGGATGGCTTCGGTCCAGCCGTGCCATTCGACAAAGCGAACCTCATCGCCATGCAGTTCCAAGTGCCGACGGCGGTCGCGTTCGACGTCAGCATCGACGACGTCACATTTTACTGAGAGCCGGGCGCGCGGCTCAAAACCCGCGCGCGTAGCCCAGCGACAGCGCGAATACCGTGCCCGAAGCGCCGAACATTTGCTGCGCACGTAGCTCCGGGACGAGGCCGTTGTCGCCTGCGAATGGAATCATCACGCCGAAGGCGAGGCCGGCAAACGCTTTGCCGGTTTTGCGCCAAGCGTCGAGCGTCTTCTTGTTGCCGGCTGGATCGTAGTACTCGACTGGTACCTTGCCATCGACTTCCGCCAGGCCACCGGAGAGCGAGAGGTAGGGACGCACGCTGGAGCCCTCGAAGGGCGTGGAGCCGAACCAGTAGCTTGCGCGCAGCTCGGCATGCCACGGAAAGAATTTGTCGGCGCCGGGGGGACGGCCGCCGAAGGCGTAACCCAGGCGCAAACCGAGACTCAGATTCGAAGTCAGCAGACGATCGAAGCTGATGAGCAGACGCATCGTGGCCCGACCGACCCCGCTGCTGATGTGATTGCCCGGCCCCGGCGCGATGGTGCCGGTGAAGGGCGCACCATTTTGAAAACAGCTGTAATTGGCCGCTCCCGTTCCGCCCGGGGCGGGCGCGCATACCTGAGCCTGTTCGGAGTAGAGCAGCAGATCTTGCTCGAAGTGTAGACCGAGCCAGTTGCTCGAGCCCTTGCTGGAGTCCGTATCTGCTTCTTTTGCGGGCTCTTCTTCCAAGCAGTCTTCGTCGCCGGACTCGCAGCTCTTCTCCTTGGCCTTTTCCTTTTCAGGCTCTTCCTCCGGCTCCTCTTCCTTTGCTTCGTGACCACCCAGGTCTTTGAAGAGCTTTCGCAGCTCCGGCGTGGCAAAGTCTTCGTTCAGTTCGAGATCCGGATTGGCTTTCAAGGCTTGCTTGAGTTCGGTCTTGCCTTTCGCGTTCTGCTTCAGCCCAACGATGTAGACTGTCGCCAAATCGCGATGCAGTTCCGCAACCACCGGGCTCGAGCAGGCAGACGCGCCACACTGATTGAGCGCCTTCTTCAACTTCTGTTCAGCCTTCTTGAAGTTGGTCTCCGCGTAGTCGGTTTGCATGGCTTCGGTCTGAAGCAGACGAGCGGCCTTGTCCTTGGTCGCGGCTTGCGCCACGTTGGGCGCGAGCAACAGAAGGCCGAACACGAGTCCATTCAGACAATTGGCGAACGAGCGAAATTCGAGCATGATCCTGCACAAAATGCGCGCCGATGTGGGGCGCTGTCGGTGAGGAACCATAGTCCGCGACACGCGAGCAGCGCAATCTCCGTGGCGGCTTTCGCGCGCTCGGTTGCACCTTTATTAATGGTGCTGCTCGGCTGCCGTGCGCAGCAGAACTTTCCAGGCGCTGCGCATGGCAGCGCTCCCGCTGCTGTGGCGCTTCAGCTTTTCGAGCCCTCGCGCGCTCGGCTCGAAGCTCGAGCCACGCTCACGGACCTGTCTTCTCTGAACTCGGAACCCGCCGGAACGCACGGCTTCGTGCGCGTTTCCCTCGGTCATTTCGTGGACGATCGCGGCAGCCGACTGCGCTTCTTTGGCGTCAATCTGAGCGGCGTCGCCTGTTTGCCCGACCGCGAAACTGCCCCGCGCTTGGCGCGCTACTTCCGCAAACTGGGCCTCAACGCGGTTCGCCTGCACTCACTCGACGCCCCCGGGGTGCTGCTCACGAACGACGGGCAGATTGCGCCCGAGGCGCTGGGCCTGCTGGACCATTTCACGGCCGCCCTGCGCGCCGAGGGCATCTACTTCAGCCTCGGATTGCATGCTGGCAGCGGCTACCCAACCCTCTCCGGTGAAGCCAAAGAGCGCTTCCCGCAGGGCAAGGTCTTGGATCGATTTCATGCGCCGTTCCTCGAGGCGCAACGCGATTTCGCGCGCCGCCTGCTGAGCCATCGCAATCCCGAGACCGAGCGCGAGTACCGCGCAGAGCCTGCGCTGCTCTACCTCGAGCTCAACGACGAAGACACCATCTTCCCCTCTGCTGCCGGTAGCCCCGACGACCTTCCGCCGAACTTTCGGGCCGAGCTCGCGCAGGGCTACGCCCCCTGGATCGCGCAGCGTACCGCCGAAGGGTTGCGTGCCCCCGGCCCCGCGGACGACGAAGCCAAGGCCGAGCTGCCGACATTTCGAGCGCCCGCTGCGGCCCGCGCAGACTACGCGCAATACCTGCGCGAAATCGAGCGCAGCAACGTGCTGTCATTGGCCAAGTTCGTGCGTCGAGAGCTCGGTTTGCAATCCATGCTGATCGGCACTCAGGCAAGCTTCGGTGGCTTGGCCGGCGTGCTGCGCGAGGCCGAGCTCAGTGACTTCATCGACATGCACGGCAATTGGTCCGAGCCAGGGCGGCCGCAGGTCAATGCGCGGGATGCTGGCGCCTTGGGCCGGCTCGCCAGCTACCGTGTGTTCGGCAAACCGTTCGTGGTTTCCGAATACGCGAGCACAGCCAATGACTACGCCGCCGAGCTGTTTCCGTTGTTGACGGGGGTTGCGGGCTTGCAAGATTGGGACGCAGTGTTCGCCTTCGCATATGCGGACCAGAAGCGCGACTATCAACCCGAGCGCATCAATGGCGCGTTCGATATCGCTGGGCATCCCGCCAAGCTCGCTTTTTTGACCACGGCCGCCGCGGCTTTCCGGCGCGGCTTGGTTGCTCCCGGGCAAACTCGCGTCGAGCTCGGCGTGCCCGAGCAAGCGAGTGCCCTGCCCTTTGACGACGACGCGCTCACCGGCTTGTGGAACGCCCACGGCGTTTCCCCACAACTGGCAGCGACCCAGCAGTTGGGCATTCTGATTCGGCCGGGCTCCGGAGAGGTGACCGCCGGTCACGCCGCACGCGTCCAAGGCGCCCTCGGCAGCGACACTGGCGAGCTGCTCTGGGAACCGCAAGGTCAGCACGCGCGCTTCAGCATCGATGCCCCGGCGCTCAAGGCAGTGTGCGGCTTTCTCAGCGACAGCACGCTTCAGTTCAATGGCGCCGCTTTCGAGTTCAAGAGTTTCGCCCCGGGTTTCGCCTGTGTCAGCCTTCTGGCGCTCGACGAGGGACCGCTGGAAAGCGCCCGCCACCTTCTATTCAGCGTGTCCGGCCTGGCACAAAACGCGATTCGCCCCGGATCGCAGCCGCCGACCGAGGTCGCGCTCGCGCAATACGTGCCGGTGAGCGTGACTCTGCCGCGCGGTGCTTGGCGCGCCGTTGCGTTGGACGCAGAGGGCTCCCCCACCCACGAACTCCCAGTAGTGAACGCAGCCCAGAGCAAGATTTCGCTGGCCTATCAGGGCGCAGCGCTGTCCTACGCCTTCACGCGCTGAGCGTCGCCGAGTTCATTTCGGAACGAAGGTCACGTCATCCAGCCACAAGTCGACGCCAAGCTTGTTCGCAAGCGTGAACTGCACGCTATACACGCCAGTTGGGTCGAATGAAGTCTGCGGGAGGCCAAAGGCCTGTTGGGTGAGATCCGAAAATTTCACCTCGTAGAGGTCCCAGGTCGCTTTGAGGCCGCTTACGGCTTTGAACAAGTGATCGCCACAGCGTTTCGTCGTGTCGAGATCATTGCACTTGCCGCCGTCGGCGTCGGAATAAATGTTCGGCAGCAGCACCTTGACGGTGGCAGTCGTACCGCTGCCGATCTTGGCGTAGAAGCGAATCGCCTTGTACGCGGACACGTCATAAGGAGCCTTTTTCCCCATCTGATTGACCATGTCCGCCCCGACCCCCGCTCCCCAGTCCGCGAAGCCGGTCGCGGTCAGGCGCAACGCCGCAGAGCCCGTCCCTCCGGGCCGAAGATCAGCGGCCGCGAGCGGGCCGATCGCCATCGTGGGTCCGACCGTCCCCGTGCTGGTGCCGTCCTTGACGACGTACCAGGGGCCATTGCGCATGCTGAGCCGCAAAATGAATGCGTCCTGGTCCTCGAAGTCATCAATTTGATCTCCGACCGGGCCGCTGCTCGCACCCGCGGTGGGCGTGCCTGCCGAGCCCGCGTTGGCGGTGGCGCCTGCCGTGCCGCCCGTACCGCCAGCGTCGACGGTTCCGCTACCAGCCTGATTCGATTCGCCCGCTTGGCCAGCTGGCGCGCCCGCCTGGTTCTTCCCGCCCACGCCGAGTGCGCCGCCGGTTTCGGTTTGGCCGCCACGATTGCCACTGCCCGCCGCGCCGCTCGATTCATCCGGAGCGCCGCCCTGACCGGCTCCGGCCTCTGCGATCGGGCTTTGCGCTCCGCTCAGCAAGCTGTCGTTGTAGGTGTTACACGCGGCCAGCAACGTAAACGCTAGCAACGCGACGAGACGATCAGACACTAAACGCACAGCATACCCAGTCATCCTCGACCCGCAAGCGTTATCGGGCGGCCGCGTTCGTAAGTCAGTGAGTCGAACGATCGCCTGTAATGGAGTGGCGCTCGAGCGAGGCGAAGGCATGCGCACGACTCTGCGCAGTGGCCCCGCGTCGACACAGCCGCAGACTCGCGCTCGCGAGCGCCTGCGAACGGCGAACGCGAGCGCCAGCCGAGAACATTTTGATCCCGCGGGAAGCTACGATAATCGTATATTCCGCGCCATGGCTGGAGTGGTCTTGAGAGACGTCGTGAAGGTGTACGAAGGCGGACTCAAAGTCGTCGACCGCTTCAATTTGGACATCGCGGACCGTGAATTCGTGGTGCTGGTTGGGCCCTCCGGCTGCGGCAAGTCCACTACCCTGCGCATGATCGCGGGCCTCGAAGAGGTGACTTCAGGCACGATTTCGATCGGCGATCGCGTGGTCAACGACGTGGCTCCCAAAGACCGCGACATCGCCATGGTCTTTCAGAGCTACGCGCTCTACCCGCACATGAGCGTGTACGACAACATGGCCTTTGCGCTCAAGCTCAGAGGCACCCCCAAGGCGGTAATCGAGGAGAAGGTGCAGCGCGCGGCGAAGGTGCTGATGATCACGCACCTGCTGGAGCGCAAGCCGAAGGCGCTGTCCGGCGGTCAGCGGCAGCGCGTCGCCCTCGGTCGCGCGATCGTGCGCGACCCGAAGTGCTTCTTGTTCGACGAACCGCTCTCGAACTTGGACGCCAAGCTACGCGTCGAGATGCGCGCAGAGATCAAGCAAATCACGATGAGCTTGAATGCCACCACCGTCTATGTGACCCACGATCAAGAGGAAGCCATGACGCTCGGGGATCGCGTCGTGGTCATGAAAGACGGCATCACCCAACAAGTGGGCGCCGCGCTCGAGATTTACAATCAGCCGGTCAATCGTTTCGTCGGCAGCTTTCTCGGTAGTCCCGCGATGAACTTTTTTACGGGTCAGCTGGTCGAAGACGACGGACGCTTGTGGTTCGAAGAAGGCAGCGGCAAGCTGCCTGTGCCTGAAGCGGCGCGCGCCCAGCTACGCCCGCGCGTGGGGCAAACCGTGGTCCTCGGCGTCCGTCCGGAAGCCATGTCCGACCGGGCGAGCGCGCGCTTTCAAACCGAAGACAACCAGCTCACGATGCAAGTAACGCTCGTGCAGCCGCTCGGCCACAAGATGGACGTCTACCTCGCTACGGCTCGCCACCCGCGCGCGATCGCTCAAATCGATTCGCATGCCCAGGTCCGTCGCGGTGACACTCTGCCCGTGTTCTTCGATATGTCGCGAGTGCACTTTTTCGCGCCCGACGAGACCGGCACGAACCTCGTCTCGAGCGCCAGCGCATCCTAGTCACTCGGGGTGCCCGCTCAACGGGGCCCTCCGCGCTCGATGACCGACGCCCTCGTTTCTCGACGTGATTGGGAGTGGGCGCCCGCGACCCAGCGGCGCACCTCGCGTGTCGCTCGGTAGCCGGAGCTCGACGCCGAAGGCTGAGCGCGCCCGCGGGGCGAATTGTGACCATTAAAACCAACAGGCAAACGGCCGGAGACCGCGCGCGTTCGGGGCCACGACCGCAAACGCTCACTAACGCTTGGCGAGCGCCGATACATCCCCTAGGTTGAGGATCCATGACGGACAGCAAAATCGCGATCCTCGTGGGTGGGGGCCCGGCCCCGGGCATCAATAGTGTGATTGGCGCGGCAACCATCCGTGCCTGCGTCGAAGGCATTCCGGTGCTCGGCATTCGCGATGGCTTTTCGGGCATCATGCGCGGCGACATCAGTAAGGTGCGACCGCTCGATATCGAAACCGTATCGCGCATTCACTTTCGCGGTGGTTCCACGCTCGGCACGGCGCGCGCCAACCCGACCAAGGAACCGGCGTTGCTCGAGGCGACGGTCGATTCATTGAAGCGCCTGGGGGTGACCCAGCTCATCACCATCGGCGGAGACGACACGGCTTTTTCGGCCATGCGTATCTCGGAGCACTCCCAGGGCGCGCTCAAAGTCGTGCACGTGCCGAAGACGATCGACAACGACTTGGATTTGCCGGAGTGGATCCCGACCTTCGGCTATCAAACCGCGCGTCACGTCGGCACCGGCATCGTCAAGGACTTGCTGGTCGACGCGCAAACCACCTCTCGTTGGTACTTCGTGGTCGCGATGGGCCGCAAAGCGGGTCACCTCGCGCTCGGTATCGGCAAAGCCGCGGGCGCCACGCTGACGCTGATCCCGGAAGAATTTCTGTCGAAAATGGTGCCGCTCAGCGAGATGGTCGACACCTTGGTGGGAGCAATCATCAAGCGCTTGGCCTATGGCCGGCCCGACGGCGTGGCGGTCTTGGCGGAAGGCTTGGTCGAGCGGCTGGATCCCGAGGAACTCGCGAAATACGCAGATGTCGAGCGTGACGAGCACGACCACATCCGGATCGCCGAGATTGACTATGGTCGAATCATCAAGGCCCGCGTCAGCGAACGCCTGAAAGAGTTCGGCATCAAGGTCACCATCGTCTCCAAGGACATCGGCTACGAGCTCCGTTGCACGGATCCGATCCCCTTCGACATGGAGTACACGCGAGACTTGGGCTATTGCGCCGCCAAGTACCTGCTCGACGGTGGGTCAGGGGCGATGGTCACGATCCAGCAGGGCAAGTTCAAACCGATCAAGTTTGCGGATATGCTCGACCCGGAGACCGGACGCACGCGCGTGCGCATGGTGGACGTCGACACCGAGTACTACAAGATTGCCCGGCGCTACATGCTCCGCCTACGCAAAGACGACTTCGAGGATGCCGCGGAGATACAGAAGTATGCCGCCGTCGCCAAAACGACCCCCGAGCATTTCAAAGCGCAACTCGAGTACCTGGTCAAAAACGAGCCACCCCCGCTCGAGTTCGATTACTAGCTTCGTCAGACCGTTCCGGGCTCGCCGTTTTGCGGGAGGCGGCGGAATAAAAGCGCCGGCTCAGGCGCTAGCCCGATCGCCGCGAGGCACATGCGAATTTCCGGAAAACTGACGCTGGGCGTGATCGCCGGCATCGTGGCCATCCTGGCCATCTCCAGCTACCTGACGGTCAACCGTGAAATTCGCCTGTTCGAGACGGACATGGCGCGCGATCACGAGACCTTCGCGCGGGCCGTGGCCTTATCCATGGCTCGCGTCTGGCGCGTCGACGGCAGGGCCCACGCGCTCGGTCTGCTCGAACAACTCGACGCTGGCGAGGGGGCGGTGCACGTGCGCTTCGTGCCCAAAGACGGCACCCCGGCCGACCCGCGCATCGATCAGGCAGCGCTCAAGCGCGTGCGCCACGGCGACGGTTCTTTGCACGACAAGCTGGAGGGGCCAGACCCGAAGCTGTACAGCTACGCGGCGGTGCACCTGGGCGATGAAACCCCCGGAGTGCTGGAGATCTCCGAGTCTCTGCAACCTCGCGATGCCTATGTCCGCTCGACCGTGCTGCGTGCCGCCATCACTGCGCTGTGCCTGGGCTTGGTCTGCGCTGCCCTGACCTTTGCTTTGGGCAACAGCATCGTCGGCCGTCCAGTGCGGGCGTTGGTCGAGCAGGCGCGGCGCATCGGCGCCGGAGATTTGGGCCTGCGCCTGGACCTGCGCCAACACGACGAAATCGCCGAATTGGGCCGAGAAATGAACGCGATGAGCAGCAAGCTGTCCGACGCCAACGCGCGTTTGGTGGATGAAACGGCGGCCCGCGTGCGCGCTATGCAGCAGCTGCGGCACGCCGAACGTTTGGTCACGGTGGGCAAGCTGGCCTCTGGCATTGCTCACGAGCTGGGCACGCCACTCAACGTGGTCTCTGGGCGCGCCAAGATGATCACACAAAACCCAGAAGCGAACGATGTCGTGCGCAACAATGCGCGGATCGTCATGGAGCAGAGCGAGCGAATGGCACAGATCATTCGCCAACTCCTGGATTTTGCGCGAGCGGGTAAGCCCAACAAATCCCTGGTCGACTTGAAGCATCTGGCCGCGAGCACGCTGTCTCTGCTCCGACCGATCGCCGACAAACGCAGAGTCGCGCTGCGCTTCGAGGCAAGCGAGCCGGTTTCCGAGGTCGTGGCTGACTCCGCGCAGCTCCAGCAAGTGATGACCAACTTGGTCGTCAACGCCATTCAAGCCAGCCCCGAATCCTCTGTAATCGAGGTGGGCCTACGCGCCACCTCGCCCGCGACCAGGCCTGGCGCCGCCGGGACAGCCGCAGATCCCCGAAGCTTCGTCTGCATTACGATTAGCGATCAGGGCACGGGCATGGGCGAAGACACGCTGGAGCGGGTCTTCGAGCCTTTTTTTACGACCAAAGACGTCGGCGAAGGCACGGGCCTCGGCCTTGCCGTAGCCTACGGCATCGTTCAAGAACACGGCGGTTTCATCACCGTCCAGAGCAAGCTCGGCGAAGGCAGCCGCTTCGAGGTTTATTTACCGCTTCCGGATCCCCAATGAAAGCCAAAGTACTGATCGTCGACGACGACACCAGCATGTGTGAGCTGCTCGCCGAAGGGCTCGTCCAACACGGCTTCGAAGCCCGCTGGAACGCTTCACCCCAAGGCGCGCTCGCGCAACTGGCCCAACAAGATTTCGACGTCGTATTGACCGACATCAACATGCGCGACATGAGCGGCTTGGAGCTGTGTCAAAAGGCGACCGAGGCTCACCCGCAGCTGCCGGTGATCGTGATCACCGCCTTCGGCAGTATGGAGACCGCTGTCCAAGCGATCCGCGTCGGCGCGTACGATTTCATCACCAAGCCATTCGACATCGACGTGGTGGTGATAGCCATCGAGCGCGCGGTCAAACACGGCGTTTTGACGCGCGAGGTCCAGCGCCTGCAACGCGCGGTGGACGAATCGCGCCGATTCGACGAGCTGTTGGGCGCGAGCCCCGCGATGAAGGAGGTATACGACCTTCTGGAGCGAGTCGGCGAGTCGGAATCCACGGTGCTCGTGAGTGGTGAGAGCGGCACCGGCAAGGAGCTGGTGGCACGCGCGCTGCACCGCCGCAGCAAGCGCAGCGCGGGCCCCTTCGTGGCCATCAACTGCGCGGCGATGCCGGAACAACTGCTGGAAAGTGAGCTCTTCGGTCACACCAAGGGCGCTTTCACCGACGCACGCAGCGCGCGGCCCGGACTGTTCGTGCAAGCCAAGGGCGGCACGATCTTCCTCGATGAGATCGGCGACATGCCCGTCGGCTTGCAGCCGAAGCTACTGCGCGCTTTGCAAGAGCGAACGGTTCGTCCGGTCGGCGGCGACACCGAAACGCCGATCGACGTTCGCGTCGTGGCCGCCAGTAATCGCGACCTGGAGACCGCCATCGAAGAGCGTAAGTTCCGAGAAGATCTGTACTACCGGATCAACGTCATTCACGTGGAGCTACCTCCGCTCCGCGCACGCGGGGCGGACGTGATTTTGCTAGCTACCCACTACCTCGAGCACTTTGCCGCCCAGTCTCAGAAGGACGTTCGCTCGCTCGATGCCGAGGCGGCAGAAAAGCTGTCCGCCTATGCATGGCCGGGCAACGTGCGCGAGCTGGCCAACTGCATGGAGCGCGCGGTGGCGTTGACGCGGAACGAGTCCATCGGAGTCGCTGACCTGCCGGAGAAAATCCGCAGCTACCGCACCTCGCACGTGCTCGTGGCGGCGACCGATCCAACCGAACTCGTACCGATGGAAGAGGTCGAGAAGCGCTACATCCTGCGCGTGCTGGAAGCGGTGGGCGGCAACAAAACCTTGGCCGCTCAGGTGCTCGGCTTGGACCGCAAGACGTTGTACCGGAAGCTCGACCGCTACGGTTCCGAGCGCAGCACGAGCTGAGCGCGAGCTGAGCGCGAGCTGAGCGCGAGCTGAGCGCGAGCTGAGCGCGAGCTGAGCGCGAGCTGAGCGC
>Ga0164308_10000713_pt1 | contig 17972 bp, 18 predicted proteins | sample Whisoiple_246_MG_FD_109983 | JGI IMG/M metagenome (GOLD analysis project Ga0164308, IMG submission 109983) | Soil microbial communities amended with fresh organic matter from upstate New York, USA - Whitman soil sample_246_MG | ecosystem: Environmental > Terrestrial > Soil > Unclassified >...
CCGAGGACCGCGCTCTCCGACCTGACCGGAGCGGCGCGGACCGCGGGGCTCGTGCGTCGGCGCGGCGGCCGGTTCCGCGGGCATCGGCGCACCCAGGGCTCCCGCCACACACTCCCGGATGCTCTGAAATCGAACCCCGCCGCCTCGACGGATCCGCAGGATTCGGCCGCCAGGAGAACTACACATAAGGGTCATATAAGAGCACACTGGTGGGGAGAGCTGATGACCGCGCTTCCTCGTCGCGGTCGCTCCAGCAAGTGCGAAGGAGAACCTCCTCATGAGTAACATCTCGCACACCGGAAGGGACGTTTCCGGTCACACCGGAAGGGACATCTCCGGGCACCCCGACGCCGACGAGATGCGCGCGCGCCACGACCGCGTGATCAGCGGGCGCCGCACCACAGCGATGGCGGACGCGCCGGTCTTCCTGGTCGGTCTGTACTGCGCGGTCTCCCCGTGGGTGCTCCACTTCACCGCGAACCAGCCCGACCTGGTGACGCACAACCTCGTCATCGGTATCGCGATCGCCGTGCTGGCCCTCTGCTTCACGGCCATGCCGGAGCGGATGACCGGGATGAGCATGGCCATCGTGGCGCTCGGCGCCTGGCTGATCGTCTCGACCTGGGTCGTGGGACAGAGCCCCGACACGGGCGTCATCCTCAACAACGTGATCGTCGGTGGACTGGCGGTCGTGCTGGGGGCGGCCTGCGCGGGACTTTCGATGAAGAACAAGAAGACCTGACAGGAGAACACACCGAAGTGGCCACCGGCAGGGACAGCCCGCCCGTGGCCACTCGTCGGTTCACCCGTCCTCGGTGGGTCTCACCCCACCGAGCTGTACGCCACCACGCCCCGCAGCACGGCGTCGACGGCCTTGTGCGCGTTCTTCGCGACCGAACTCCCGTCCCTGGGAGCCGCGGCCGCGATCTGCCCGAGCACGTCGATGACCTGCTTGCACCACCGCACGAAGTCACCGGCCGGCATCTCCGCCTCGCGGAGCACCTCGTCGAGCGACCGGCCGGAGGCCCACATGTAGACCGCCCAGGCGAAGCCGAGGTCGGGCTCGCGCTGGCCGACTCCTTCCGTCTGGCTGATCTTGAACTCCTCCTCCAGGGCGTCGAGCCGGCCCCAGATACGGACCATCTCGCCCATCGCGGCCTTCGCCGGTCCGGAGGGCAGCTTGGGGGCGACCGCGTCGTCCGCCTGGCGTGCCTCGTAGACCAGCGCCGAGACGCAGGCGGCGAGTTCCGCGGGATTCAGTCCTTCCCAGACGCCGTCCCGGAGACACTCGCTGGCCAGCAGGTCCAGCTCGCCGTAGAGCCGCGCCAGCCGGCGGCCGTTCTCTGTGACCTCGTTGCCCCGCAGGTAGTCGAGCTCCGTCAGCAGCGCGACGATGCGGTCGAAGGTCCGGGCGATGGTGTTCGTCCGGCCCTCGATCCGGTGCTCCAGCTGCCGGGTGTCGCGCTGCAGCCGGTGGTACCGCTCCGCCCAACGGGCGTGGTCCTCGCGCTCGTCGCACCCATGGCAGGGGTGCGCGCGCAGCTCGGTCCGCAGCCGGGCGATCTCCCGGTCGTCGGCCGCGGCGGCACGCTGCTTGCGGTGCCGGCCCGGGTCGATGTGCCCCGCCTTGCTCCGCAGCGCGGAGGCGAGGTCACGCCGTGACTGCGGCGAACGCGGGTTGAACGACTTGGGCACCCGCATCCGCTCCAGCGGCTCGACCGGCACCGGGAAGTCGATGTGGGCCAGCCGCTTGACCTGCCGCTCGGCGGTCAGCACCAGCGGACGCGGTCCGTCGTGGTACTCCAGCCCCCGGTGCCTGTCGGTCCGCCCCGCCGGCAGCCCCGGGTCGAGCACCAGCGCGAGCCCGGCGAACTTGCCCGTGGGCACGTGGATGACGTCACCGGGCTTCAGCTTCTCCAGGGACGACGCCGCCGCCGCACGACGCTGGGCCGCCCCCTGCTTCGCCAGTTCCGTCTCGCGGTCCTTGAGGTCGCGGCGCAGCCGCGCGTACTCCTCGAAGTCCCCGAGGTGGCAGGTCATGCCCTCCTTGTAGCCCGCGAGGCCCTCCTCGTTGCGCTGGACCTGCCGGGAGATCCCGACGACGGACCGGTCCGCCTGGAACTGCGCGAAGGAGGTCTCGAGCAGCTCGCGCGAACGGTGCCGTCCGAACTGCTGCACGAGGTTGACGGCCATGTTGTACGAGGGCCGGAAGCTGGAACGCAGCGGGTACGTACGCGTGCCCGCGAGTCCGGCGAGGGCACCGGGGTCCATGCCCCGCTGCCACAGGACGACCGCGTGCCCCTCGACGTCGATGCCCCGGCGCCCGGCCCGGCCGGTCAGCTGGGTGTACTCGCCGGGCGTGATGTCCGCGTGCTGCTCGCCGTTCCACTTGACGAGCTTCTCCAGTACCACGGAGCGTGCGGGCATGTTGATGCCGAGGGCCAGGGTCTCGGTGGCGAAGACCGCCTTGACCAGGCCGCGGACGAACAGCTCCTCCACGACCTCCTTGAACGTCGGCAGCATCCCGGCGTGGTGCGCGGCGATGCCCCGCTCCAGGCCCTCGAGCCACTCGTAGTACCCGAGGACGTGGAGGTCCTCGGGCGGGATGGACGCCGTCCGCTCCTCGACGATCTCCCGCACCAGCTGGCGCTTGTCCTCGTCGTTCAGCCGCAGCCCGGCCTGGAGGCACTGCTGGACGGCCGCCTGGCAGCCGGCCCGGCTGAAGATGAAGGTGATCGCGGGCAGCAGCCCCTCGGCGTCGAGCCGGTCGATGACCTCGGGCCTGGACGGGGTCCAGATACGGCTGCGCTGACGGCGCTCGCGTTCGCGGTCCGCCTCGCGCACCATCTTCCCGCGCCGGCGCTCGCGCGGGTTGTATCCGCGCTGGTTCTCCATCCGGGCGAGCCGGACCAGATCCGGGCTGACCTCACGCCGGCCGGTGCCCCTGCCGCCGTGGTCGGTCTCCTCCTCGAAGAGGTCGTACATCCGGCGTCCGGCCATGACGTGCTGCCACAGCGGCACGGGCCGGTGCTCGGAGACGATCACCTGTGTGTCGCCCCGGACGGTGTCCAGCCAGTCACCGAACTCCTCGGCGTTGGACACGGTCGCGGAGAGCGACACCAGGGTCACGGACTCCGGGAGGTGGATGATCACTTCCTCCCACACGGCACCCCGGAAGCGGTCGGAGAGGTAGTGCACCTCGTCCATGACCACGTAGCCGAGGCCGGTGAGGGCCTGGGAGCCCGCGTACAGCATGTTGCGCAGGACCTCGGTCGTCATCACGACCACGGGAGCGTCCGCGTTGACGCTGTTGTCACCGGTCAGCAGACCGACCTTGTCCGCGCCGTAACGCCGGACGAGATCGGCGAACTTCTGGTTGGACAGGGCCTTGATCGGCGTGGTGTAGAAACACTTGCGGCCCTGCTGCAGAGCCAGGTGAACGGCGAATTCACCGACGATCGTCTTGCCCGACCCGGTGGGGGCCGCGACCAGCACCCCCTTGCCGGCCTCCAACGCCTGGCAGGCCTCGATCTGGAACGGGTCCAGTCCGAATTCGTACATCTCGCGGAAGGGCCCGAGGGCGGTGGCCTGCTCGGCCGCACGGACCCGGGACGCCTGGTATCGCTCAGCTGGTGAGAGGTCCTCTGTCATCTTGATACGAGCCTACCCGCCTCGTATGACAGTCAGCCCGATCTTTGTTTCACGGTGCGAGGACCCGCACCGCGCCGGGTACGCAGGTGGCGTCGAGCGGCAGCGGGCCCAGCGGCTCGCCGTCCGCGTACGCCGTGACCCCGGCCGCGGCGAGCGATATCGACGACACACGGTGGACGGTGACCGCGGGATGGCCGAGGTGCGTCCCCCTGTACACCTTGGGGAAGACCTTGAGCAGGGTGGTCCGGCTGCAGTCACCGACCACGGTGACGTCGAGGAGCCCGTCGTCCATGACGGCGTCGGCGCAGATCCGCATGCCGCCGCCGTAGGTGGTGCCGTTGCCCACCGCTATCAGCGTCGCCTCGACCTCGGTCACCGGGCCGTCGTCCAGACGGAGGCGGTAGGGGATCGGCCGGAAGGCCGCCAGCTCGGCGAGGATCGCCAGGTCGTACTTGAAGCGGCCCCCGATCCAGCGCATCCGGTTCCCCCGGTCGTTGACCCGCGAGTCGAAGCCGGAGGCCAGCACCGAGCCGAACCAGCGCTCCCCGACCCGGCCCAGGTCGATCGAGCGGACCGTGCCGGCCTTGAGCGCCTCGGCGGCCAGCCGCCCGGCGGCGGCGGGATCACGGATCGGCAGACCGAGGGCACGGGCGAAGTCGTTCCCGGTGCCCACGGCGACGGCACCGAGCGGCGTCGCCGTACCCGCGACGGCCTGCAGCGCGAGGGACATCATGCCGTCCCCGCCGACGGTGATGAGCGCTCCGGTCCCGCCGGCCACGGCCTCCCGGGCCCTCCGCAGGGCGTCGTCCGCGTCCTCACCGAGGACGGTCCGTACGGAGAAGCCGGCGTCCCGCAGCGCGGAAGCGGCCGGCTGCGCGGCACGCGCGCCCCGGCCGCTTCCCGCGGTGGGATTGACGAAGAGGGTGATCTCGCTGGTCACCCGCGGGACCTTACAAGGTCAGGTGATGTCGTCGTAACCGTTGAGCCGGTGCGAACGCCCACCGTCCGCTTCGCCGCCTGCCTGCTCGGGCAGGGCCGGCCGGGACACCGGTTCGACCGCGCCGACCCTCTCGGGGGTGAGATCCAGCTTCGACGCCTCGTCGTCGTCGAGCTCGGCGTCGGGGTTCGCCCGCCGCCTGCGCTTGTCGTTGAGCAGCGAGATGCCGACCGCGATGAAGTAGAGCACCGCCAGCGGGCCCGCGAGGAGCAGCATCGAGATGGGCTCGCCGCCCGGGGTGGCGATGGCCGCGAAGGCGGTCAGTCCGACGATCATGCCGCGCCACCAGCGCAGCATGCGGGCACCGGAGAGGACGCCGGTCATGTTGAGGAGGATGAGCAGCAGCGGCAGTTCGAAGGCCAGCCCGAAGACGATCACCATGCGGGTGATCAGGTCCAGGAAGTCGTCCAGCGGCAGCAGGTTCTTCACGTTGTCGGGCGTGAAGCCGAGCATGATCTCCGCGGTCTGCGGCAGGATCGCGTACGCCAGGTAGGCACCGGCGACGAACAGCGGCACTCCGGCGGCGACGAAGGCGACCGAGTAACGCTTCTCCTGCTTGTGGAGACCGGGGGCGACGAATCCCCACAGCTGGTACAGCCACACCGGAGTGGCCACCAGCACACCCGCCATCAGGGACACCTTCAGCGCGATGGTGAACGGTGACAGCAGACCGTTGGTGGTCATCTCCGCGCAGGGACGGCCGTTGACCATGGTCACGGCGCCGTTCTTGCAGCCGACCGAGTCCAGGATCGGCTTCATCAGGAACTCGAAGATTTCCTTCTGGAAGAACGCCGCCACGATCACGGCGATGACGATCGCCAGGACCGACTTCAGCAGCCGGTTGCGCAGCTCACGCAGGTGATCGAGGAGGGGCATCCGCCCCTCGTCGTCCTTCTCCTGCTTGCGGGCAGACTTGAGCAACCCACTTCCCTCGTCTCGTGCGACAGCTTCCGGTGTCCGGGATCAGCTGTCAGCTCTGGGTGGTGGGCTTGGCCTCGCTGACCGGGCGGGAGCTGGTGACGTCTCCCGGAGCGGCCTGGATCGTGCGCGCGGTGGCCGCGGGCGGGGTGGTGTCCGCGACGGTCTCCGTGGTGGGCGCCGCGGGCTCCGCGTCGTCCTTCTTCATGGCCTTGGCCTCGCTCTTGAGGATGCGGGCCGACTTACCGAGCGAACGCGCCATGTCGGGGAGCTTCTTGGCACCGAAGAGCAGCAGGATGACAGCGATGATCAGAACGATCTCGAGGGGCTTCAGATTGCCGATCATGTGCGACTTCCTTCTCACTGAGGCGTCTGGAGGGTGGGCTCGCTACCCGTTCGACCGGACAGATGTCCGACCTTCGCGCTGGCAGCGATCGTAACCCGCAGGGGTAAACGCCGGGCAATGCCTGTGCGTACTCCCGCTTGCGGCCCACACCTCCCTGCCTGGGCCGCTCCAGCAGCGTACCCCCCGAAACGGTGAATCAGGAGGCCGCGCTCTGCTATCGAAGCGCTTCTCCGGTGTCGGCGAGGGTGGTGGCCGCTCGTTCGAGATCCTCCGCCGCTCGGTTGATCCGCTGTGTGGTGGCGGCGACCTGCCCGGCGAGTCGCTGTGCCTCGACGAAGACCTTGACGGCCAGGACACCGAGCACGGCCAGGCCGGCGAATCCCAGGGCGATGGCGAGCATGGGCCAGAACATGGACGGTTCCTCGACGTTTCTCGTTACCGCAGGACGTGTCTCGTCACCGCAGGGCGGTGTGCAGGCGCAGCGTCCGCACGCCGCCGCCGCTGAGGAGCTCGATGATGCGCTCCCCGGCCGGCTTGCGGACCGCGGTTCCGCACCCGGGGCAGGTGAAGGAGTAGAAGGTGGTGCGGCGGCTGGCCCCTATCGCCAGCCGCAGCGCTCCCGCCGCGAGCTCGAACCGCTCACGGCAGTCCGGGCACGCGGCCCGGAAGCGTACGGTGCCGGGCACCGTGACCGGCCCGCCCGGTGTGCTCGATATCGCAGTCATACGGCCTTCGTCTCCTCGGTCCACCGGTCCGGGCCCCTCAGAGCGCGGAGTCGTAGGCGGCCAGCGCCTCACGTGCCGCCAGTCTGGCGCTCTCGGCCAGGTCCGGGGGCGAGGTGATGCGTCCTTCGCCGCCCAGCCGCAGGGCGAGCCTGCGCAGGGAGGCGGGGTCGGGGGTGCGGAGGGTGATCCGCAGACCGCCGTCGGGCAGTTCCTCGGCGCTGTCGTGCGGGTAGTACTCGGCGACCCACCGGCCGCCGGGGCCGACCTCGATCACGACCTCCGGATCCTCGGCGGCGGGCTGCACCAGTCCCTCGGAGAGGTCCCGCAGCTCCAGCTCGGGCGGAGCCGACGGGGCGTCGAGAAGCCTGATCTCGGCGACGCGGTCGAGCCGGAACGTACGCCGGGCCTCGGTGAGCCGGCACCAGCCCTCCATGTAGGTGTGGCCGACCGCGAACAGCCTGATCGGATCCACCTCGCGCTCGGTGAGCTCGTCACGGGCGGGTGAGTAGTAGCGCAGCCAGAGGCGGCGCCGCTCGGAGATCGCCCGGTCCACGTCGGCGAAGACGCCGCCCTCGGACTCGAAGGTGACCGAGAGCCGTGAGCTGGCCGCCCCCACCTCACCGGCCGCCGTCTCCAGCTTCGCGGTCGCCCGGACCAGCGCCTGCCGGTCGCCCTCCCGCAGGCCGGGGAGGGTGGCGACCGCGCGGGCGGCGACGAGCAGGGCCGTCGCCTCGTCGGCGGCCAGCCGGAGCGGCTCGGCGACGTCGTCGGGGTTGTGCCACCAGATCCGGTCCCCGTCGGTATCGATGTCCAGCAGGTCGCCGCCGCGGAAGCTGGTCCCGCACATGGGCAGGACGTCGAGGTCGGAGATCAGCTCGTCCTCGGTGATCCCGAAGGCCCGGGCCACGTCCTGCACGTGTGCGCCGGGGCGCTCGCGCAGGTAGGTGACGAGGGAGAGCATCCGGCGGGTCTGGTCGATCGCGTTCGTGGCCACGAGTACGGGTCCCCCTCAGTCCTTGGCCACGGCGCGCAGCCGGTCCATCACGTCGGCCCGCAGATCGGCGGGCTCGCTCACGATCACGTCGGGTCCGAACTCCACGAGCCAGGCGTCCAGCCCGTGCCCGTACGGGATCTCCAACTCGTCCCAGCCGTCGCCGAGTTCCCGTACGGACGTCGCGCGGGAGCGCAGCGGGTAGCCGGAGCCGGTGCGCAGCCGGATGCGGGCGGTCCGGGTGGCGGTCTCGCCGGCCCAGCTCTCCACGGTCTCGCGGACGGTGACGACGTCGGGGACACGGGCTGTGAACGCTCCGGCGCGGGAGCGGACCCGGCCCGCGATGCGGGACAGCCGGAACACCCGCTCGGCGCCCCTGTCCCGGTCCCAGCCGGCCAGGTACCAGTGGCCGCGCCAGCATTCGAGGGTCCAGGGCTCGACCTGGCGCTGTTCGGGGCGGGCGGCGTTGCCCTTGCGGTAGTCGAAGGTGACCGGCCGACGGTCACGGCAGGCGAGCATCAGCGGCTCGAACGCGGCTTCGTGCACGGGGATGCGCGGTTCGAGCGCGCTGTGCGGCTCGTAGGTGTCCTCGGCCTCGGGCATGCCCGCCGCACGCAGCTTCTGCAGGGCACCGCTCGCGGCACCGGCCAGGCGTGCCTGCTGCCAGACCTTGGCGGCGAGCCCGAGGGCCGCGGCCTCCTCGGCGTCCAGGGTGATGGGAGGCAGCCGGTTGCTGTCACGGCGGGCGAGGTACCCCGTGTCGCCGTCCAGGTTCTCGACGGTCTCGATGATCAGGCCGAGTTCGCGCAGATCGTCCTTGTCGCGCTCGAACATCCGGTTGAAGGAGTCGTCGTTGCCCGCCTCCAGGTAGGCCTCGATGGACCCGCGGAGTTCACGCTTGCTGAGCGGACGCCGGGTACCCAGCAGACACAGTGCCAGGTTCATCAGCCGTTCGGCCTTGGCAATCGCCATCGACGCCCTTTCTCGACGTGCTCTCCGACCGTCGACCGTACCGCCCCGGGTGTCCGGGCCAAAGCGAGGGCCGAAGCCAGGGCAAAAGCCAGGGCCCGTACCTTGCGGCACGGGCCCTGGCTGCTGTTGACCGACCGATCAGACGCCGACGAGGTCGCAGACGAAGATCAGCGTCTCGCCGGGGGCGATCGCGCCGCCGCCCGCGCCGCGGTCGCCGTAGGCGAGGTGCGCGGGGATGGTCAGCTGGCGACGGCCGCCGACCTTCATGCCCTGGACGCCCTTGTCCCAGCCGGCGATGACCTGGCCGGCACCGAGCTGGAACTGCAGCGGGGTGCCGCGGTTCCAGGAGGCGTCGAACTCCTCGCCGGTGGAGAAGGCGACACCGACGTAGTGCACGGAGACGGTCTGTCCCGCCTGGGCCACCGGTCCGTCGCCCTCCCAGATTTCCTTGATCTCCAGGTCGGCCGGCGGCTCGCCACCCGGGAAGTCGATCTCGGGCTTGTCGATGCTCACTGAGCTGCTCCTCTTACTGATGAACTGCGTAACCGGGACAGTCTTACATCTTCGCCAGAAGGTCCACGGCGAACACGAGGGTGGACTTGGCGGGGATGGACTGCTGCGCCTCGTTGCCGAAGGCCTGGTCCGGCGGGATGACGAGCAGCACGCGGCTGCCGACCTTCTTGCCGACCAGTCCGTTCTTGAGGCCCTTCAGGGTGACCTGGGCGAGCGGGAAGGTCTGCGTCTTGCCGGTCTGGTAGGTGCTGTCGAAGGCCTTGCTGTCCTTCCAGAGCAGACCGACGTAGTTCACGACGACGCTGTCGGTCTCCTTGATGACCTCGCCCTTGGACTCCAGGATGTAGTTGGAGACCAGCTTCTTCGGCGGGTCGCTCTTGGGGATCGTGACCGTGGGGGCCTTGCCGTCGGTCTTCGTGCCGACCTTGGGCAGGTCGATGTTGTCCTGGGCCACCTCGGATCCCTCGGCGGACGCCGGGATCTGTGTGGCCTTCACGATGTCGACGACGAAGACGAGGGTGGCGTTGGGCTTGATGTCGCCCTGGCCCTGCTCGCCGTAGCCGAGATCCGGCGGGATGACCAGCTCGACGCGGCTGCCGACCTTCTTGCCGACGAGTCCCTTGTCCCAGCCCTGGATGACCATGCCCGCGCCGAGCGTCAGATCGAACGGCTGCTTGCGGTCGAAGCTGTTGTCGAACGGCTTGGTGGAGTCCCACGCCTGCCCGAGGTAGTTGACCTGGATCGCGTCGCCGTTCTTGAGCTTCGCGCCGTCACCCTCACTGATGACGTCGGTCTTCAGCTCCTTGGGGGGATCGCCCTCACCCTTCGCCAGGGTGGGCTTCTCGCCGAACTTCGCGCCCGCGGTGATCGCGGGGAAGCCCTTCTCGGTCGAGGCGGAGTCGGAGGCCTTGTCATCGCCGCATGCAGCCGTGGACAGCAGCAGAAGGGGGACGACGAGAAGGCCGGCAAGTCGGCGCACTGGTTCCTCAGATCTCAGACGGCACGTGAACGGTCCCCGACACTCTAGGCCGAGCGAAGGGCCCCGTACGAGGAACGTACGGGGCCCGGTCGCATTCGGGAGGGACATTCCGGTCCCGGATCACATGCCCGCGATGAGCTTCTCCACCCGGTCGTCGACGGAACGGAAAGGGTCCTTGCACAGCACGGTGCGCTGCGCCTGGTCGTTGAGCTTCAGGTGCACCCAGTCGACGGTGAAGTCCCGCCGCTGTTCCTGGGCCCGGCGGATGAAGTCGCCGCGCAGCCGTGCCCTGGTGGTCTGCGGGGGCACGGACTTGCCCTCGAAGATCTTCAGGTCGTTGCAGATGCGCGCGGCCTGCCCCTTGCGCTCCAGGAGGTAGTAGAGCCCGCGCCTGCGGTGGATGTCGTGGTAGGCGAGGTCTATCTGAGCGACCCTCGGGTTCGACATCGTCATGTTGTGCTTCGCCCGGTACCGCTCGATGAGCTTGTACTTCATGACCCAGTCGATCTCGGTGCCGATCCGGTCGAGGTCCTCCGCCTCGATGGCGTCCAGCGTGCGGCCCCACAGCTCGAGGACCTGGTCGACGGTGCCGGTGCGGATACCCCGGCGCTCGACGAAGTCGACGGCCTTCTCGTAGTACTCGCGCTGGACCTCGATGGCCGACGCCTCCCGGCCGCTGGCCAGGCGCACCTTGCGCTGTCCCGTGGTGTCGTGGCTGACCTCCCGGATGGCCCGGATCGGGTTCTCCAGGGTCAGGTCGCGCATCACCGTGCCCGCCTCGATCATGCGCAGCACCAGGTCGGTGGCGCCGACCTTGAGGAGCATGGTCGTCTCGGACATGTTGGAGTCGCCGACGATGACGTGGAGGCGGCGGTACCGCTCGGCGTCGGCGTGCGGCTCGTCCCGGGTGTTGATGATCGGGCGGGAGCGCGTCGTCGCGGAACTGACGCCCTCCCAGATGTGCTCGGCCCGCTGGCTCACGCAGAAGACGGCACCGCGCGGTGTCTGCAGCACCTTGCCGGCTCCGCAGATGAGCTGACGGGTGACGAGGAAGGGAATGAGGATGTCCGCGAGCCGGGAGAATTCCCCGTGCCGTGCCACGAGGTAGTTCTCGTGGCACCCGTAGGAGTTTCCTGCCGAGTCGGTGTTGTTCTTGAACAGATAGACGTCGCCCGCGATTCCTTCCTCGTGCAGGCGGCGTTCTGCGTCGACGAGCAGGCCTTCGAGAATGCGCTCGCCGGCCTTGTCGTGGGTGACCAGTTCGGTCACGTTGTCGCATTCCGGTGTTGCGTATTCCGGATGTGATCCCACGTCGAGGTAGAGGCGGGCGCCGTTCCGCAGGAAGACATTGCTGCTGCGGCCCCATGACACGACACGGCGGAAGAGGTAGCGCGCCACTTCGTCAGGTGACAGTCGGCGCTGTCCCCTGAACGTGCACGTGACGCCGTACTCGTTCTCCAGCCCGAAAATGCGGCGGTCCATGACTGAACATTACGCCTTATGGCCTGAGCTGAAACCGGGTTCGGCGGCACCGTTTCGATCATTTTCCGAACCGGCCACGACCGCGGGCGTACGCCCGGGAGCTGCGAGGACCCTTCCGGTGGCCAGCAGAACCAGCAGGGCGGCCACTCCACCGGCCCCCGCGACGGCGAAACTCCAGCCCGTGCCGCCGATCTCGACGGCCGGGCCGGCCACCGCCGTTCCGGCCGCCGCGCCGACGCCGAAGGTCGTCACGAGCCAGGAGAACGCCTCGGTCACCGTGCCCCGCGGCGCGTGCCTGTCCACGACGATGAACGAGCAGGCGATCGCCGGGGCCAGGAACACCCCGGCGAGCGCCGCCAGCGCGGTCATGGCGGGCACCCCGGGGGTGAGCATCAGCGGCAGATAGCCCAGGGCCAGCAGCGCGACGATGACCCGCAGTCTGCGCTCGGGCGCCCCGGCCCACTGCCGCGCCCCGTACACCGCTCCGCCGACCAGCGCGCCGAGGCCGAGGGCGGCCATCAGCCAGCCGTACACGGACTCCCGGCCGTGGTCGTCGGCGTAGGCGACACCGGCCACCGTGATGGAGCCGAGCGCGAGCCCGACGAAGAAGAAGGCGCCCAGCAGCGCGAGCAGTCCGGGCGAGCGGAGGGCGCCCAGCCAGTGCGCCTCACGGGGCGCCGAGCGCCAAACCCTGGAGGGCTCGGACAGGACGACGGACAGCGCGCCGAGGACGCCTACGGCGTTGATGACGAGGAGGGCCGCGGCAGGCGACCAGAGCGACACCAGGACCGTCACGAGGAGAGGGCCGACGGTGAACATGACCTCCTGGGCCACCGCGTCCATGGCGTAGGCACGGTGCACCCGGTCCTCGCGGCCGAGGACGGTCGGCCAGAGCGCTCGCAGCCCGCCTTCCAGCGGCGGTGTGAACACACCCGCCACCACGACCGCGGCGTACGCGGCCGGCAGCGACCCGAGGCCCATGAGGGCCAGCACCGCCATGCCGAGCGCGGAGACCACGGCCGCCGGGAACTGGACGCGCGGCTGGCCGTACAGGTCGACGGCGCGGCCCAGCAGGGGCTGCCCCACCGCCGTGGCGAGGCCGTAGGCCGCCGCGAGGGCGCCCGCCAGTGTGTAGCTCCCGCCCTCCGCGCGGGTGAAGAGAACGATCGCGATGTGGGCGGTGCCGTTGGGCAGCCGCCCCACCAGCGTCCCCGTCAGCAGCCGGGCGGCGTGCCGTGTCCGGAGGATGTCCAGGTACCCCGCGGCCATGTCCGCCCCTCTCCCCCGGCGGTCCCACGACCTCGGGGTTTTACGTATAACGTCGAGGCTCATACGTACCATGTGGGCAGCCCGGGAGTCCATCCCGCCCCATCCGACCGGACCAGCACGGAGGCACGAGTGAGCAGCGCGCGGCAGCCCGCACCGACCCGGCCCACCAGCCGTGACGTGGCACGGGCCGCGGGTGTCTCGCAGGCCACGGTCTCGCTCGTGCTCGGCGGGAAATGGCGCGGACGGGTGTCCACGTCGACCGCCGAGCGGGTGCGCGGCAGCGCCCGGGAACTCGGGTACCGGCCGAACTTCGCGGCCCGCAGCCTGCGGATGGGCCGCACGCGTACGGCGCTGCTCGTCGTCCCCGCGCTGACCAACGAGTTCTTCGCCCGCGTGTACACAGGGGCGGCGGCCGTGGCCGCCGAGCACGACTTCGGGGTGGTCCTCTACCCGTCCCCCGACGGCACCGGCCCCGCCAGGGACCCCTTCGCCTCGGCCCGCGCGGCGCTCGACGGGGTGATCGCCTCGTCCATGGCGGCGGACGCCCTGGGCGCGCTGCGGGGCGCGGAGCTGCCGCTGGTGATGCTGGACAGCGACCCCGAGGACCATGGGGCGGCGGCGCGCGTGAACCTCGACATCGCCGACGGCATGCGCCAGGTGACGGAACATCTGCTGGGCCTCGGTCACCGCCGGTTCACGCACCTCGCGTCCGCCGTGGACACCTGGACCTTCGCGGTGCGTGCCCGTGCCCTGCGGGAAGCGGTGGAAAGCGTCCCGGGCGCCGTCCTGCACACCGTGACCGCCCCTCTGGACGTGACCGCCGGACGCGAGGCCGCCGAGAAGGTCCTGAGCTCCCCCGGCCCCCTGCCCACCGCCCTCGTCTGTGACGACGACATCCTGGCCGCAGGCGCCTGCAAGGCGGTGCGCAGACGGGGTCTGCGGGTCCCCGACGACATCTCCGTGACGGGCTTCGACGACCTGGCACTCGCCACGGCGGTGGAACCGGAGCTCACCACCGTGCGCCTCCCGGCCGAACAGGTGGGCGAGCGGGGCATGACGGCTCTTCTGGACGTCCTGGAGGGCCGTCGTGCGGAGCCTGGCGATCTCCCCGTCCGTCTGGTGGCACGCGGCTCCACCGCGCCCCCGCCCAGGGCATGAGAATGCCCTCCGGACGCCGTGCGCGGTGTCCGGAGGGCATCCTGCGACGTCGCCTACTCCTTCGTTCCCTCGTCCGGGGCGTCGGCGCCCTTCGCGGGGGTGTCGGTCCCGGCGGCAGGGGTGCTGCCGCCGTCCGCGTCCTCCGCGTCGGACGGCGCGTCCGTCGGGGTCGCCCCCGCGCCGTCCGCGTCCAGCAGCCTGGTCAGCTGCCGGCCGACGATCCGCTTGAACTTGCGCTGCTGCGGCCTCGTCCGGTCCAGGACCGCGACCTCGAGCCGCTCGGCGGGGATCTCCCGCTCGTTGCCGTTGGCCTCGCGGGACAACGCCTGCACGGCCAGCTTGAGCGCCTCGGCGAGGGACATCCCGTCGCGGTGGCGCTGGTCGAGGAAGCTGCTGATCTGTTCCGCGTTCCCGCCGACCGCGACCGAGCCGTGCTCGTCCACGATCGAGCCGTCGTGCGGCAGCCGGTAGATCTGGTCGCCCTCGGGCCCGGCGCCGACCTCGGCGACCACCAGCTCCACCTCGTACGGCTTCTCCGCCGCGCTGGAGAAGATGGTTCCCAGCGTCTGCGCGTAGACGTTGGCCAGCCCGCGGGCCGTCACGTCGTCACGGTCGTAGGTGTATCCGCGCAGATCGGCGTAACGGACCCCGCCGATGCGGAGGTTCTCGTACTCGTTGTACTTCCCGGCGGCGGCGAAGCCGATCCGGTCGTAGATCTCGCTGAACTTGTGCAGCGCACGGGACGGGTTCTCGCCGACGAACACAATGCCGTCGGCGTACTGCAGCACGACCAGGCTGCGACCACGGGCGATGCCCTTCCGGGCGTATTCCGCCCGGTCGGCCATGGCCTGCTGGGGTGAGACATAGAACGGCGTCGACACCGGCTATCCGTCCCTTTCTGTCAGTGACGAGTGCATCTCGGAAGCGTCGGGCAGGTCAGAGCAGCGCGGCACGGGGGCCGTCGGGCTGCTCGAGCCGGCGCTCCAGGATCGCGCGCGCGATCTCCGAGGATTCCGTGTCGTTCAGCCTGCGGAAGCCCTCGTCGGTGATGACGGTGACGATCGGATAGATCCGGCGGGCCACGTCCGGGCCACCGGTCGCCGAGTCGTCGTCGGCCGCGTCGTACAGCGCCTGCACGACCAGGGTGAGTGTCTGCTCCTCCGTCAGGTCGGCGCGGTACAGCTTCTTCATCGAACCCCGGGCGAAGACGGAGCCGGAGCCCGTGGCCGCGTAGCCGTGCTCCTCGGACCGCCCGCCGGTGACGTCGTAGGAGAAGATCCGGCCCTTCTCGCGGTCCACGTCGAAGCCGGCGAACAGCGGGACGACCGCCAGCCCCTGCATGGCCATCGCCAGATTGCTGCGGATCATCGTCGAGAGCCGGTTGGCCTTGCCCTCCAGGGAGAGGGTGGCGCCCTCGACCTTCTCGAAGTGCTCCAGCTCCAGCTGGAACAGCTTGACCATCTCCACGGCGAGACCGGCCGTGCCCGCGATCCCCACCGCCGAGTACTCGTCGGCCGGGAACACCTTCTCGATGTCGCGCTGCGCGATCATGTTGCCCATGGTCGCCCGCCGGTCGCCGGCGAGCACGACCCCACCGGGGAACGAGGCCGCGACGATCGTGGTGCCGTGCGGGGCCTCGACGGCGCCCTGCAGCGGCGGCAGGCTGCGGTTGCCGGGAAGGATCTCGGGTGAGTGGTCGGACAGGAAGTCCATGAACGACGACGAACCCGGCGTCAGGAAGGCAGCTGGTAGACGCCCGGTGCTACGAGTGTTGGCTTCCACGCGTTTCCCTCCAGGTATGCGATGGCCCTGCGCAAGGAGTCAGGATCATCCCCAACTTGCCGATGGCCGAATTGCAGTTGAAGCACTACGCCACGGACCCTACCCGCACTGTGACGGTGATCAACATGATCCCGGCTGCGGAAGCGCCCTCCGCGGGACGCCCGTGCACGGACGGGGACGTCCCTCGACGAGCGCCGGCCGACGGCCCGGAGGCGTCGGCCGGCGGTCCTGGCCGCCGAGTGCTACTCGCCGCCCTTTTGGACGAACGAGCGTACGAAATCCTCGGCATTGGACTCGAGTACGTCGTCGATCTCGTCCAGGACGTCGTCCACGTCGTCGCTGAGCTTCTCCTGCCGCTCCTTGAGGTCCTCGGACGCCTGCGCCTCCTGCGCCTGCTCCTCGGCCTCCTCGGTGGAACGTGTCGCCTTCTGCTGTCCGCCGCCGGTGTCCTTGGTCGCCATATAGCTCACCCCGCTCGGTTCGAAGCACTTGATCAGACCCTACCCACGGGGTCCGACATCGGCCCGCTACTTTCCTCAACGTCCGGAGGTCATCTGATTGATTCCCAGCCGGGACGCCTTTCAGGCCCCCGTCAGCGTCCGGACCAGCTCCTCCGCCGTGCGGCAGCGGTCCAGGAGCTCCTTCACATGGGTGCGTGTACCTCGCAACGGTTCCATCGTGGGAACCCGCTGCAACGAGTCACGGTCGGGGAGATCGAAGATGACCGAGTCCCAGGAGGCCGCCGCGACGTCGTCCGCGTACTGCTCCAGGCAGCGGCCGCGGAAATAGGCCCTGGTGTCCTCCGGAGGCTTCGTACGGGCCCGCTCGACGTCGCTCTCGTCGAGCAGCCGCTTGATCTTCCCCCGCGCCGCCAGGCGGTTGTACAGGCCCTTGTCGGCCCGTACGTCGGCGTACTGGAGGTCCACGAGGTGCAGGCGCGGGGCGTCCCAGTCCAGGCCGTCACGGCGCCGGTAGCCCTCCATGAGCTCGCGCTTGGCGATCCAGTCCAGCTCGCCCGACAGACTCATCGGGTCGTTCTCCAGACGGTTGAGGGTGTCCTCCCAGCGGGACAGGACGTCCTTGGTCTGGTCGTCCGCGTCCGCGCCGTACCGCTCCTCGACGTACTTGCGGGCCAGCTCGAAGTATTCCATCTGGAGCTGGACGGCGGTGAGTGTCCGGCCGCTGCGGAGCGTGACCAGCTGCTCGAGCGTCGGATCGTGCGAGACCTGGTGGAGCGTGCGGACCGGCTGGTCCACCGCCAGGTCGACGTTGATGAACCCGTCCTCGATCATGGCCAGGACGAGCGAGGTGGTGCCGAGCTTCAGGTAGGTCGAGATCTCGGAGAGGTTGGCGTCGCCGATGATCACATGGAGCCTGCGGTACTTCTCGGCGTCCGAGTGCGGTTCGTCGCGCGTGTTGATGATGGGGCGCTTGAGCGTGGTCTCCAGGCCGACCTCGACCTCGAAGTAGTCCGCGCGCTGACTGATCTGGAACCCGTGCTCGTGGCCGTCCTGGCCGATGCCGACCCGGCCCGCGCCGGTGACGACCTGGCGCGAGACGAAGAACGGCGTCAGATGGCGCACGATGTCCGAGAAGGGGGTCTCCCGCTTCATCAGGTAGTTCTCGTGCGTGCCGTAGGACGCGCCCTTGTTGTCGGTGTTGTTCTTGTAGAGATGGATCGGCTGGGCCCCGGGGATCGCGGCGGCCCGCTCGGCCGCCTCCGCCATCACCCGCTCGCCGGCCTTGTCCCAGAGCACCGCGTCCAGCGGGTTGGTGATCTCGGGTGAGCTGTACTCGGGGTGCGCGTGGTCGACGTACAGCCGCGCACCGTTCGTGAGGATGACATTGGCCAGGCCGATGTCCTCGTCGGTGAGCTGGCTGGAGTCGGCGGTCTCACGGGCGAGGTCGAAGCCTCGCGCGTCCCGCAGCGGATTCTCCTCCTCGAAGTCCCAGCGGGCCCGCCGAGCCCGGTGCATCGCCGCCGCGTACGCGTTGACGATCTGGGACGAGGTGAGCATGGCGTTGGCGTTCGGGTGTCCGGGTACGGAGATTCCGTACTCGGTCTCGATCCCCATCACGCGCCGTACGGTCATGCGGCCCTCCTGACCTGTGGGTACTGCTGGGTGCTGCTCGGTACTGCCGGTGCAGACGCGCCGTCCGGCTGCGGTGCCCTGCCGAGCGCCGCAGCC
>Ga0164308_10000714_pt1 | contig 17967 bp, 27 predicted proteins | sample Whisoiple_246_MG_FD_109983 | JGI IMG/M metagenome (GOLD analysis project Ga0164308, IMG submission 109983) | Soil microbial communities amended with fresh organic matter from upstate New York, USA - Whitman soil sample_246_MG | ecosystem: Environmental > Terrestrial > Soil > Unclassified >...
CGCCTCCCCTCGGGTGACAGAGAAGCCCCCGGCCCCTGCCAAGTTCGGCTCAGTCAACATTAACGACTTATTAGGCGAGTGAAAGCAGACTATCTCACTCCCCTGACGGCTGAGATTAAGCGCCGTCGATTCGCTACCTTTGACCTAGAGTCTAAGGATGGGGAGTCAGAGACTATTCCGGGTTTCACTCGGGTTTTCTTGGCCGGGTTCTATGATGGTGAAGCGTACGAGAGTTTTCGAGGGCCGGATTGCATTGGAGACCTCATGCTCTCAATGCTGCAAAAGCGGTATCTTGGTTGGCATCTCTATGCGCATAATGGCGGACGGTTCGACTTTCTACACTTGCTCCCATGGCTCATATCTGAGGGTCGAAGTCTTGGCTTTAGATTCGCGGCCATTCCCGCCGGCAAAAGCGGCGGGATTCAGATTCTCGATATCTGGAAAGTAACTAAGAAGGGGAAGAGAGATGGCAAAGGGAAGTGGAGGCTACTCGACTCTATCAAGCTCATACCGCTTGCTTTGGACAAAGCATGTAAGACCTTCAAACTTACTGGTAAAGACTCCCTGCCACTTGACACACATGAGTCTGATTCAAGATGGGAAGTATACAACCGGCAAGACTGTGAAGCCCTCTGGAGTGTCTTAGGTCGTTTTCACGCAATGGTGGAGGACAATCTTGGCGGAGAAGTCGGGATTACCACTCCAGCGACCGCAATGAAGACTTGGCGGCGCAAGTACCTGACTCACAAGATTCCGAGAGGAGAAGACGCGCATGAATTCGTTTTCTCCACTTACTGTGGCGGACGGGTGGAAGTGTTTCAGAGGGAAGCAAGTGCTCTCTCCTATTATGATATCAACTCATCCTACCCGGCAGTCATGCGCGAACCGATGCCTTGCGATGAACCAATCTGGTGGCAAGGGGAGCCGCCTGAGGTGTTTCTCAGGTCAGACAGTGAATATGTCGGATTCGTTGAAGCGGACGTTGAACTAGATGAATATATACCGCCGTTGCCAGTCAAACGAGATAGCAAGTTGCTCTTCCCTACCGGTCGGGTTTCTGGACGCTGGGACTGGGCCGAACTTAGTTTGGTTAGAGGGTGTATACGTCGCTGGGGTAGAAGTGTTTGGTTCAAGAGCAAGCCGCTGCTTAGAACCATGGTCGAGGACCTCTATCCTTACAGAGACAAGTCCCGACAAGGGTATGACGAGGGGTTAGCGTATGTCGTCAAGATTCTACTCAACTCCCTCTATGGGAAGTTTGGCCAGAATGCGCTTAGGAGGAAAGTCGTTCCTTGGGATGAGAATCTACCTAAGGGTGCTATCCCAGTTGATGGGACTGCCGAATCGCCAGTCTGGTATATTGATGAGGAAGTCACTGCCCCTTACATTATGCCCCAGATTGCCGCGCACGTTACTTCACTTGCGCGCATTAAGCTTTACCGTCATATGGTGGCTGCCGGGGATGCGCTGGCATATTGCGACACTGACTCAATCATTACGAGCGGCCAACTTGAAACGTCGACTGCTCTTGGAGAGCTCAAAGATGAGTACCCCGGGGTTACTTTTGACGGGACTTTCCTAGCGCCGAAACTCTATATGCTCCAAGGGTCGGCATGCTGCTACTCAGAGTGCAAAGAGGCAAAGCCTTGCCAGAATTCCAGTCATCGCACCAAAGTCGTAGCGAAGGGCATTCGAGAGCGGACTGAGGCTACTTTCCAAACTCTTGCTAGTGGCGGCACGGTCTCTAGTTGGGAGTTAGAGAAACTAGGCAAGATGGCTCAAGCTGGGTTTCGCAAACCTCAGATGTTTGAGCTTAAGAAGTCACTTCAGTTCAAGTCAGTGAAAAGAACTTGGGATGGTAACCGGACTCAGCCGCTCAAGTTCGAGGATTGGTGAGTAATGGCCGACTCAGCACAGGACAAGATAATCCGATATCTGATGAATCACCCGAGCGGGGTTAGCGGGAGTCAGATAGACGCATGGCTGGAGTCATGCCGAAAGAATGGCGGCTTTACTTACGCCGATATGTGCGACGCTAAGCGCGCTCTCAGAGACCAAGGGCGCATCGTCTGCACGAATAAAGTTTGGTGGTTACGAGACATTCCTACAACCCAAAGAGAAGCAGCCAATGAGCGAAAACAACTCTCCAAGCGACGAAACGAATCAAGAGCCCTCAAACGAGCCGGATGAAGTGGAGGAGACTGAGCCGAACCTTCTACTCCTCGATGATGCCATGCGCGAGCGTGAATCGCTGACGGAAGCGCCTCCCCCGTCTGACCATGGTTGGCTGGAGCAATTCGAAGCTTTCAGGGGTAAAGCTTTCGACGACTTGGCCGCAGTAGCTAAACAGGGGCTAGTCGAAGTAGAGTCAGATATGCTTTTGATGCTCGCGGTCAAACTGGTTCAACTCGCGCACGTTCATGACGCTGAGGCGCTCTCCAAGTTTGACAAACTCTGGGAAGTCTCTCACTAATGCCCTGCGAGCATAACTATCATCAGGACTCGCAAGCTCTCAGAGATTGCGCTATCCAGCGGATAGCCGATGCTCTAGAGGCAATCTATGAGAAGCTGCCTGATGTGAGAACTCCAGCAGACTTAGCCGACTTCATTCAGAAGACTAATGCTATCTTAGATGATAGCGCCAGACTTAAACCTTAACTTAAAACCCAAACACCCAAAACCGAAAGCAACTACTCACAATGTCAAAAGAACAAGCCGCCAAGAAACTCCCTGAGAGCAATCCGACTGCCAACACTTCGGGGGAGACCGCTCTCCCTAAGTTTGCAATGCCTGACGGCCTAGTCAGGTATACGGGCGACGTTCTCGGTTTTCATGACCCCGAGACACAAGGTCCGATTGACGGTATCCCGCGAGGAGTCAAGATTAGTGACTCCAAGCTAGACCCGAAAAAGCCGTCAAGCTTTGTCATCTTTGAACTCATGCAGCCTTGCCTCTATACGGAAGGGACTGGAGACGACGCCGTAACTCTGACGGCCGAAAAGGGCCAGATGGTTGGAGTCTGGACAAAGGGCGGCATGCGCGCGATTCGGAATATGTGCGGCCGTCGCGTCGTCATGATTCACACGGGAGAGAAAAAACTCAAGGGCCGCCCGGCCGCTCAGGACCCGATGAAAACCTATGACTTCCACGTTGGGCCTGGAGCGGCTAAGCCAATCCCAATCATCGAAGACACTCGTGAAAAGAGTGTTGGAGAGAAAAGCATGTTTGACCTGAAGACAAAGCCCGGTCGCGAGCCGGGCGACGATGATGATTCAGACGCGGCATTCTGAAACTCTGCTAGCTACGGCTAGTTAATAGTGCGGAGTCCGTAGCACAGTAGAGAGCGGACAGATAGGGAGTCTGGGTAATTGCGCCAGACTCCCTGTCTTTTACTACGGGGTTAGAGGAGACATATATGGCCAAGTGGACTGTTAAAGGCGATGGTTTCCAACGCTCTCAATTCTGGAGAGAGTTAAGTTGGAGGCTAGGCGACGAGCACGCGAATAGAATCTGTAAGATACTCGGCTGGTACTGCCGTCTATTCAAACTCGACGTTAGCAAGTTTTATACTCACTTGCCTTGAAACCTCCGAAGTCTATCGCGTTTCCTTGGTGGCAACGCGGCGTTATTGACGGGCGAAACTGCGCAAAAACGCGGCGCTGGCGCTATTACGAAGTCTACTTGGAGCGAGCCGAGCAAGCTCTCAATCCGGGGGAGATGCGCGGTGTATTCGAGTGTGTGTACCGCACTGCTTTTCGCGCCGGCTATGACGCGGGCAAGCTCGAAAGAGAGTTGCGCAATACATTCTCGCCACGCCCGCGCAAGCGTGATAACCTCAGCAAGTTCTGAGGCAACTACTAGGGGTTTTCTGGCCAGTTTGAGGTGAATTGACAATGACCGAATGGCACCCGCTCTTTCCGCCGAGTGAAGATGATGAAGATCCGGAAACTGAACCCCCGGATATTCAGCTCATTCACGTGCAGCGGAAAGAAAACGGCAAGTATGTCACAGCCCCACGTACCTTTCTCGCTCAGGAACTGCTGAGCGCTGCTGCTTTACATGCCGAATTCGGCGGAGGCGAGTATCAACTCATTGGAAAAGACTCCCGCCACATCCTTAGACGCAAAGTCCTAGTTCAATTGCCCGGCCCGCCTAAGCCGATGTTTGATGAGGGTCCTCCCCCTCCCCCAAACAAGTCCGCCCCTACTCCCAACCCCATGGCCGCCATGATGGGACCCGACGGGGGAGGCATCATGGGACTGGTCATGATGATGATGCAGCAGATGATGCAATCTCAGCAGGCAGCCTCTCAGCAACAGTCTCAGATGATGATGGCCTTCATTCAGACCATGGCGAGCGGCAATCAAGCGCAGATTCAAGCCGCTCAAGAGGCAATGAATCGCCAAGCTGAGAGAGACGCGAGAGACAAAGAGTCTCAGATGGCCATGCTCGTCAAACTGACTGAAGCGCGCCAGCCTGGAACCTCGACCGGCGGGGAAGATAGCTTCTTTAAGGGAGTGGAATTCATGCGCCACTTCTCTACTCAACAATTAGAGATGATGAAGCAGCAAGCCTCAGGCAAAGGGGGAGGCGACTTTGACTTAGAGGGAATCATTGGAACCGTCCTCGAGGCGCTCCAAGGGTTCAACGCCTTTAAGGAACTGAGCGGCGGGGGAATTCCTGGCGCTCCAGCCATTCCCCCGACTGAGGTGCTTTCATGAAACGGAAGTATTCTCCTGAGATTGACTCGCAGCATAAGTGGAAGCTTCTCTCAGAGATGCCGGCCATTGACTCGCGCAATGAACACTTGCGCCATATGGCCGACTTAATCTGGGAACTATCTGGGAATCGGCCAATCACCTTCTTTAAGCTCGCTCTAGCCGTAGCGAGGGACGGAATTACCTTTGAGTCAGATATCAAGCAATTCGGGCATGAGGATATCGCTGGAGTCACGCGCCATCCTGAACCGAATGACGCGATTGACGCATATATTAGGGGCAGTGATGATTGCGATTCGAAAGCAAGACTCTTTGTCGCTCTCTGTCTCGCTAGAGGCTTCAACGCTAGACTCTGGCCACTCTGGAAAGATGAGCAACTAACTCACGTTGCTGGAGAGGTAGAGTATAAGGGGAAGTGGATTCACGCGGAAACTATCCTCAGTCGTGCGCGGCTTGGAGAGATGCACACTCAGGTGCCGAAAGAGCCAACGACCGGCAAGTGGAAGATGAGTTGAAAAAGAAAGCAAAACTATTCAAGCCCGGGGAATTCATCTATCATGGCGGAATGGTATTCGAGATTGACAATCTCGGACGAAAGCGCCCTAGAAAGGACTTAGGCCCTAACTCTGGAAAGTTCGGCCATAAGTTCTTTAAGAAGTTAGTTTGATGCGATGCTCGGCTGTCTTCTACACTGGCAACCTCAACGGTTTTCAATGTGAGTCAGTTGCTAAGGATGTGTGGGGACTTTGCTGGTTGCATTCGCTCGCCTCTATCCGGCTAGCGGCTGGACGTGCTATATCTGGCACTCAGAGAGTGAAAAAGGTGAGAAAGTGACGCTAACTGCATTCGCGCCTATCTTCCACGGCTGGAACGTCTGGCAAGTCTGGCAAGTGAAAGACTTGCCCTTTTCAATCGCCATGATTGGAGTCTCCCCCGAGAGGCAACTGCGTATCTGGGTCGAGGATGAGATTCGACTTCATTCGTCCGCTGAAGTGGCCGACTCAATCGACTTAAAGGGCGGACAGATTGAGATTATTCCGGGCGCTCCCGGTCTCAATACCGCAGTCCGAAAAGAGAGCGTTCCGGGCGGAGCATCCTTTCTCGTGAGTGGGGCGGCTGACCTGTTTACCGTGCGTTTCTTCAATCGTGGAGAGCCGAGCCAGATTGCTTGGCCGCATGATGAGAGTTACCTACTCGACGCCGTGTTAGACCCTAATCCCGCAAACCCGGCGACTTCTGGCCCTCCCCCGCCGACAATTGGGCAGACGGTCGGAACGGGCATCACTCAGCCGGTCACTCAAGCGCTCGGTTCCGTGCCCTGGTATCTCTGGGTCGCGGGGGCCGCAGTTGGGTTAGTGTTAGTACTGCCTGATATGGCAGTCAGAAAGGTCAGGAGAATTGGAAAACGAAAGCATTCAAGCTAGGCGAGTCTCTCATGAGGTTGAGGGGATTGGAACCATTCGCGCTCAGAATGGCACCGCTCTTGAAACAATTGCGGGGGCTGCTGCTTATTGGGAGAAAGAGGCAAAGAAAGTAGCGGCGGGAGTTGATACTCTCCTCACGGCGGCGCATAGTCGCGGCTGGAACAGGGGTTTCATTACTGGAGTTCTAACCTCCGCCACTCTCTCGGCTATCGCGGCCGCAGTCGTCCACTTTCTCTAAAACTTACTCTCTTGGTTAGTGAGAGTCGCCCTATCATCAGGAGGATTGAAAGTCATGCTCAAGAAAACAGTGAACAAGGCAAAAGCAGCCGCAAAGAAAGCCGTCAAGAAAGCAAAGGCCGCAGTTGCCCGCGCTAAGAAGGTCTCTAAGAAGTATCACGCGAGCAAGCACTGATACTAGGCATTGAGACGGGACATTGATTCTGATAGTGTCCCGGCTTCAATCCCTCATGAAAGGTTCTAATATGAAACGTCGAATCATGGCTAAGCGCCGAAACAGAATGCTCAAGGCTGATAGAGCAGTCGAGAAACGCCAACTTAAAGGCGTCTCACTTGACAGTCTGAGTAGAGAGATGGCCAAACTGGAGCGGGCAATTGACTTGCTGCCTAAGTTCAATAAGCCTCATAAGTACTGAGATGAAAGCGACATTGCTATCACTCCTCTTACTCTCTTGCGGAAGTGTGCAGCACTGTCCCCCGCATATGGCGACTGTCACTCTCAATTGCAGAGAGGCAGTCGCTCAAGGGCTCAAAACTAAAGAGCAGTGCTATCAGGAGATTGAGGACTCCTGCCAATGATGGCCGACCTATTAGCGGCTTATGCCGCTCTCGCTAAGTTGGCCGACTCTGCCCCTACTGCCGTGCGAGCAATCCGAATCTTCGGAGAACACGTTCTCAGGGGGCAGAATGTCAGAGAGGCGCTCGTCAAAACGGCTGAGATTCTCGCCGCTGAAGCCCTCATATAGTGATGATTGCCGAGCCGGTTGGGCAGTAGCGCGCCTTAGGGATTGTCACTTTCGCTTCACTCGCACCATGCTTTGCAAACTTGAACAAGTAATCCGGCCAATGCTCCACGGCCGTTGTCCCGGAAACTTCGTTTCTCTTGTTCGAGTGGCAGATCATTAGCACAATTCCCCCGGTCGCTTTTGCCCATTCAGAGAGCTCATAGCAGATTAGAGGAGTCTTACTCCCTTTGATGACTCTCTGCTTTTGCGAATAGTGAAAGCTATCATACACAACTATCGAGGCATTGCGGCTCGCGGCTTCCCCTTGCCAGTCCGTCTCACTCTCTGTAACCCACAACTGACTCAGGTTTGCGCGTGCGCTCTTGGCTGAATAGACTGCTAGGTCGGAAGGCATCTCCAAACTCACCAATAGAGTCCGCCCGAGATGAGTCGCCCAACGCAGCGCCGAACGACTCTTGCCAGTCCCGCCCCTGCCAAACACTGTGGACGTTGAAGGACGTACAAAGCCGCCTAGCAACACAGTATCTAACTCAGAGTCCCCCGTTTCGTATCGTTGCGGCTCAGAGACGGCTATATCCGCTGCGCAAACCGAGGCAAGTCTCTCGCCAGTCTCAGCGATGAGAGCGTAAGTATCAGAGCGGCCGCACTCAGAGCAAACTAAGACTCTGAGTCTGGCCGTTTTCTGATGTTGGCACGCAACACATTCATAGAGGGGCATGTGGGTGTTATCCTACCCTGGGTAGAGTCATACCCGGGTCATACTTGACCCGTGACACCTTTGCATGCTATCACAGTGAAAGCATGCCTTCACTCGCGGAAACGCCCGTTTTTGACTTCCACGCGGAGCATCCGGATACTGCCGGTCTCTTTGGGTCAATTGGCAAGGCGTTTAAGAGTGTCGGCAAGACTCTCGGAAAGGGAGCGGCCGCAGTTAGCAAAGTGGCGCTCGCTCCAGTCACTATTCCAACTAAGGCGCTTGGCAAAGCCGTAAAGAATGTTCCTATCCTAGGCGGGGTAGTGAATGCGGTGAATCAAGTTGCTCTCATGCCAATCAATGTCACTCAGGGAGTTCTTGAGGGCGGACGGATTGACAGAGTTGCTCTCAGCAATCTGAAAGAGACGCTGAAGAGTGTTAAGACTCTCGGGCCTTACATTCAAAGTGTCATCTCGTTTGTGCCTGGCATTGGGACCGGCGTCTCTGCGGCCATTGGGGCCGGCCTTGCGCTCGCTGAAGGCAAGTCAATCAGTGCCGCGATGATTGCTGGCGTCAAAGGCGCAATTCCGGGAGGGCCGGCCGCTCAGGCTGCTTTCTCAGTCGCTCAGGCAGCAATCGAACGCAAGCCAATCGACCAGATTGCCATCGCCGCTCTCCCTATCTCAGACCAGCAAAAGAAACTCCTCTCTCAAGGGTTATCGGCAGTCAAGGATATCGCTTCCGGCAAGAATGTCGCGCACTCAATCGTTGACAATGCGATTAAGAGTCTCCCGGCTCAATACGCTAAAGCCGTCCAGATTGGCATGGCCATGGGGCATGCTAAGTCGCTCCAAGAGGCGCTGAAGACTGGCGCTAAGGGCGCTGTCTCTTTGGGCGCGGCAAAAGCGCTCCCGTCGCTTCCGGCGAATGTGACGAGCATCGTCAAGAATGTCTCCAAGGGACTCCCGCTCAGTCCTGCCAATATCGCCGAATTGGCTAAGCACAAACTCACCCCCGCTAGTGCGCTGGCAATGGCGAAAAAGAATCTCCCAACTCAAGTCATCGGAGTGATTAACCCTATGCGCAGTCCCATGTTTGTCCGGCCCGGCTCTCTCCCGCTCATCTCGTTAGGGCGCAAAGCCGCTCAATTGAGCGCAGTACCGTCAGCGACTAAGGCCGTGGTTGACGCTTTGAAGCATAACCCGGCTCTCATCGCGTCCAGCCGTCAGCTATTGGCTCAAAACATGCGTACCAATGGCGCGACTGTGAATGACGCAATGGCCATCATTGCTCGCCAGCGCGGCTTGCTTCCGTGGCGGTCTCTCGCTCCTCATACAGTCGCTTTCGTCCGGAAGTTTGCGCCGAATGCTCCGCTGACGGCGCTTCGCCATGCCCATACGAATGTCTCCGGACTCGACGCCACAGGGACTGTCTATATCGTTGAGAAGGGGGACGGGCCATGGGCCATCGCTCAGAAACTCACCGGTAACGGGAATCGCTGGAAAGAGTTACTCGACTATAACAAGGACAAGAATCCTCGCATTGATAAGAATGTGTGGGTTGGAGAGGTAATCAATCTCCCGCCGAGTTGGCAGAAACCCGTGAAAGCGAGCAATCCGAGAGTCCCGGCGCTCCCGTCGGTTCCGGCTCCCACGATTGCTCCAACTCCTGACCCTGTGACGCAAGCGACCACGAGTGCCTCCAGCGTCGTCCCGTCGATTCTCCAAGCGAAAGCAATCCTCGCAGCGTGGGGAAAGACTGACGGTATCAATCAAGCCGGCTTGCCTGATTACGGCTTGAACCCGGCCGATATGAGCACCTCAATGGGCCCGAGAGATACGATGATGCTCCAGTCCTTTCAAGTCTGGGACAATAAGACTCTGAATGATGGTTTGCCGACCGACGGCAATCTGGACGCAAAGACTCTGACTGCTTTGCAGGGTTGGGCGACGGCTCGCGCGACTTCGGCCGCTCCTAGCTCTCCAACTCCAGTCGTGAGCTCTCCTGGTATTCCGTCGGCTCCCCTTCCAGTGGAGATTCCGGCGGGGGTGATTGGTGGAACTGATTCCACGATTGTTGTCGCGCCGAAACCCGCAACTCCGGCGACTCCCGTTGTCGCGAGCGCATCCAAGCCGGCGACGGGCGGAAGTGGAACCGCGATTGCAGTTGGAGCAGTTGTGGGCGGTCTCTTGTTCGGATTGCCGGGGGCACTCGTTGGCGCGGCCGGCGGGGCAGCAGTCTCTTAGTGCTTTGCACGGGCCTATCACAGTAGACCCGAAACAAAGCATTGAGCGAACGGTAACGATACTCGGTCGCAAGGTTCAGACTCAGACTCTCATTCTCTCAAGCGCAACTCTCGCAGTCGCATTAGCGCTGCTGATAACAAAGGAAGAAAGTAATCATGAAACTCCGCGGTTTGACTAAAGGCGTTGGCGGCTCGGCAATCGAGGGAGCGGCCGGCGTCATCGGCTTTTACGCTCACCGCATGCTCTCCAGCAAAGTGGCGTTTGTCCAGAATCATCCTCTGGCGGCTCCCGGCGCTATGCTCCTCTTGGGGCATGTAATGAAGAGCAATGGCAAGCTCGGCAAGTTGGGGCAGTCGCTTTGCGGCATTGCCGGCTATGCTGGCGCTCAAGTGTTCGAGTTACAAAAGGCCCAAAAGCAGGCAGCTCCAGCTCCCGCTCAGACTTCGGGCTTTGATGATGACACGGGAGCCCTCACTCAGTTTCGCGATATCGGCGCGCTGACTCAGCACAGCGATATCGGCGACTTCGCTCCGACCGCCGGCTCTGCTTACGACGAAGCCCAGACTCTGGGTCTCTGAGTAACGTTTCGCTATAAAAGCAATCAAGCGTTCTAGTCACTAACCCTCAGTCTTAAGGTTCACATGTCCAATCAAGTTGGTTTTCTCACTCAGCGTTCGCGACTCCTCGAAGCCTACAAGAAAGCGGAACAGGCGGTTACTTGCCGCACGATTCCGTATCACTCCACTACTTACTTTCAAGCGGATATTGTCAACTTTGCCGGCGCCTCCAATCCCGGCGTTGGCTACGCGGTGTTCCGCAAGAACCAGAGTCGGACTCTCTTCAACTACGGCGTTGGCAATCAAGTCGCATTGGGCGGCTTTGGTGGCCAGTCGACGGCTACTGAAGCAGAGACGAACCTCGGCAAAGCCTCCAGCACCAATGGCGCTGAAGACTTTGTGATTGAAGGCGTGAGCTTTCATCAGCGCGGCGCGCGTGTTGGCTACGCTCCCGGCACTGGCAATCTCTACGTGGGCGGAGTCGGGACCCCGACGGACACGGATGTTGTCGCGGCGCTCTCGGGCGACGTGAGCATCTATGACCCGGCGGCTATCAATATGCCCCCGCAAGCGCAAAGCCCGTTCAACTTGGAGAATGGCATTCTGAATGCGCTTCTCCCGCTCATCTCGGTGAGTTTCTTGTTTGACCGCAAGCGCACTGAGAAGATTGGCACTGTCGACGTGATGCCTTGCACGTCGGCCAAGTCCTATCTTCGCGCGAATGGCGAGCCGAGCATGAATAACATGTATCGCATTCCAGAGGGTTACCTCTGGCGCCGCGATGGCCAGCCGGACTCTGAATTCACGGCGCAATTGAATCTCGAACGCGCGTTGGTTGTGCCAATCAATGGCATTGTCCCTTACGTGACGGGCGGCACTCAGATTAGCCCTGCGGCTCCCACGTCAATCTGGATTGAGGTGACCATGCGTCTCTTCGGTCTGGCCGTTGACTTGCCGTCGGCCAACTGATTCCGACTTTCCGCGCGCGACTGTCCGGCTAGGTCTGGACTCATAGGCCGCTAGTCACTCGGCTAGCGGCCTTTTTCATAAGTCTTCTCTGGAGTCCGTTTCTATGAACCAATCTAATCCACGTTTCAAGAATGACTTGCACGTCCCGCGCGTCAAGCCGTTCTCCAATGATACTTGGGAGGCGAGCGCCTCTCTCCCCGGCACGGTCATTCAATCGGAACAAGAGCCGATTGTGTTCCCCAATTCGTGCCGCATTGTTGGCATCTATCCCTCAATCACTATCAATGATAGTAATGAGGGGCTGCTAGTTCCGACGCCCGATGATATCATGGTCACTCTGAGCATGAATAAGCAGCGGAATTATACTGCTAACGTGGGCCAGACTTCGCAGGCTCGCAATGGTGACGCTTTCGTCACTCTCGCCGCGTTGAACACGGCAATCAGAGACCTGAATATTGAGGTGCTGACTCCGCGCCCTCAAGCTTCGATGGCCTTCCGCTGGAAGCGCTTTGTTCAGGGTTCTCCAATCTACCACGACGTGATTGTCTCTCTGTCTCTCTTTGTGGAGATTGACGACTAATGGGAGTCCCTACTCAAAGCAATCGCTATCCGTTTCCGGGCGGGTATCGAGGCTATGTCGCTTTCTCCGGCGGCGCATATGCCCCTTGGAATGGCTACAACAACGGCGCCAATGCTCCAAACAACATCTATCTAGGAGCCGTTCTCCAGATTGTCTCAAGCGGGGTTCCGACAGACCGCCAGATAATGCAGATCTTCGGTCCTGACGAAAAACCCTACAACTTTCAATTCTTGTACGCTGCGACGGCGGGCAACAGTCCGGAATCGATTGAGGTGCGCTTGCCCGCGTCAGGCGCGAGCACTGCGGCTCAGACAATGGCTGCATTGCTGGCCGTGCTGAGTTTGGCTTCAGCAGCAACTCAGGCCGGGGACACGATTGTTTTCCCATGGGCGGCACAGACAATCAACGCGACCACTTCGCGTATTAACTTCAATATCAATGGTCCCATTGGAGGCTATACGGCTCCCTCCAATATCACTATCACAATCAACGCCACGGCAGTACCGGGTTATACCGGCATTAGCACTTCACGCAGTATCTGCGCAGTTGCTGGCCGCAATGGCGCGTTCTTGCCCGGACCCTGACCAATGAAGGCGCAAGCAAAAGCCGGTGCTGCTTTCGCGAGACTCGATGACTCCGACGCTGGAGAAGGTCTAGCTATCTTTTTCAGTCAAAGCGGGCCGGATACGGTCCGCTGGAGACTCGATGTTTATGCGAAGCTGGATACTGGCGCGGAATGCCTCGTAGGGACTCTCTATGTGAGTCCCCCGGGGGTCACGACTCCAGCGGGCCCGCTCTCCAGGCAAGTTGGCGCCGCGGTTTGTCCGGGCGCAAAGACTTGGAGTGTTTGCGCCTATCCTGCATCCGGCTCTCAAGCGGCATTAGGCGAGAGCGCCCAGATTGAACTCACCTCTAGCAAGTGCTGCACGGCTCCAGTTGGAGTGACGCGAGTTGGAGAGCGCTACGCCTATCGTTCCGGCTCGCCTCCCGGCCCAACTGTCTTTTCAGCGGCTGCCGGGAGGGTCATCACTCGACTAACCGCAGTTGCTATCGCTCCAGGCGGAAGCGTGCAAGTTGGCTCTGGAGAGGATATCATTGCAATCCCGACCGGAACGACTCTCATTCTTGAGCCGAAAGCGCCAATTCCCGCCTTCGCTCAGATTACTCTCACGAATGTCAACTGGACGATTGAATTCCTGGAAAGCGCCTAATGTCCTACTCTAAGTATGAACTCCCTAGCGGTTACTCGCGTTTTCCGGCACCCTATCCTCAGCCGGAGGGCTGGCTGCCCGGTCGCATTGGCTCAATGAGTGTACTCATGCCAGGAGAGGCGATTATCCCTCCGCCTGAGACCCCTCAATTGTTTGACTCTGGCCCGTTGGGCAGTTGGCTAAGTGTCAACCCCGCGCCGGCTTACATGAGAGACGTGCATCATAAGATGCGAATCTTGCCAGGGGTAGCTAACCCGAATATGCAAGTGACGGTAACATCTAACGTCAATATCACTGGGAAGGTGTCAGCCTACAAGTCCAGCGACGGAGGTGTCACTTGGACTTATGTGACAACTCTGAGCGGCGTGCTGGTAGCTGACGTTCCAGCAGTCCTTAGCGGCGTAGTTACTTGCCTTGCGACTGATATGCTTGAATTCCGCGGCATGAGTCCGTTTGGAACCTTCACAACTATCAGCGACGCTAGCCCCGGAATCTATGTCGCATCTCCGGCCGCTCCAGCAATCCGGGCAATCGTAATTGGAGACTCAATTACGGCGGATACCGCCGCTACTATTCCGCTGGGATGGTCAAACACTATCAGCGACGACTCTCCCGGGCCAAGCTGGAGATTCACTACAATGGGCATTAGCGGGCTAGACGTGCACACTCTGGCGCCAAGTGACGCGCAGGCTGATATCTGCGCGGCAAAAGTCGTCGCGCGTGCCGACGGTACAACTAAGAATGTCGCCGTCGTATGTTTGGGTGTGAATGATTGGATTAATGGGTATTACACTCTCGCGACTTTCACGGCAGATTATACTCGCCTCATCGCTAGACTCAGACTAGCTGACCCTGATATCGGGCTCTGCATTGTCACGCCGCTAATAACGGCGAGTAATGACACGGCAGTCAACCCCACTCAGGGGAACACTATGGCGCAATATCGTTCGGCCATTGCGACAATCATGGGGGCCTATGGCGATAAAGTCATCGTAAACGGTCTGGCAATTATGACGAATGCAGATCAGGCCGACAACGTCCACCCGAATGATGCGGGCATGCCAAAGTATGCCGCAGCAGTTAAAGCCGCGCTCTTGGCTACTTGGGGCGCTTAACGAAAGTCTCGCGTGAATCACCTCCAAGCCAAAAGCCTCGTTGACCTAGCACTCCCTAGCCTCTCGCTAGGAGAGAGGCTAGTGGTGCGAGGCATCTCGGACTTAGAGACTTCCTACGGTCAATGGGGGAGCGACCCGCTCAAGGGGGCCGGCTCCAACAATATGGGCGCTATTACTGACGGGTCATACCGTCAAGGAGACCCGCCCAACGCGAATCAGTTTCTCCACACAGACACTCGACCCTGGACTCCTCAGGACGGGGGAACGATTCCGCCTGATGGCCAGATTCACTACACAACGGCTTTCGTCAAGTATGCGACTCCAGCAGACGGTTTCATTGCAGTAGCTAAAACCGCTCTCAAACCGAATGTGAGAGAGGCGATTCAAAGCGGCTCATTGCGGGCGGTATCGGCTGCGATGCGAGCGAATCGCTACTACTTCGGAGTCCACCCGACCCGGACTGAACGCCTCCAAGGCATAACGACTGAACAGGGAGTTCAGGCCAACATTGACGCGCATGCAAAGCGCCTCACTCAATGCATTGAGGCGATGACGGCCGCGACTGGAGAGGCAAACCCCTTTGCGAGCTTTCTGAGTCAAGCTCAATTCGGGCCGGAGGTGACGCATTCCAAACTCCCTTTATATTCTGGGTTTCTGTCCTCGGATTGGGGGCCGGAATCTTCTACGGAACTGTCGGAATCGGAAGTCCTAGAGCACGCGGGAAACTATCTCAGAGGGTTGCGTAATGGCGAAACACCAGAAGACACCTAAGTGGCTTGTTCCGGCAATCCTCGCGACTGGCGCGGTGGCTTTATTCGCAAAGTCGGCCGGCGCATCGCAAAAGCAGCCGCCAAGCAATGTGCAGACCGCCACAGTTGGCAATCGTGTGTATTCGATTGCTCGGCTCGGTCAAGGGGCTTATCTCGTGACTCTCATCTCAACCGGGGGCGTGATTGAGCGAGAGCCGGTCAGCTACACTTTCAATCAAGAGGGAGTCATGGGGACTTTTGGCGATGCTGGGAAAGTCGCTCAGTTGCGGGCGGACTTGAATGCGATGAGTGTGGACTTCAGATGATAACCGCAGTCGTCACTTGCATGAATCGCAGAGAGCACTTAGAGACCACTCTCGCATTCACTCTCCAGACATTCGATCGGGTGATTGTCGTTGACTGGAGCTGTCCTCAGGGAAGCGGTGAATACGCGGCTTCAGAGGGCGCAAGTGTCGTTTATAAGACTGGAGAGAAGTTCTTTAGTGGTTCCAAGGCAAAGAACTTTGGCGCGCGATTAGTCACGACTGAATACGTCGCTTTTGTCGATGCTGATACAATGTGCATGCCCGGACTGAGAGAGGAGATTGTCTCTCTGCTTTCTCCGAATCGCATGTTACTTTCGGCCCGGACTCATGAGGGGCAAGACGTAAACGATACAGTTGGCTTTCTAGTCTGTCAGACGGCGCGCTTTCGAGCCGTAGGCGGCTTTGATGAGTCTTGGATTGGGTGGGGCGCTGAGGATATCCACCTCAGGGGCAAGCTCTTTTTAGATGAGCGGCTAGAAGTCGTGCGGCTCTCTAGCATGGTATTAGGAGCAATCGCCCATGGGAACGATATCAGGAGCGAGAAAAGAGAGGCTCCAATTGAAGTGACCGCCGTATCCAATCACAAGACTCTCGCGAATTGGTTTGCCGAAAGAGGCATTCCAGATTACGCGACCAATCCACTAGTTCAAGATATCGTGTTTCATGGCCAACAATTCTGATGATGAGACTCCAGCGATTAATCAGCGGCGGTCTATCTGGAACTTACATCCGGAGTCTTCTAAGGTAGACTCCTCGCAGAAGATTCCGGCCGCGCATGCTGTCCCTTTAGTTGGCGGGAATGGCGCTAATCAGAGAGTGTTAGAGGATATCCTCTCTGAAGTCCGAGCGAGTCTAACGGAATCGAGACTCATTCGCCTCTCGGGTCAAGCGACCGCGGCGCATGCGCTCAAGATGTTTGAGAAGGTTCCGGCCTTAGAGCGGCGCATTCGACGAGTCGAGGTGATTGCAATCAGTGCAGCCCTCATCAATATCGCGTTACTGCTAGGCTCGTTATGCCGGTAATTGAGCGGAGTGCCGTACGGCGACCCCACCCTGGAGCCGAGCCAATTGCATACCCTCTCCAGCCGATTGCGGCGGAAACGCCCGTTTCGGGGGAGGTGCAACTTGGCAAAGGGCCTTGGAGGTTCTCAATGCCGAGCATGGTCGCGCTCGCGATTGTGACCAGTGTAGGCGGATTCGCGACAGCGTGGTTAAACAAGCCCTCTCCAACTGACCCGGCAGAGATTCTCAGGCAAGTCAATCTGAAGATTGCAACGCTCCAAGAGGAGAGCCGGGCGCAAAGCTCCGCTCTCATGACGCGCGTTGGGACCGTAGAAACGAAAGTAGACAGAATCCAAGACTCTGAAGACCGGCTCAAAGACCGGTTCAATGAGGAACTACTTAATCGCTACGGGAACCGCGTTCCGCCGCCTAGCGCTCTCGATAACGCTATCGGCCGGCAGTTGCAAAAGTGAGCTAGCCGGCTGATACTTCGGGCAAACTTTCGGCCCACACTTGGCGCATGAGGCGAGCCGGGAGGTGTGGAAGTGAACTCCCTGAGAGCAGCCACAGAGACAGCGGTTCATTGGGGCTAGGGTCGGGTTTCGAACCCGAACATGCGTTCTATGCGCGTTGCCACCTCTCAGAGCGCGACTCTGAGAGCCCTAGCTTGGCCCGTAACGTGGGTCTAACGCATTGAGAGCTATCTCTTACGGATAGACTCTCAGAGTTCAATCCCTTTGCCGCTCATCTCTTTGTAATAGATGCGTTCGTCTCGGGACGTGGGAACAAAGTCAACGCCGTCAACCGTCAGCTTCGTCTTTCCGAATGCCTTGATGCAGGCACGCGCGACTTCCTGCTCTTCGGTCTCCAGATCTTTCAGCACCTTCAGCGCGGCTTGGCGCTTGGCCTGGAATTGCTTGAAGGCGCTTCCGGCGGCTTTCTTGTCGCTCGCGTTGGGCTTGGCTTTGGGGTCAATGGTCTTGAGGAACTTGGCGAGAGCCGATTCATTGGAAGCGGTCGAGGTGTCAGCGGCGGGGGTATTAGCGGGGGCGTTCATTGTTGATTCTCCGGTTTATTGGGTGAGTTATTGAGAGCAGCAAGCGTCATAGACGCGAGTAGCAATCTGAAGAGCAGCATACTCCTCAGGATAACAAGGGTCAAGGGACCCCTGCGGGGGTTTCACATTCGTAGAGGTGAGACAGTTTAGAACTTGCCGGCACTCAGCATAAGCGGGAGCGGCATGCGTGCAGTAGTCTCCGCACTCTCGTTTGTCCCAGCCGGAAAGGCAGCTTGAACCCGTTTCAGGAATGCCAGCCGTTCCTGTTCCAGCAGTAGCAACGTTTCCGCCGCTGCTAGAGACTCCTCCGCTATCGCCAGAGACTCCAGATAGGCC
>Ga0164308_10000715_pt1 | contig 17957 bp, 12 predicted proteins | sample Whisoiple_246_MG_FD_109983 | JGI IMG/M metagenome (GOLD analysis project Ga0164308, IMG submission 109983) | Soil microbial communities amended with fresh organic matter from upstate New York, USA - Whitman soil sample_246_MG | ecosystem: Environmental > Terrestrial > Soil > Unclassified >...
GGCATGGCGTACGGTGTGCGGTACCCGCCTGTGCTGTACACGAAGAACCAGGGGACCTGATCTGCCGAGTTGTCGATGGTGAACTGCGTGACTTGCAATTCGCCGGTGTCGATTTGAGTCCAACTGGGCTGCCAGTAGCCCGTGTGCCTCGTGAGAGTGCTCCCGCCATCCCAGGTGTCCTGGTCGAAGCGCGCCAGGTCGAGGCTCGACAGAGACGGCGAGTCAGACCCTGTGAAGTATGTCGTCGTAATCGGAGTCCTGGCGACCTGGCCGACAGGCAAGGGAGCGGGCGTTGCAGCCGTCCCAAAGGGGACATTCCACTCGTTATAAGGCGGTTGCATTCGACCCGGAGCCAACGAGCTGATCGGAGCCGCAAACTGCGTGTTGACCAGCGTCGTATCGAATGCATTCTTCGAGGGCACGAAATTGGAGAGCCCGCCCGCTGCATCAGTCTTCCAGAGATAGCCGTATTGGTCGCAGGCGATCACGGATGCTGTAGTGTTGGCCATTGTCCATTGACGTGCATCCAAAACGCACAGGTTTTGCGGAGTACAGACGCGCTGTGGCAGCGCCAGGTACTGGACATTGCCGTTGATATCGAGAACGAAGGGAATATCGTTCGCCCCGACGGCGATTTGCGTCGCTAAGCCAGGGATTTGTACCCAGCCGTCCGTCGCATGTCCGACCCCCGCGGCGAACAAGATTGCACTCAAAACCCCTGCAGCCCCAAATATGTGTTTCAACGATCCTCCCGTAGATAGAGTGTAGCGAAAAATATGGAATGTAGTCGTCCTGTGCCGCGTTGGGCACGATCAGTCACAAGTTTGTAGATGAGCCTTCGCTCCAAGCGTCACTTGACGGGGCCGCCGAGCGTTCCCCACTGGTAGATGTTGTTGAACGAGTCAATCATGTACAGATGACTTGGGCCGATGGTGCCCACGCTGGTGCCTGGAAGAGCTGAGGCGTAGGCAATTTTTGCGATCTTGCCGCCATTGGGCAGGTACTGGCTATTGGCGAGTAGTATCCACTGGCCGCCGCTTCCGTAGGCGTTCCCGGTCCAGTGCCAGACGGCGCTGGTCGAGGCATGACTCGCAGCGACGTAGTGATCGGTCATCCAATCGACGTCGAACTTGACTCCAAAGACCGTGGGCACGCCCGTGTTGCGATAGGTGCCAGGCGAAGGCATGGCGTACGGTGTGCGGTACCCGCCTGTGCTGTACACGAAGAACCAGGGGACCTGATCTGCCGAGTTGTCGATGGTGAACTGCGTGACTTGCAATTCGCCGGTGTCGATTGATTGCCAGTCGGTGTGGGTGTCCCATTGGGCCGTGCCAGGGCCGCCGTTGACGAACGCTTTGTTCGTAGTGATATCGATGCCCAACAAAGCCTGCGGCGAACCTGACGTCGTAAGATAGGTCGTCGTGAACGGCACCTGTTTGATTTCGGTACTACCGAGAGGGTAGTGGCCCTCAGATATGCCGAAGGGATAGTTCCATTCGGGCGGTGGTTGTTGCCTGCCCGGAGCCAAGGACGTGATGGCAGCGGCAATCCCCGTGTCGTACATGCTTGTGTTGAATGCCTCTGACGGGCCCATTTTCGAGAGTCTTCCGGCGGCGTCAGTTTTCCAGAGGAAGCCGTATTGATCGCAGCCAATTACGGTCGCCGTGGCGTTGGCCATCGTCCAATGACGTGCATCTTCAACGCACAGATTTTGTGGGGTACACACCCGCTGCGGCGGCGCCAGGTACTGCACATTGCCGTTGATATCGAGAATGAACGGCATGTCGTTCGCGCCGACGGCAATTTGTGTCGCTAGGCCGGGAATTTGTACCCAGCCATCCGTCGCGTGCCCGATCCCCGCGGCGAACAAGATTGCGCTCAAAACCCCCGCCGCCCCAAATACGTGTTTCAATGATCCTCCAACGGATGGAATGTCGCTAGTCGCGCAGGCTGCACACTGGTGCTTCCAAAAGCGTCATCGCTGCGACTAACCAAGTGGTGTTCCTGCTCTCGTTACCCCGGTGCAGTGCTGTCTTTGCTGTTTATAACTCCGCTTCTGCATAAGTCAACGGTTGCAGCGCAGAGTGTCGCGCGAAGCGAGAGCGTCTTTTGACGGATGATTGCGCTCGACATGACGACTGCGAGGCGTGCGATCTTCTCCGCGCGCACATTCGTGCGCACGCCTGAGCGCACGAGTGTGCGCGCGAGCAACGGCGAACGTGCTGGATGTAGTCCCGTCACGACGTTTGGCTTTACGAGTGAACGTGGGACCCAGCCGTGGCCTTGGGAGGGAGCACAGATCGCCAATCGAAATAGTACTGCGTTCGCACAGTATAGTTTCCGCGCTGCAAGGTGAGCATTGTTGGACAAGTCTCGATCTTTTCAAAGGCGACCGGCGACGCGACCGAGCTTGATCCGCCGCTTGGAAAGTGGCTGAGGGGATCCATACAGTCCGATGTTGGCAGTCGCCAAAAAAGTCGGCGCGAGCGGCGCTCTTGGCCGCGGTGAACACGCCGTCGGGGACCGTGACGTGAAAATGAACGTTCAAGTTCACGCTGCCGCATCCGGATCGGCCTGAGCGAGTCGAAGGGTGTTCGCGTTCACGCGTTCAGCGCTCTGCTACAATCGCCCCGTCAGTGGTCGGCGACAGAGCGTTGCGCGACGACCCGTTCTGGTGCTTTGGGCTTCAGCTGCGAAGGCCGGGAGAGCCCGTTCCGGAAGCAGCAGGAGTAGCAGCAGATCGCGCCGCCCCATCCTCGATCGCCAATCGGGCAGAGTTTCAGCGCACCCCAGTGGATTCGAACCACTGACCTACGGCTCCGGAGGCCGTCGCTCTATCCAGCTGAGCTAGGGGTGCTTGGGTCGTTGCGAGGGACGGTTTCTCGCACGCTCCGCGGGCTCGGGCAAGCGGCGCGAACGAGGCCTGATTTCTCGGCAGTTTGTCGCCCTGTTGGCGTCGGCTAGGGCCGGGACGCCGGCGCGGTTCACAGCCCGCTCTGTTCGATCCAGCGCCAGGGCAGGGTGCCGTGGGAGAGCGCCCAGTCGTTGAACCGTTTCAATGTCCAGCCTTGGGCGTCGACTTTGCGCTGCTTGAGGCGTGTCACTTCGAGTTTGCCGAGCAGGTAGCTCATGGGCACGGTGGGCATCATCGTGTACCAGTTGACGTCGCCTTCGGCGCGGCCTCGGGTGAAGCCCATGTGTTTCATGAGGTGCTTGACCGCGGCTTCGTAGCTGAGGTCGCCGGTGTGGAGACCACAGTCGATGATGATGCGATGAGCGCGCCAGAGCACGTCGTTCAGCTGGTTCAAGCGCGCAAACGGATCGCTGACGACGCCGGTGTCGATGGCCATTTGTTCACACCACAGGGTCCAACCTTCATAGAAGACCGAGTGCGCGAAGAGTCGGCGGAGTTTGCTCGGGTGGCGATTGGCGGTGCAGAACTGGAGGTGATGGCCGATGTACGCTTCGTGCGCGCAGGTGAGGGCGACTCCGTAGTGCTGGCGGATTTCGGCGGCTTTTTCGGCGGCTTTTTCGTGTAAGAGGCTGAGGTCGTTGACCCAGAAGATCCCGGTTTGGTCAGGGTCGTAGCAGCCGGGTTGGGTGTAGGCGGCGGTTGGGAATTGGTGGCGGAGGAATTCGGGGACGAGTTTGACGAGTAGGCGCTCACCTTTGGGGAGGGTGACGACGTCGGCTTTGCGGAAGGCTTCGCGGACGCGGCGCGTTTCGAATTCGTATTCCGCAAATAGACTCGGGCGCTCGGGTTTCCACTGCGAGGCGGCACGTTCTAGGACGGCGCGTGGTGAGCCGCGTCCGAGTTTGCGCGCTTCGACGGCCATCTCCGCCTCGATGCGCTTCACCAAGGTTTGCCCCAGGGCTTGCGCTTCGCGGACCCCGAGATCCCAGCCGAGGCGTTCGCGCATCAGCGCTTCGAACGCGGCGCGCCCGACGGCAAAGCCGTTTCCAGGGCCCGGCCTTTTGCGTTGAATTTGCTCGGAATAGGCTGCGAATGCGGATTTGGCTTTGGCGATCAGCCCGTCGATCTTCGCGGGTGTGGCGCGCTTCGTGTGCTTGAGCGGCTCGGCGATGGCGTCGAGTAGGCTGGGGGCACCCGCGCAGCTTTGCAGCGCCATGTTCGTCCACACGGGGATCGGCGCGTCGAGCATGACCGCGCTGCTCGTGAGGTACGCGGGGAGCTTTTGGAGGCGGGCGAGGATGGCATCCGCCGCGGGGCGCAAGTCATCTGCGTGTTTGACGACGAGACCGTGAATGCTGTCGAGCGCACCGGCAGCCCACCGCTCGGGGTTGCTTCGAAAGGTTCCACGTTCGAGCGACCAAAGTTCGGTGCGCAGCTCGGCCAAGAGCGCGCGACGATCGAGCCAAGCGTCCCCGCTGAAGTCGACTTCGGGCAGGTCTTCGATGGTAGTGAGCGTTTCGCGCAGCAGTTTTTCGTGCGCGCGGTGGAGCGCGAGTGTGGGTCGCTCGAGCTCGGAGTCGAACTCGTGGCGACCCGTGCTCGAGCCGTAGCTCGGAAAGCGCGTGAAGGTTTGCTCGACGTAGTTTTCCGCTATCTTCGCAAATGTGGCGAGTGAGGGATGAGTCACCTTGGATCGTCGAATCGTGCGCGCCATTGATTCAAATGAGCGTGCAGGAGTACTCGCGTCGGGTCAATTGCTCCAACTTGCTGCGCAGGCGATCGGAATCCGGCGTATCGTCGGGCGGTGGCTCTGATTGCAGTCGTCCGCTGCTCGGCGGCTCTCGTGCTGGCCGTCCCTCTCGTCGCCGGGCTACTGTCCGCTTGCGGTTCCACCAGTGACTCGAACGCGCACGGGGCCGGCACGAGTGGTTCGGGCGCGGGAGCCGGCATCGCAGGCGAGGGACCAGCGATCGGCGGAGCGCAGGCGAGTACGGCAGGGAGCAGCAGTGCAGGTGCCGCTGCTGCGAGTGGCGCGGCGGGAAGCGAGAGTGCCGGCGCGACGAGTGGGACTGCCGGGCGCGCGAGCGTCGGTGGCAACGCGAATAGCGCGGCCGGCGCGGGTAACACGGGCAACGGCGGCAGCGCGGGCAACGCCGGCAGCGCGGACAACGGCGGCAGCGCGGGCTTTTATCCTTGGCCGGGAAGCAATCAGGTCGTCACGGTTGACCCCGTCAACACGTACGCCAGTGATTTGAGCGGTTTGCACTATGAGCCCGCGCAAGGCGCGGCACCGGCGGTGCTATGGGCCGTTCAAAATCAACCCTCAAAGCTCTATCGCTTGCTTTGGAACGGAAGCGCTTGGGTTTCCGACATGAACAGCGGTTGGGCTTCTGGAAAGACGTTGCACTTTCCCGACGGTCAAGGTGCGCCGGATTCCGAGGGGGTCACCAAAGGCGCGCTCGGTAGCACTGGGCTCTACGTGAGCACGGAGCGTGACAATCTCGTGAGCGCGACGAGTCGCCTGAGCGTGCTGCTCTTCGACGATGCGGCGACCAGTACGACACTCACGGCGGCGCGCGAGTGGAACTTGACCAGCGATTTACCGAAAGTCGGCAGTAACTTGGGGCTGGAAGCGATTGCGTGGGTCCCTGACAGCTATCTAGTGGCGAAAGGTTTCATCGACGAGAGCAAGCAGCAGCCGTACGACCCAGCGAACTATGCAAACCACGGTGACGGCATTTTCTTCGTCGGCATCGAGCAAAATGGCATGGTCTATGGCTTTGCGCTCGACCACGTGGGCGGCGGCTCGACGCGTGTCGCCAGCATCGAGAGCGGCCATTCGGGCGTCATGGAGCTCTCGTTCGATCGCGACAATGGCTACCTCTGGGCCGTGTGTGATGACACGTGTCAGGGGCGCACGAACGTGCTGGATGTCGATACGCGCGCTGGCTCGAGCTCGCGTGGTAAGTTTTACGTTCGTCGTGGCTTCGAACGGCCCTCATCGATGCCCAATCTGAACAACGAGGGCTTTACCATCGCGAGCGAGAGCACCTGCCAAGCCGGGTTCAAATCGGTGTTTTATGCCGAGGACGGCAGCACCATGGGCTTTGCGATTCGTCGCGATTCGATCCCCTGTGGTGCGTTCTTGGGAAACTAGCGCACGTCCCCGCCTTCGCCTGCGTTCACCTCGCTCTGCATCGCCACCTTCGCTCGCATTCGCGCCGTGCCCCGCGTCTCCGCGCGAGCCCGGCGGACCCGGCGCGACCACCCGATCCGCCCCGGCCCGCCGAGCCGCTTTGTCCGTCTCCCGCGCTGTCTCCTCCGTTATTTACGCTCGTCCCGCACGCAATCAAGACTGCCGCCCCTAGATCCTCAGAGTCCTCTTCATGACTCGAAGCTCGAGCAACACGCATAGCACTCGGAAATTCAGGCGCTCACCGGGCGCGAACGTGCACTGAGTGTCGTAGTGCGAATCGCCGCTGGCACTTTGGCTCACGCGGATTGGCCGCCGTCGACATCCAAGGTGACGCCAGTCACGTAAGAGGCCTCGGGACTCGCCAAGAACAGAACCGCTGCGGCCACCTCTTCGGGTTGACCATAGCGACCCAACGCGACCGCGGCTTTCACGTATTCACCGTAGGGACCGCTCGCCGGATTCATGTCGGTGTCGATTGGGCCCGGCGAAACGGCGTTGACGGTGATCTTCTTGGGTCCGAGATCGCGCGCCCAGCCGCGCGTGTACGCGATCAGCGCGGCTTTGCCCGCGGCGTAGTCGGCGAGCCCCGCGAACGGGACGCGCTTGCCAATGGTCGAGCTCAGGCTGATGATGCGCCCGCCCTCACTCATCACGCGCGCGGCTGCGCGGGTGGTGGCCGCGACGCCACTCACGTTGACAGCCCACTGTCGGTCGAGCGCCGAGCGGTCGGCAGCTGCATCCGCAATGTCACCGTAAGCTGCCACGCCCGCGTTGTTCACCAAGATGTCGAGGCGACCGAACTGAGTCACGACTTTGCTCACCAAGGCCGCGCTCTGTTCATCATCACCCTGGTCGGCTTGGAAGGCCGCAGCGCGCACTCCGAGCGCTTGCAGCTCCTGCACCAGCGCCTCGGCTTTTTCCTTCGAGCTCGCATAGCTGATGGCGACGTTCGCCCCGGCGGCGGCCAGGGAGCGAGCGGTTGCCGCCCCGATGCCGCGTGAGCCGCCCGTCACCAATGCCGTCTTACCTGCTAGATTCTTCATTGAATTCACCGTGATAGCTTAGTTATGTAGCGTTCACTATTGAACGCTGAGCTAGGTGTAAGGCGTTGCGCGGGCGCGTCAATGGTATTATGTACCGATCACTATGAAAAGCGTCGAGAAGCTCCGCGGGCGACCGCGCTCGTTCGATCGCGAAGCGGCGCTCGATCGCGCCATGCTGCTGTTTTGGGAGCACGGCTACGAGGCCACTTCGCTTGCGCAGCTGACGTCGGTGATGGGCATCAGTCCGCCGAGCTTGTACGCGGCGTTCGGCGACAAGCAGGCGTTGTTCCTCGAGGCCGTCGACCGCTATGTGACTCGCGGTGGGGCGGATACGCAGTCGCTCATGGGTGACGCACCGACTGCGCGTGAGGCCGTGGCTCATTTCTTGGAAGCGAGCGCACAACGCTTGGCGAACCCGCACTTCCCCCGCGGCTGCATGGTGGTGCTGGCCGCGGTGAGTTGCAGTGAAGAAGCCGCGCCCGTTCAGCACAAGTTGGCTGCTTGTCGGGCGGCTTGGGAGAAGGCGCTCCGGCAGCGCATCGAGCAAGGAATCGCCGCTGGCGAATTGCCCGAAGGGACTAGCGCCGCGACACTCGCCTCATTCTACATGGCCGTCGTGCAGGGCATGTCGTTGCACGCCAAAGACGGCGCGACGCGCAAGCGACTCCAGGAGATCGCGGAGATTGCAGTGCAAGCTTGGCCGTCGAACGGGCGCGGCAAGAAGTGACGCGCCCGCCCCTGCGGCGCTCAGCGCCCGATGCCGCGTTCTTGGATGATCGCATTGTTGCGCGCGTCAGCGCGCTGCGCTGCGGGCCGCGCACTCAAGCGATCCGCATAGGCGGTAAACGCCGGACGCGGCTCGAGCATCTTGAAACGGAGCATGTAGCGCACGGTTCCGCCGAAGATCACGTCGGCCATCGAGAACGTGTCGCCGAGCAAATACTGTTTGTCGCCGATGGCAAACTCGATCGCTTGCAGCATGGCCTCATGGGTACCCCAGCCTGCCTGACTCGGCTTGGCGTCCCAATTGTTGAGCTTGGCCATCGCGCCGGGTTCGATTACCGAAGGCGCAAAGAAGGACCAGCGCAGGTAGGTCCCGCGCTTCGGATCATCGAGCGTGGGAGCCAAACGCCCGAGCGCGTAGCGATCCGCGAGGTACAACCCAATCGCAGCGACCTCGGTGACGATTTGATCGCCATCGCTCAAGATCGGCAGCTTGCCCATCGGGTTGAGCGCGAGGAGTTCAGGCGCCTTGTGCGCGCCCGCTAGTAGATCGACGAAGCGGAGTTCGTAGTCGATGCCGAGTTCCTCGAGCATCCAAAGGACGTTTGCGGCGCGAGAGTAGGGGTGATGATACAAAACGAGCGACATGGATCCTCCAAGAGCAGGCGGGGCGCGTCGAGCGTAGGCGTTATTTGCGCCCGTAGGTAGCCTGGTCGTCGAGCGTCTGCGGCGTGCCGTCCACGCCGAGCACGTCAGCCACGCGCACTCGGCCCTCTGCGCCGACACGGTACTTCGCACCGAACGGATGTGGTCGCATGCCCGCGCGTGAGAAGAGATAAAATGGTTGCCCTTGCTCGTCGAATTCGAGCGACACGTACTCGGGTTCGGACTTGGCTAGCTCACCGAGCAGCGCGTCTGCGGTCTTCGGATCGAGCTGCAAGCTGCGCGCCGTGTCGCCGGTAGTCAGCATTCCGTGGCGATTGACAGCGAGCGCGTAAATGGCTTCGACCCGTGCTCGACGCTCGGCTTCGGCGCCTGCTCGCCCCAGGCGGTTGCTCACGATCATGAGCACGGTCCCGAGCACGACCGAAGCCAGCGCGATCGGCGCCCCCAGCGCGTAACCGATGTTCTTGGCTGGCCACAGCAACTGAAAGAAGAGCACCAAGGCTGCTGCGAGCAGCGCGCCGAAAATCAGGATCAGCGTGCCGAGCACGCGGCCCAAGCGTCCTCCCACTTTCGAAGGCTGTCCGGCGAACGCCAGCGCCTTGCCCGAAAATGGCGCGCGGGGTTTGTCGCAAGCCGAACAGAACGCGAAGACACCCTTGTACAGGACGGGCGCGTTTTGGTGGCAATGCGGGCACAGCATCGAGCTGAGCTTAGGGCTCGCGAATGGCTAAGTCGATCGCTCTCGCGGCAGCCAACCGCGACGATCGTGTTGCCGCGCATGCCGCCTCGATGTCTTGCCGGTATCGCGCGCTGGCTGAGCCGCATGGTCATGCGATAGCGGCCGGCACGCGAGTGAGCGAACCTGTAGCTAGAATGCAGAACCGGGCAGGGAAAAATCGGGGCTCAGCGGATCGTGTGACGGTCCAGCAAGCGCAACTCGATAGCGGCAATCACGGCTTCGACCTTGGTGCTGGCCCCCAGTCGTTCGTAAATCGTGCGCACGTGGGAACGGACGGTGTTGATACTGAGACTGAGCGCCAGTCCGATGTCCTCGTAGCTGTGCCCGTGAGCGAGCAACTTCAGGATCTCCAGCTGCCGCTTGGTGATGAGCTCATCGGGCGTGATCGGTCCGCCCTCGCGAACGGCTGCCATGCTCGCCGAGCTGCGCCGCGCCCGATCGAGCACGAGCTGCGAGACGGAGCGCGACATCGGTACGCCGCCCCGAAGCAATTCGCGAATCGCGTCCGGCAGACGGAACACGTCCTGCGTCAACAGGTAGCCGCCTGCGCCGGCTTTGATCATGGCAGTCACGCGCTGCTCGTCAACGGGCCCGGAAACGACGATCAGCGGCGCCCGATAAGCACTGAGCAGCCGTCGCACCTCAGCGATGTCGTCGGGCCCGGTGTGCTTGAAGGCCACGACGATTGCGTCGGGCCGCAGTCGCGGAAGTTCCTCCCGCCCCCGCACCAGGGAAGGAGTGACCCGAATTTCGATTCGGGGATCGGACTTCAACGCTTGCTCGGCGCTGCCTCCGTCCATTCCAACGAGCAGGACCCGGGGGATCGGCCCATCCGAGAGTCTCGGGTTCCCGCTACGGTTCACCTGGTCACTCGCTCCTGCCTCACCGAAAGGGTACGGCCGAAGCTTCAAGCGCCGCAAGACTTCGCCACGTGTTTCGAACTTGGCGGCAATGGAATTCCTGATTCGGTGGCCGTTCATCGCTTGAGTAATTTGAGCGACGTCGAATTCTGGTCGATCAGTGGCTGTGAACGGCAACGTACGCAACTCTCCGACATGTTCAGCGCATCACTGGTGCTCGGCCCGTGCGAGGTCGAGTGCGGACGAGTCTGGTCTCGGGGCAAGGAGCAGACTTTCCGCTCGGGGGACATATTGTTGGCGGAAACCGACGAGGTGCAGCGAATCACGCCCACCGACCGGCCGAGCGCCGTGTTCACCATCTTCTGGCGACAGAGTGCGCTGGAGCAGGTCGCACGCGAGAGCGGACTCGGCGGGCCGCCCCAGTGGTCGCTCACACAGCTCAGTGCAGGGCCGCTCTCGACCGAGTTTGCGGAGCTCCATGCACTCCTCCAATCGAGCGCGGAGCCCGCGGCGATTTTGCCGGTCTATCGTGCGCTCACCGTCGGGTTACTGCGTGCATCGAACCACGCTGCGGCACCTGTCGCGAAGCGGGGAGCATCACACCCGGGAGTGCGACGCGCCGCCCGGCGCGTGCGCGCTAGCTTTGCCGAGTCGCTTTCGCTCGAGGACTTGGCGAGTGAGCTGCAAATGTCGAAGTGTCACCTTGCGCGCTGCTTCGAGCGCGCTCTAGGCGTTCCGCCTCACCGCTATCGGAGGTTGTTGCGCTTGCAGGCGGCTCGCCGCTTGCTCGAGTCGGGTCTTTCGGTGAGCGAAGCGGCGAACGAGACCGGTTTTGCGGACGCGCCGCACCTCACCCGCGCCTTTCGTGATTGGCTCGGTGTCAGTCCTGCTGCTTGGGGAAGCGCCTGGCGTGCGAGCGATCCATGGAGTGAGCAGGCTCCGCGTACGATCGCTCCGCCCAAGCCATTCTGAGCGGCTCGCTGGCCAAGCCCGCTCTGAGCGACCGTCGCTCAGAGCGCTAAGCTCTCGTGCGCCTAGGTTCCGGACGGGCACGCGATCGGCTGTGTGCCGATGGCAACGTCGTCGATCCACACTTCGCGTGCATCGTCCTTTTGGTAGCTCTCCCAGCCGACGTACGCCTTGGCGAAGTCCTGTGGGAAGTACCAGGTGTCATTGAGGTCGTGGGCGATGCAACCCTGCCCCTCTCCGGTCACCGTGAGGTCGTCGATGGCCTTGCCGTTCAGCCAAAACTTTTGGGTGTTGGTCTTGCCGTCGAAGTACCACTGCATGCAGGCCCATTGAGCCTCCGGCATTTTGGTTGCCGAGTGCTGCCAGCAATCACTCTTTTTTCCCGTCGAATCGTAGTTTGCCATCAGGGATTTCATCTGTTGGCCGCCGTAACGCACCTGAGCATTGGTGACTCCCTGGGCTGCTACGGGACCCTCGGCTTGGATCATCGTCCAATGCACGCCGTCGTTGGCTGCGCTGGTCGCGTAGATCATCATGCGACCGTAGAAGGCGTTGTTCGCGATGGGAAAGGGCGTGCCTTCGAGGCCGATGAACGCGCGCTGGTAGTCGTTCGCTCCGGTCGTCGAAAACTTGACCGATTGCTTTCCGCTTTGATGCTTGGTGGCGTCGATCGCGACGGTTCCGTTATTGGTGCTGACCGTCCAGGGGGCCGCGGGCTTGCCCGTGTAGCCTTCGAAGTCGTCGCAAATCAGCGCGCCAGCGCAAGGGTTCGCGTTGCCCGCCGCTCCTGCGAGCGAGCCTCCCCCCGCGCTCCCCGTGGCACCTCCGGTTCCCGCGGTCGCCGGGCCACCCGCGGTGAGTGTTGCCCCAGCAGCGCCTGGACTGCCGCCACTCGAGCCCCCCGTGTTCGTCCCGCCGGTCGTTCCGCTCGCCCCGGCGCCAGCGCTCGAGCTGCTGCCCGCAACGCTGCTCGCTCCCGCCCCAGGGGTCGACGAGGTCGAGTTGATGTCACAGCCTGCAAGCCACGCGAAGGTCCAAAGAGAGAGCCAAGGGGGCACGAGCAGGGCTCGGCGGGTGTCGAAGCGAAGGCGCATCCGCAAAGTTTACTACGTTTTGACGCTCGTGCGGTGCCACTGGAACCAATTCCGCAAATTGCTCCATCATTCGTCTCAAAATAGGGGAAATTTACCCAAATTCGCGACGGATTGGCTCGCCACAAGGCACGCGCCCGTAACCAATTTGTGAGGGGTCCGGCGCTCGCGCCTCGCGCGTGCATGAAAATACCCATGTTCAAAAAATCAACATTCGCCGCCGCCTCGGTTTTGCAATGAGCGGTCGTTGAATCAATTGGGCAACGCACTCGACATCATCGCCTGGCCAATGTTATCCCTCAGCCCGGGAGTCGTGTGCGGCGAAGTGGTTGGGCCGCGAGCAACGACGCCAACAGTTAAGGGAAAGGGAGAGTCTGATGTTGCTTAAGAAGTCGAATTGGGCCTTGGCGAGCATTCTCGCTGCAACGCTCGCAACGACTATGGTCGTTGGTTGCGGTGACGACGAGAACGGTGGCGGCGGCGCGGGAGCCGGTGGCGCGAGCGGCGGTGCTGGCAAGGCCGGCAGCGGCGGCAAGGCCGGCGCGGGCAATACCGCCGGTCACGCCGGCAGTGGCGTCGCTGGCGGTGATGAGCCGGGCGGTGCAGCTGGCGAGAGCGGCGCTGGCGCCGGTGGTGAGGGCGGTGAAGCTGGCAGCGAGTCCGGCGGCACGGGTGGCAGCACGGCTGGCAGCGGTGGCAAAGGCGGCAGTGGCGGCACGAGTGGTTCGGCCGGCTCTGCTGGTTCCGCTGGCAAGGGCGGCAGCGGCGGTGCAGCTGGCGGTGGTGGCTCGAGCGGTTCGGCCGGCTCCGCTGGCAAGGGCGGCGGCGGCGGTGCGGCTGGCAGCGCGGGCTCGAGCGGCTCGGCCGGTTCGAGCGGCAGCGCGGGTTCGAGCGGCTCGGCCGGCTCGAGCGGCAGCGGCGGTTCGGGCGGCACGAGCGGTTCGGCCGGTTCCGCTGGCAAGGCCGGCAGCGGCGGCTGAGCGTTTCTGCTAGTTGCGCGTCGAGCCCTGTCCCGAATCAACGGGTCAGGGCTCGACTTTTTTTGTTGGTATCGATTCGAATTGGGGATGGAGCCCCATCCCGAGCAATGAGGTCAGGGCTCCATCAACTGCGTCGGCTAGCGTTCACCAGGTAGTGAAGTAGGCCCACGGCTGATTGCCGGCCGTGGTGTACACGCAATAGCCTCCGTTGACCTTGGCGGGGAGGCTCGACCAGTTGCTATTGTTGCAGGTCATCTGTTTACCGTTCACGAACAGCGCGCGGGGGCTGACGAAGTTGCCGCAATTCCCGCCGTTCAGGTTGGCCGTGGTCTGGTGACACGTCGCTTGAGTTCCGAGGTTGCCGGATTGGAGCGCGCCGTTGAAGATCACCGGATTGCTGCAGAAGCCCGAGCAGGGGCTCCCGCCACACGAACCATTGCTGGGGTGAGTGCAGGTCGTGCCGCTGCAGACGTCGCTCGTGCAGCTGTTCCCGTCGTCCGCGCAGTTGGTTCCCGACGGCGCAGCCGAGAACGAACACGTTCCAGAGGTGCAGCTATCTTGAGTGCAGGGGTTCGAATCATTGCAGGTGGCGCTCGTCGTGCAGGCCTGACCGCGCGCACTTTCGGTGGGGCCCGCGCCGCTCGGGACGAAGCCGGTGTTCGTCGTGAGTAGCAGTCGATCGACGCGGAAGCCGTCCTCTCGCATCCACAAGTTGACGACATGGACGCCCGCGCTGGTCACGTTGATGGTCGCGACTGGGCCATCGAGCGTGCTCCGGCTCCAAGCGTAGCTGGAGGAGAAACCAGTGATCCGATCAGCGGTGGTGACTCCGACGCCGTCGAGCCCGGCGTGGACCGTGCGGTCCGCCGTGCCCGCGCCCAAGCCTCGGACCCAGACCTGATACGTGCCTGTGGTCGCGAATAGGGTTGGGAAATCCAGCTGCGGGCTGCCCGTGGTGTAGCCCGTATTCACGTTGGCTCCATTGTTCGGGTTGCTCAGCATGCATTGGCTGCCCGAGGCCGCGCTGTCGCTGGTCAGGTCCCAAGTGTGGGCTGCTCGCGCGGTGTTGACCTTGAAATGCTCGGCCTCGATCACGACCTGTCCGCCACTTTCCAAGAATGCACCGACCGAGCAACTGCCGTTGTCGGGATGCGAGCACGTGCCCGCGCTGCACACGTCGTTGGTACACGAGTTGCCGTCGTCCGAGCACGGGTCGGTGTTGTTTGCGTGTTGGCAGCCGACTGCCGTGCTGCAGCTGTCCGTCGTACAAACGTTGCTGTCGTCACAACTGAGCGCGCTGTGTTGGCAGCCGAGCGTCGGGTCGCAGCTGTCTTGGGTGCAAGCGTTGATATCGTTGCAGTCCAGAGGGGTGCCGTTTTGGCAACCCTGGGTGAGATTGCAGACCTCCGTCCCGTTGCAAGCGTTGTTGTCGTCGCACGCGGCATTGTTCGCTTGATGAGTGCAAGCCTTCGTCGTTTCGTTGCACTCGTCCAGCGTGCAAGCCACGCCATCGTTACAAGCGGCAGGGCTGCCTGCAACGCAGCTGCCGGACAGGCATTGCTCGGTTCCGTTGCAGAATAGGCCGTCGTCGCACTGAGCGTTGCTCGTGCACGTGGACGCAAAGCCGCGCAATTCCACGTCGTCGACCAAGAACCCGGTGAAGTTGTTGAGGATCGAGTCGATCGTGTCGAAGCCAAACCGCACTTGCACGGTGGCTGAGGCCACACCGGTCACCAGTGGTGTGAGGTCGATTTCGACCGGTTGCCAACCGTTGCTGCCGTCGAGCAGTGCAACGCCTCCCGCGGTGTTACTCGCGACGGTCGTGTAGGGACCGTTGTTGACCGAGACTTGTGCGGTTGCCTTGTCGTAGGAAGAATTATGCTCGGTCTGCAGGTAGTAGTTGAAACGCAGCTTCAACGGCGAGTTGCTAGTCACGCTGATCGGTTTGGACGTCGCAGTACCTGCCAGGATTGAGCCTGCATCGTAGTTGCACGAGGTGTCGAGGCCAAAGTAGAGACTCGCTGGCGCGCTGTGACCCGTTGAAGTCGAGGCGCAGCTGCTCGTGACATGCCAGCGGTTGTTGACTTCTGTGCTTAGCGTGAAGCCACCCAGCCCCGCCCCAAAATCTTCCTTGAACAGCGTTTGAACCCCGACCTCGAGCCGCGCGTCGCGCGTTCCGCCGCCGGAGCCATCCGTGAGATTGGTGAATTGCAGGGTGGTCTGGTAGCCGCCGGGGGATAGCGTTGCCGAGTTGGATTGATCGATGGCTACCGTCACCTGAGCTTCTTGCCCCAGCGCGATCTGACCCGTCGCGTTTGCAATCGACAACCATGGTGCCGCGCTGAGCGGAGCCACAGCGTACGATAGCGTCGCCGCAGGACCGAGATTCTTCAGTGTATAGCTGACGCTTTCGGGAGCGAAGGGACCGCCGACCGGTCCGCTAGCGCTGAGCGTTGCGGCCGGGCTCACCGAGAGTCCCGTCAGCAATGGCGGACAGCTCATTCCGTGAGCCGCGAAGCCTGCGCAGATTTCCGTGTAGTGCGGAGAGCCGTTGTCGAGCGTCGAATCATTGTCGTCGAGAGTGAGGAGATCGACGGCAATGCTCGGCGTGATGCTGGTACCGACGTGGAGCGGTACCGAGCTCAACACGAGCGAATTGAGTAGATCGACGTAGGTCTCTGGCTGGCTGACGGCCAACGCCTTGCGAATGCTCCAGATCGTGCCGGAGAGCAAATTGCCACAGGCGTGTGCCTCCGAGCCGCAGCTGGAACAAGTCGAGGAAGAGTATTGGCAGACGTTATCGGCGTTGCGCAGGGGCGTCGTGCATTGGTTCAGGTAGAACCCGTAGCCGAGGCCCGGATCTCCGGCGAGCAGCGAGGCGATGGTATCCCCCATGCCTTCACCGTATTCACCTTGTCCGCTGCCGCCCGAATTGACGACGTGATGCCCGTACTCGTGATAAGCGACGCTGGCGAACGCGGTATTCCCGTAGCTGGTCGAGCCGACGCAGAAGTTGAGCGAGTTGCCATCGTACCAAGCGTTACCCGGACAGTACAGGTCGCTCCGGTTCACGTTGACCGCGAAGTTTTGTTGGGTCGAGATGACCGGGTAGCTCGGAACGTACTTCAGTACGAAGTCCCGCACTTGGTTGGCGTTCAGGTAGCCGTTGGCTTGGGCTCGGAGCAAATCACTCGCATTGTCTGCGTTGTGGATGAAGCTCGCAGGGCCGGGAGGAGTGATCGTCTGGAGCAGCTGCTCCGTCGTTCCGGCGGCGTTCACGACGTCGAAGTATTGCCCGCCGGTGGGTGAGGTCAGCGCGAGCGGGGCGCTTCCCGAATTGGTGAGCACGAAATTTCCGGTCGAGCTACTGAAGGCCGAAGCTCCATCCGCGATGATCTCGGCGTACGGAAACGCGGTGGAAATCTCGTCCGCGCAGTCCATGGCTTTGCTGCCTGGTGTCGCGAGCGCGGTGACCGTGCCCGCGACGTCCTCGAACACGATTACGTTCTCGGCGTGGAGTACGTCGAGGGTGGTGGCATCCGCGACCAGACGCCAAGTCTGCGGGGGGTTGGCGGTTTCCGCCGTGTACTCGAACGCTAGCTGAGGCTTCGAATTTTGCCCCTCTTTGCCCGCGAAGACGACGGGAGTGGTCGAAGACAGCCGCGCAATGCTCTTCGGTCCGGGGAGGAGGCGACCGCTCGAATCGGTCATGCCGCGCAGCGCGCGTAGCGTTTTGTCCGGATCTGCTGGCACGCTTGCCGGTTGCGTTGGCAGCGAAAAGGCGGATAGATCGTGCACGAACGACGACGCCCAAACGACTGGATTGTTGGTCTGATTCTTGACCAACGCGAGCACTCCGGACCGGAACACCGGCACTCCGCCTTTGGTCTGATCGTATCGATACAACCAAAACTTGTATTGACCAGTTGCCGGGTCGTACATCAAGCCGAGCGGCTTGGGGGCCGCCCCCGTTGCCGTCGCGTTGCGCGAAAAATCACGAGGGACGAGTTCCGATAGGGGGATACCTAGCGACGCGGCGTGAGCGGCACGAAAGGCTTCCGCGGCGTCGTTGATCGTCGCTCCGGTCGCCAGAGTGGCCCCGTACAGGCGGGTAGGGCGGCCGATCGCCGTGTCGATTTTCGCCTGCGGGAACGCGTTTTGCAGCGATTGCGACGTGCCTTTGGGCAGCGCTGCGCGGCTGATGCTCGGAGTGGCTTCCCGCCGCTCACTACAGGCTGCCAGTTGTATACAACTCCCCAGTATGGCGATGCCTAGCAGCGCCCACGAACGCAAATTACCCATCCCGCTATCCTCCAAACTCGAAGAGATCCCGCCAAAATCAGCCAACCACGGGTGCTGCGGCTATTCACTGCCCTGCCAACCCCTCAGAACGAGGTGAGCTAGCTCGCGCACAGATCAAACGAACCCAAAGTTTTCTTATGCTCCAGGTACCGAATCGTCAACTCAAAAACGAAGTTACAGAACTAGTGACCAAGGGAAATGGAGATCGGGGAAATCATTTTTGAATGAATGGCCGCCGACGCTCGTCTCGATCACTGGAACTGGTCGTTCTCGTCTCAATCACTGCTCGTTCTCGCTCGTCGCTGGTCACCCGTTCTATTGTGTTAGTCGTCCGCCGCTCGATGTTCTGGTGGTGGTGATCGTTCTGACGGATCGTTTTCCGGCAAGGCGGTTGCACGCGTTTACGGGTTCGCGCTTCGTTCAACACTCCACACCTGCTCTCGCTTGGGTGGGACTGGCATGGTTGGGTGGGAC
>Ga0164308_10000716_pt1 | contig 17953 bp, 16 predicted proteins | sample Whisoiple_246_MG_FD_109983 | JGI IMG/M metagenome (GOLD analysis project Ga0164308, IMG submission 109983) | Soil microbial communities amended with fresh organic matter from upstate New York, USA - Whitman soil sample_246_MG | ecosystem: Environmental > Terrestrial > Soil > Unclassified >...
CGACCCCCAGGCGGCCGCCGCGACGACGCAGCTCGTGAAGCAGCGTGGCGGTCAGCTTCGCGCCGGTGCAGCCGAGCGGATGGCCGAGCGCGATCGCGCCGCCGTTGACGTTCAGCTTGTCGTCGGCAATGCCCAGCTCGCGTCCGCAATACACGGCTTGCGCGGCGAATGCCTCGTTGATCTCGAACAGATCGATATCAGCGATGCTGAGTCCGGTCTGGGCCAACAGCTTGCGGATGGCTGGCACCGGGCCGATGCCCATGATGTCCGGATCCACCCCGGCCAGTGCGAAACCGCGGATATGCCCGAGCGGCCTGACACCGAGCTCGTTCGCCTTGCGCTCGGACAGCAAAACCGCTGCCGCGGCGCCGTCATTGGTGGGGGAGCTGTTGCCGGCGGTTACCGAGCCATCTTGCTTGAACACGGGCTTCAGCTTGCCGAGCACTTCGAGCGTCGTGCCGGGACGGGGGCATTCATCGACCTTGAATTCGAGTTCGGAGATAGCGCTGCCCTCGAGGATGCGAGCCTTCACCGGGACCAGTTCGTCGTTGAAGCGTCCAGCCGCGATGGCGGCGAGTGCGCGTTCGTGTGAGCGAACCGCGAAAGCGTCCTGCGCGGCGCGACTGACGTCGAAACGCTGAGCGACGCGCTCCGCAGTGTGTCCCATGGCAATGTAAGCTTCCGGGTATTCGTCCATCAGCTTGGGGTTGAGGCTGACTTTGTTGCCGCTCATCGGCACCATGGACATCGACTCTACACCGCCCGCGACAGAGACCTGCGTGAGCCCTGCTTGCACACTGAGCGCAGCGTGGGCGATCGCTTGCAGACCGCTCGAGCAGAAGCGATTGATCGTCTCGGCCGGCACGCTATTGGGCCATTTTGCCAAAAATACCGCATTTCTTGCGATATTCAGGCCTTGCTCGGCTTCCGGCATGGCGCAGCCCAGAATCACGTCGTCGACGTCTTCCGCCTTCAGGCCGGGGACGCGTTCCAGCGCGGCGACCATGGCTGTCGCCGCCAAATCTTCCGGGCGTGTGCTGCGCAGTGTGCCTTTGAGCGCGCGCCCGACCGGGGTGCGCACAGCCGACGCGATGATCACATTGAGCGGGAATGCCATTTTCTTACCTGTAGTTCCTCGGGTTAGTTCCGGAGGGGCTTGTTGTTCATCAACATGAACTGCACGCGCTCTTGGCTCTTGGGCTCGCCGCACAGTGAGAGGAAGGCTTCACGTTCGAGATCCAGAAAGTGCTGCTCGGGCAAGAGCGTGCCTGCAGCAACCGGACCGCCGCACAAGATGTGGGCGACCTTGTTGGCGATCAACGCATCGTGGGCCGAGGCAAAGCCGCCCTCGACCATTGCCCAAACGCGCGCGCCGATCGTCTTTTCCGCATCATAGCCGGCGGCTGGCAAGAGAGGTGGCAGTGGTGGTCGATAGCCCGCGCCCGCCAGGCCCAATGCCCGCTGCTTTGCTTCGAACAACAGCCGCGCCGGGTTGAGCGAGATGCCGTCAGAAGGCCTGAGATACTTCAGCGATTTGGCTTCTTCCGCGCTGGTGGCCACCTTGGCCATGGCAATATTCAGTGATGCCTGACCGATGAACGGCAGCAGATCGACTCCGCTCACGCCAGCCAGATCACTAGTGTAACGCTCGACCATGCGCAGGCAACCCCCGCCAGCGGGCACCAGCCCGACACCGACTTCCACCAAGCCCATGTACGTTTCGGCGTGGGCCTGACAGGCGTCAGCGGCCATCGCTACCTCCGCGCCGCCGCCCAGGGTGTATTGGAAGGGGGCTGCCACCACCGGGACCTTGGCATAGCGCAAACGCTGCATGGCATTCTGCAAGCTGGTGACCACCGCTTCGATTTGGCCCCAGGCCTTTTGCTGAGCGGCCATCGCGATCAGCATCAAGTTCGCACCGGCACAGAAATGCTCGCCGGAATTGCCGATGACTACGGCTTGGAAATTCCGTTCTGCGACGTCCGCTGCCTCGCCCAACATGGAAATCACGTCGTTGTCGAGGGTGTTCAGCTTGGTGTGAAACTCGACGCAAAGTACGCCCTCTCCCAAGTCCACTAGCGAGGCGCCGTGGTTCTTCTTTACCAGTCGATTGGGGGCGCTCTTCAGTGCCGCAAGGCTCGTCTGTTTGGGATCGCTTGCCACGGCACGCGCAGCCTTCGCGCGAGCGTCATAGAAGGTCGGCGCGGCCGGACCGCCTGCGTAAAAGCTCGTGCGGCCGGAAGCGAGCATGGTTTCTACCCATTCAGGTACGGCCAGTCCCTCCTGCTTCATGCGCGACACGGATTCGGGCACGCCGATCGCATCCCAAGCTTCGAACGGGCCGAGGTCCCAGTTGAAGCCCCAGCGCATGGCTTGATCGATGCTCACGATGTCGTCGGCGATTTCGCCCAAGCGGCGCGCGCTATACACCAGCGTGCGGGAGAGCACCGCCCATGCGAACTTGCCAGCGACGTCCGGCGCGTTGACCAGTTTGAGCAAGCGCTTCTTGGGATCTTCTTCGTTCTTGATCGCGCCCAGCGAGTCGAAACGCACCTTTTCTTGGCTGCGATATTCCTTGCTCCCGACGTCGTAAACGAGCAGCTCGCTGGGTGTCTTCTTGTAGAAGCCTGCGGAGGTCTTGCGCCCGAGCCTGCCCGCGGCCACCAAATCACGGACGAACTCGGGCACTTCGAACGTGCTGCGCGCTTCGTCTTGCGTCAGCGAGTCGAAGCAGTTCTTGGCTACGTGCACCAGGGTGTCGATGCCCACCAAGTCACCGGTGCCGAACGCCGCGCTACTTGGTCTGCCCATTGGCTTGCCGGTGATCTTGTCCACGGCCTCGAGGCTCAACCCAGCGTCCAACATTTGATGCATGGTGAGCATCATCGAGTACACGCCGATGCGGTTGGCCACGAAATTGGGCGTGTCTTTGGCGTCGATCACGCCTTTGCCCAAAAACTCGCCGAAGTCCGTCATGCGTTGCATGACGGCTGGGTCCGTCTCGGGCGCCTTGGCCACCTCCAGCAAGCGCATGTACCGAACTGGATTGAAAAAGTGTAGCACCAGGAAGCGTGACTTGAGCTCCTGAGGGAGCACCTCGGTCATGCGCGCGATGCTGAGACCGCTGGTGTTCGAGGCCAAGATCGCGTCCTTTCGCAGGTACGGCGCAATCTTCTCGAACAGCTTGCGCTTGATCTCCAAATCTTCGACCACCGCTTCGACGATCAGATCGCACTCTTTCAAACGCTCCAGGTGATCTTCGAGATTGCCGGTACTCACCAGGCGCGCCGCGTCGGGCGTGAAGAACAGAGCTGGCTTCGACTTGAGCGCCTTTTCCAGCCCACCATCGGCAAAGCGATTGCGCGCCTTGGGATTCGTGGCCTCTTCAGGCTTCAGGTTGGGCGGTACGATGTCGAGCAGGTGTGTGCGAATGCCTGCGCCCGCGAAGTGCGCAGCGATCGCGCTGCCCATCACGCCTGCCCCGATGACGCCTGCCGTTTGAATTCGTTCAGCCATCTTGCCTCTAAGCCTGAAGCTAGCCGAAGGCCGTTGCCAGTAGCAAAGCCGCGCGTGACAATTGCGTCGGCGCGTCGGAGTGCGATGCGGCCGAGCTTTCCACCCCACGGGCCGAGGCGCCACAGACCTACACTGTCGGCTCGTGGTTTGGAGTACGCTTTCCGGGCCATGTTCAGAAAGCTCGATCCCGAGCAAATCGTGGAGACAGCCAGTCGGCTGGAGCGCCGTATCGAGGAGCGCTTTCCGGGCGCTGGGCTCGCCAAGCTCGCGGAGGAGCTGACCCAGGTCACCCGCGAAGCGCGCGCGCTTTCCGCTTGGTTGGCTGCTCCGAACAAGGCCTTGCGACTGTTCGTGGGCGCGGCAATCCTGGTTTTGTTCGCCATCGTTCTCGGTGCCGCGGCGACTCTGCGCGGAGCAACCGGCCCGCATGATTGGGCCGACTGGGTGCAAAGCTTGGAAGCTCTGGTGAACGACGCCGTATTCGTCGGCGTAGCGGTCTATTTCTTGCTCGGGCTAGAAGCGCGGCGTAAGCGCGCCCGCGCCCTCGAGGCGCTGCACGTGTTGCGCTCCCTTTCGCACATCGTCGACATGCACCAGCTCACCAAAGATCCGGAACGCATCGTCTCCGGCGGGCCCAGCACGCCCTCATCGCCGGAGCGCACGATGAGCGCTTTCGAGCTCACACGCTACCTCGACTACTCGACCGAGTTGCTCGCCATCATCAGTAAAGTCGCCGCACTTTACGTGCAAGAACTCGCCGATCCAATCATCGTCTCGGCCGCCAATGCCGTCGAAGAATTGGCCGTGAACCTGTCCCGCGCCATCTGGCAAAAAATCTTGATCCTCGATCGCGTCACGCCGCCCGCGCCGCCGACGGTTGGCTGAGCGCCCAAGGAATTTGGCATCGTGGCAGTCTCCACAGAGCGAGAGGACAGCGCGTGGCGTCTGCTGGCATCTCGCGGCCTACGCGGAGCGATCGACGGCACGGTGAGCGTCATGCTCGCCGGGTACCTGGCTCGGCTCGGTTTTTCTGCGCTCGCGGTGGGCACGCTGGTTACTGGCGCGATGCTCGGCTCGGGCATCATGACCCTAGGCGTCGGTTTGATCGCGCACCGGATTTCGAGCCGCCGTCTGCTGTTGTTTGCGGCTGGCTCGATGGTTGGCACGGGGCTCGGATTTGCCGCCTCGACCGGCTTCTGGCCCATCTTCTTGGTCGCCGTCGTCGGCACTTTGAATCCCTCGAACGGCGATGTCAGTCTGTTTCTCCCGCTGGAGCAGGCGGCGCTCGCCAACCTGGCAAAGGACAAGCGTGCCACCACATCGCTGTTCGCCCGCTACAACGTGGTGGGCAGTTTCTCCGGTGCTCTGGGCGCGCTCGCGGTCGCCCTGCCCGACTTTCTGAGGCGGTGCTGCGGCGTTGCGAGCGCCGTTGGCGAGCGCTCGGTGTTTCTGGTGTACGCGGCAGTGGGCGGCTTGGTTGCGTGGCTGTACGCAAGAATGCCAGAGCTAGCGCAGCAACAGCGCTCGAGACGACCGCTCGTGGCTGCGCGCTCGGCGGTGCTGCGCTTGGCTGCCCTCTTCAGTCTGGACTCGTTCGGTGGCGGCTTCGTAGTCCAATCACTGCTGGCGCTATGGCTGTTTCGACGCTTCCAGCTCTCGCTCAGCGCTGCTGGCGCGTTCTTCTTTGCGTCGAGTTTGGCTTCGTCGCTGTCGCAATTTCTGTCGCCGAGGCTGGCCGCACGCATCGGCCTCGTGCGTACGATGGTGTACACCCACGTCCCCGCCAACCTGTTTCTGATGGCCGCTGCCTTCATGCCAACGCTCGGGTCGACGCTCGCGTGCTTGCTGCTCAGGGCCAGCGTCTCGTCGATGGATGTCCCAGCGCGGCAGGCGTACGTGATGTCAGTCGTGCCGAGCGAGGAACGTGCCGCAGCTGCCAGCGTCACGAACGTACCACGAAGTCTCGCGTCAGCCTTGGCGCCCGCGCTTGCGGGTGCGCTCCTGGAACGAACGAATTTCGGCTGGCCTCTGCTCTGCGCCGGCGGCCTGAAGCTCACCTATGACTTCTTGCTCCTCGGCCTGTTTCACAAAGCCGAGCGCGAATTGCACGGTGAAAGCTGAGGAAAGCGAGGGCAGCGGGGTGGGTCAGGCAGCTTCGAAGCTCTAGTTCGTGTGGGCTCGCGCGTCGATCGCGGCCAGCACTTCCTTCGCGTGTAGCGCTGGGTCCACGTCGGGCCAAACTCGGGCGACTCTGCCGCTCGCGTCGATCAGGAACGTGACTCGAGCCGGCATGCCGAGCGGGCTCGACACGCCGTAAGCCTTGGCGACCGCGCCGCTCTCATCAGCGACCAAGGAGAACGGCAGCTGGTGGCTCTGGCGAAACTCGGCGTGGATCTCGCGCGAGTCGCGCGAGACTCCGAAGATCGTCACTTGCCGTCGTTCATATCCGCTGAAGGCGTCACGAAATGCGCACGCCTCTTTGGTACAACCGGGTGTGCCATCCTTGGGATAAAAGTAGACGATCGCCGCGTGGCCGCGGACCGAACTCAGCCGCGTCATCCCGCCGTCTGGCGCCTCGCCCGCGACGTCCGGCGCGATGGCACCAACGGGCAGCAGCCCGCTGCCGCCGTCGGGACGCAGCGTCGGACCGCAGCCTCCCACGACGACGAGCATTCCGAGTAGGGCTCTCGCGCAGGCGTTCACGTGACTTTTCTCCGCGACATCTGCAAGTGTACTGGAACATGTGAGACATCGGGTCAAATGACCGCCAATTTGCGTGCTCTTCGGCCGAAAGCGTCTTTCTAGTGAGCTTTCGACGCGCCATAACCTGCTTTTCCGCGCATTGGTCTTCGGAGCAACCCGCTTCAGGGATTCTCGCGTAAGAAGTCTTGCAGCCGGCCCAGGGCGGCGTCCCACTGTTGCGAGATGTACTCCAAGTGTGCGCGCGCTTTTTCGATGCGTTTCGGGCAAAATTCCCAGATCCGTTCGCGCCCTCGGCGGGTGTCATGCACCAAGCCGGCATCGGCCAGCGCGCGCAGGTGCTTGGTGATCGCTTGACGAGTGACGTCCGTCCCCTCGCTCAATCGAACGATTGAAAGCGGACCCTCGGAGCACAGGCGCCCCACGAGCTTGAGTCGTGTTTCGTCGCCCAGCGCGGCGAACAATGGCGCGGCCTCGCTGACCTTCAGGGCGGCGCTACGACTGGCCGACATGTCGTTCGATATTTTTCAGTTGTTCCGCCCAGCCGCCATCATTGCTACGGAAAGCCTCTGCGCGTCGGTCGGCGGGCAAGCGAGAGAAGCCTGACTCGACGATGGTGAGCAGCGTGCCTTTGGCTCCGGGCACATCTTCCAACGTAAACTCGACCAGGGTCATCGGCTCTGCAGAGTAGTCTCGGTTCGGGTCGATAGCGTTCGGGCGCCAACGATAGGAAAAGTAGCGTTCGGGCACGAGTTCGACGACCTGCATCTCGAACCCGAGGTGCTCGTAGCCGGGGTAGGTGATTTGCCCGACCACGGTCGTTCCCTCGTGGAACGCGCCCTCGAGGCGGACGCGGAACCATTGGCCAAACTCAGCCGCGTCACTCAGTGCCCGCCAGACTCGAGCGCGCGGCGCAGAAAGCACGATTTTCCTCTCGATTCGATCGTTTTCAGGATTGGTCATGGGCAACTCCTTAGTTGCATATTGCCCTGATGATCCGAGATGCGCAACCAAAAGGTTGCGTGTCGCCGAGAGCGAGCTGCTCCGATTTCAGTGACGCTAAACCTCGCGCTCTCTCGCTTCAGGGCTGGAGCGCGAGCTGCGTTCCGCGCGAAAGGCGGGCCACCGCTTGTGCGAACGATGCCGGCTCGATGGGCTTGGCAACGTGCAGCTGAAAGCCCTCGGCCAGCGCGCGTCGCTGATCTTCCTGCCTCGCGTAGGCAGTGACGGCGACGGCTGGTACGCGCTGAGCGCGCTCATCCGGCAGCGCGCGCACCGCTCGCACGAGCTCGTAGCCGTCCATGCCTGGCATGCCGATGTCCGAGACGAGCACGTCGGGATGGTCACGCACGATGATCGACAGAGCCTGCTCTGCGGAGGAGGCGGCATAGGTGATCGCCTCGCACTTTTCCAAAATGCTGACCACCAGATCGCGCGAGTCATCGTCGTCGTCCACGACCAAGACGCGAATCCCTCGCAGCTCGGGCGCCGTGAGTCGACTGGGCGGCTCGAAATCCATTTGGAGGGCATTTCCTGCCAATGGCGCAGGAGAGTTGCGCGAGGCCGCGTAGGGCAAGCGCACGACGAAGCGTGAGCCGCAGTTCGGTCCCGCGCTCTCGACCTTGATCGTGCCGCCGTGCAGCTCCACCAGGTGACGGGCAATCGCCAGCCCGAGGCCGAGGCCTCCGTGCCGACGCGCGAAGCTGCCGTCAGCCTGGCGGAAGCGATCGAACACGAACGGCAAGAATTCCGTCTCGATGCCCTGGCCGGTATCGCTGACCACGATTTCGACGCTGCTGTCGACCCGCGCCACGCGCACCGTGATCTTGCCGCCCTGTTCCGTGAATTTGGTGGCATTCGACAGCAAGTTCCAGACGATTTGCTGAACGCGCGTGGCATCCCCCAAGATTTGCCCGGCGCTCGCATCCAGGTCGACCTCCAGCTGGATGTGCTTGGCCTCGATCGCGGGCTTGGCGCTCTCGATCGCGGCGCTGACCACGCGGATGGGTTCCACCGGCTGCACTTCCAGCCGCATCTGCCCGGAGACGATGCGCGACACATCGAGCAAGTCTTCGACGAGTCGGGACTGAGCCAAAACGTTCCGCTGGATCACCTCGAGCGCATGGTCGAGCTTGTCTGCCGGTAAGCTGTTGTTCGTGAGCAGTTGCGACCAGCCCAACATGGCGTTTAGGGGGGTGCGCAATTCGTGCGATACAGTGGCGAGAAATTCGTCCTTGGCGCGGCTGCTGGCCTCTGCTTCGAAGCGGGCGTGCTCGGCCGAAGCACGAGCCGCGCGCTCCGCGTCGAGCAGGCTGCTGCGCGCCGCCTCCACGCGCTTGCGGTCGGAGATGTCTACCAGGGCGACGACGCAGCCCAAGATTTTCATCGAATCGTCCAGCAGGGGCGCGGCGGTGCATAGGAACGATTGCACCGGGCGGCCACTGACCGCCAGAGTCATTTCCCTCCCGGCGGTGGTGTGGCCGCGCAGGGCGGCGAGCACCGGATGCTCTTCGTCTTCGTTGCCCGCTTGGAAGGGGAACGCGTGGAAAAAATGGCGCCGCAATACGCGACCGCCAGCGATCGTACGCGCTGCGCCGCTGGCCCGCATGATCACGCCGTTCACGTCACAGACGATGATTGGTTCGGCGCTCTGCTCCAAGATCGCATTGGCTAGCCGCTCGGAGGCGACGATCTGCTGATTTTTCTTCTGCTCGGTCAAATCAGTCACGATTACCGAAAGACCAGGCTCCTCACCCGGACTACTGGCAGCCACGGAGAGGTACACGGGTCGTTCGTTGCCGAGGACGTCGCAGAGCATCAGTTCTCCCGCGCCTCCGCGTGCGCTCGCACCCTCCAGCAAAGCGCTCAACAGGTGTTCCTGGCGATGAACCACGAACTCCCCCAGGGTCTTGCCGATTACCCGTTCCAACGGAGCGGCCACCATCTCCGCGAAGGCGGCGTTCGAATACAGGATGATACCGCTCGCGCTGACCAAGAGCGCGCCTTCGTTCATCGTTTCGACCAGACGACGATAGCGATGCTCCGAGCCTTCTAGAGCATACACCTTGGGTCCATCGGCCGAGGACACCACCAAGGCTTCGACGTGGCCGTTGCGGATGGCGGACAGGGTCGACTCGGCCTCTTCCAGCCGTGCCAACAGCGCTGGGACGTCGAGTCCGGGCTCAGTCGCTTCGGGAGGGGGGGCGCGTTCGACCATGTTCTTTGGGTTTCAAATCGAGGCCCACGAGCACTCGGTGTTCATTCGAAAGATCGCCCACGATGCGTCGCAGCGGCGCTGGCAGCTTTTTGATTAGCGTGGGCACAGCGACAATCTGCTCGTCTTTGGCCAGGACCGGCTGCTGAAACACGTCGATTACCATCAGCTCGTAGCGGTCCTTCAAATGCTCTTCGCAGATCGCGCGCAGGTTCTCCGCGGACTTGCTGGAGGCCGGCGTCGTGCCAGCGATGTACAGGCGAAGCACATAGTGCTCCGTCCCCGCGCTCTCGGCGGCGGTTTCGAACGCCGCGGTCGACGGTCTGGTCTTGGTCACTTGGCACGTCGGGTTTCTGGCTTGATTGGGACCAGGTTCAGGCCGACCACCACTCGCTCGGTGTTGGTCAAATCACCGATGATCTTTTTGACGGGTGGCGGCAGCTGTCGAACCAGAGTCGGAATGGCAATGATCTGATCGCCCTGCGCAAGGGTCGGATTCTTGAGCAGATCGATGACTTCAATCGAGTAACGCCCTTGCAGGTGTTCTTCGCAGATTTGCTTGAGATGTTGGAAAGCTTGCACGCATTTGGGGGTTTCGCCCGCCACATACAAGCGCAAATTCCAACGCTCCGTGTCGTCCTCGAGTTGCGGCGCTGAGACTCGGCTGAATGGGCGAGGCGTTTTTGCCCGGGACGGATCGTCGGTCATGTCACGCCTCGATCTCCGTGATTCGTGCCGAGATTGCCCGCGCTGTTCGCCCGGGAGCCTGACTCCGTTCGCAGCTGCGCCACCGAATCGCGGTCGGCGCGTGCTGCTTCTGCGATGTCCCGGGACCCGCGAAGGCGTCGCTGAACCTCCTCCTCGTGAAGCGCATACTCCGCGCGTAGCGTTGCAATCTGGCTTTCCAGGGTCTCTCGCTTCAGTTCCAGCAGCCGCTCACTACGGGCCGCGTCAGCCGCCCTTTCTTGCTCTTCGCGTGCGCGGCGGCGAAGTTCGGTCGATTTGGCGGAGCCGACCAACACCCCATCATCGCCAGTGAACACATCGGCGAGCGACACGCCCGCGTTCGAGATGACCAGCTCGCGCACTTGGTTGGAGTGACTCATGCCTCGAGACTTCAACAGATAGAGAGCGCGATTGCGCTCGCCCGCCACCTCGAGATCGCGCACTTCTATCCAGGTGTCGATCAGCGACGAGATGCCAACGTCTGTCTCTTCGCGAGTTTGCGGTGTGGTGAGGCAGGTGACGAGCCCGGTGATCTGTTGGGTCTTCAGCCAGTCGAACAGCCGCACCAACATGGCCTTGATTTGGTGCGGAGTGCCTGCCGACATGAAGCTCGAAATCGGATCGAGGATGACCGTGTTCGGTTTGAACTCGGAGATCGCCTTGTGCATGCTGACCAGATGCATCTCCAGCCCGTACAGACTCGGGCGGGTCGCCCGTAGCTGCAGCAAGCCTTTGTCCTGCCAGCTCTGCAGGTCGAGCCGGACGGAACGCATGTTGCGCACGATCTGTGAGGGCGACTCTTCGAACGCGAACAGCATGCAGCGCTCGCCCCGCGCACAAGTGGCGTTGGCCAAGTGCGCCGCGAGGATGCTCTTGCCACACCCGGCGGAGCCCGAGACCAAGATCGTGCTCGTGCGATAAAAGCCGTTTCCGCTCAGCATCGCGTCCAGACTCGGGATCCCGGACGAGACCCGGTCGATACTGACCTGATAATCCAGCTGCAGGCTGCTCGCGGGAACGACCGAAAACCCGCAATCGATCAGAAATGGGTACTCGTTCGTGCCGTGATTGGACCCGCGGTACTTGACGATCCGTAGGTAGCGAGTGGCTGATTGATCGAGCACCTTTTGGCTGAGCGAGACCACGCAGTCGGAGACGTACTCTTCCAAACCTTGCCGCGTCAGGCTGTCTGCGCCGGCCTCCGCGGTCACCACCACGGTGACGCCGCGCTCCTTCAGAAAGCGGAACAAGCGCTGGGTCTCGGCGCGTACGACGGCATCGTCTTTCAGCGTGCCGAACAAGACTTCCAAGGTATCGATGGCGACCCGCTTGGCACCGATGGCGTCGATGGCGTGTTCGAGGCGGACGAACAGGCCGTCGAGCGAGTAGCCGCCGGCTTCTTCAATCTCTGCGCGGTCGAGGTGAACGTAATCGACCGCGAGCAACTTTTGCTCCACGAGCCGCGCGAGGTCGAAGCCGAGCGCCGCGACGTTGCTGGCCAGGTCTTCAGCGGACTCTTCGAAGCTGACGAACACTCCGGGCTCGCCCAGCTCCGCGCCTCGGACCAAGAATTCCACGGCGAAGATCGTCTTGCCCGAGCCGGGGCCGCCGCACACCAATGTCGGGCGCCCCAGCGGGAGCCCACCTTCGGTAATTTGATCGAAGCCAGCGATTCCGCTGGGTGTTTTTTTCACCGCAACGGGGCCGACCAGATGAGCCAAAGCCATATGGCTGAATATTGCAGAAGCCGTGCCGAAAGTGGCCGCCTAGGTTCTACTCATTTTAGTCGCACTTTCGGGCACTTAGCGCGGCCTAACTCGTGCCATTCCGCCACACTGCCGATGCTTGGTGAGCGCTCCTGAGACAGCCCAGCAACCCGGAGTTGCTCCGGACTTTCTCGATGAGCAAGCTCTCGATTCAAGTGACGTTGTTACGGGACGACCGCGGGCTGCGACGCCGAGGCATTCCTGCTTGCCCCCGCCCGCGACTCGGATCAAGGCTGAGCGACGATGAACACCAGGCGCGGCTCCGGAACGCGGAAGTTATCGGAAATTCGGCGAGTGCTGATCGTCGATGACAACTACGACTCAGCCGAACTGCTTTCGTTGCTGCTCGTAAGAGACGGCCACGAGACCCGCGTTGCCCATGATGGACCCGAGGCGATCGCGCTTGCTGCTGCTTTCAGGCCGAACATTGCGTTCTTGGATATCGGCCTGCCGGGCATGGACGGCTATGAGTTGATGCACGTGTTGCGCACACATCCCGAGCTGCAGGGCTGCAAGTTCGTGGCGGTCACTGGCTACGAAGAGCTCGGCCCGGGCTCCGGTACCACGGGCTTCGACGCGCACTTGGTCAAGCCTGTCGATCTCGACACGGTGGTACGCTTGGTGACCGAGATCGCAGATGCCGACTTGGCCAAACCGGTCTCGGCTTAGGACTCGCTCGAAGGTTCGAGCTCGAAAGTTCGAGATTGTAGGCCGCTCCCGCATCCTTTGGCTGCTCCCGATCGTTCTCGAGGAAAGGAGAACATTCGATGCAAGGTTTGCAGGGTCGAAGGGCAGTCGTTACGGGAGGTAGCCGGGGGCTGGGGCTGGCAATGGTCGAGTCGCTCGTGTTGCGCGGCGCGCGAGTCACTGTCGTCGGGCGTGACGCCGAGCGCTTGAAAGAGGTTTCGAGTCGGCTCGGAGTGGACGTGATTCGGGGGGACGTGACGGATGAGGACTTGGCCCGGGGCGTGATCGGCGACTTGCGACCCTCGCTGCTGCTGCTGAACGCGGGCGCCAGTCCCGAGCTGGGTCCGCTTCACGAACAAACTTGGGAAGGCTTCAGCCGAACTTGGAACAATGACGTCAAGGCCAGCTTCCATTGGTTGCAGCAAGCCTTGCTGCGCCCACTCGACAAGGGCAGCCGCGTGCTCTTGAGCTCCAGCGGCGCGGCGATCAATGGCTCACCGCTATCGGGCGGTTATGCGGGCGCTAAGCGCATGGTGTGGATGATGGCGCAATACGCGAAGGGCGTAGCCGAGCAGCTCGCCCTCGGAATCACCATTCAGGCCCTCGTCCCTCGGCAGATCATCGGTGAAACCGAGCTTGGTCGGCTTGCCGCCGAAGCCTACGCCAAGAGGAACGGCGTGAGCGTGGCAGAATTTTTGGCTGGGTTCGGGCCGCCGATGCCACCGAAGCAGGTGGGCGAGCACGTGATCGCCTTGCTCACGGATCCCAGATACGCAAAAGGGGTCGCTTATTCATTGAAGGGCGACACGGGCATCGTTTCGCTCGATGGTTGAACCATCATGAGTGCTTCCGATCCGGTCGTTTCCGCGCTGCACGAGGGCATGCGTGGGTTCCTTTCGCTGGTTACGGGAATTCGGCCGGACTTGCATCGCTATTGCGCGCGCATGACCGGTTCGGTCGCGGACGGTGAAGACATCGTTCAAGACACGTTGGCGCGCGCATATTACGCGCTCTCGGAAATGGAAACCGTGCCGGAGCTTCGGCCGTGGCTGTTTCAGATCGCGCACAACCGCGCGCTCGATCACCTCCGTCGCTACGAGCGGCGCATGTCCGAGCCGCTGGACAGCGTATCCGAGAGCGCACTTTCTGAGGCCGGTGATCCGGAAGAATTGCTAGCTCGAGAGCAAGCCACGCAAGCTGCCATTTCGCGCTTCGTCGAGCTCGTTCCCGCGCAACGCAGCGCCGTGATCTTGAAGGACGTGCTGGGCCATTCACTCTCGGAATTGGCGCAGCTGATGTCCATCAGCGAATCGGCCGCCAAGGCAGCGCTTCACCGCGGTCGTGAGCGCCTGCAGACCCTTTCAGCCGAGTCCAGTGCCTCTGGGGCCGCTCACGCGGGCAATCCTGCCGCGATCGGGAAAAGTGTAGTCGCGAGCGAGGTATCGCCCAGCATCGCTCGTTACGTCGCGCTGTTCAACGCTCGCGACTGGGACGGCGTGCGCGCCCTGCTTGCCGAAGACGTGCGTCTGGACTTGGTGTCGCGCGCCAAGCGCAACGGACGGAGTGAGGTCGCAAGCTATGTCGGGAACTATTCACAACTCACCGACTGGTATTTGGCGCCGGGTGTGGTCGACGGTCGCGAGGTCGTGATCGTGTTCCGCAAGCGCAGTGACGGGCGTCCGTCCTACTTCATCGAGCTTGGGTTTTCGGGCGGACTGCTTTCGACCATCAAAGATTTTCGCTACGTGCCCTACATTTTGGCCGAGGCTTCCCGCTTGGAATGGTCTGCCAGCTGAGCTGAAGCTAGGTCCGTAATTGAACGGAGCGCCTCCATAGGCTCACACGGCAGCTGCCGCGAGCTGGAGTTGTCGTCTGATTATCGGCCTTTCATACGCGGCTTAGAACCCCTTTCCACCGCCGCACGTGCCAAGAGCCGAACCGGAGGCTGCGACGCAGCTGCCAGGTTGTGGGGCAATACAGGCGATCTTCGGGCAGACATGCGTGCAGCTCGTTTGATAAGTATGCAGAGCGTTCAGGTATGCTTCGTTCGCGCTGTTGCTGCCTGTTGCAACGAATTCGACCAGAACCGGGCAGCATAATCCCTCGAGTGTGCCTGCGCACTCCAGCCCCGGCTTGTCTGATCCGGTATTGCAGGCCTGAGCTACAGCGAGTGTGCTTTGAACCAGAGCGAGCAGCGCGCTACAGTCTGCGCTGCTCGCTCCGCCGCTGGCTCCTCCCGAGCCCGTTCCTCCGTTGCCACCAGCGCACTGCGCAGGGCAAGCTTGGCCGCTCAGCTCATTGACGCAGTGTCCACAGGCGGCGGGCCCGCAGCACGCTTGACCGGCTCCGCACAGCTTTCCACCGCATAATTGGCCGCTGGCTCCGCCTGAAGCCTGCCCACCCGAGCCGCCGTTGCCTGAAGGGCACGACACGACCTCCCAGCCGCACGAGCCGTTGTCGCGCTTCAAGCAGCGGCCAGTTGGTCCGGCAATGCTGCCATCGTCGCATACGTAGTTTGGCAATCCCAGTTGGGGTCCGCAGTCGGAGTCGGGGCAGAGCGCGCTGGTTCCGCCAGCGCCTTGGCCAGCACTGCTGGTCCCGGCACTGTTGGTCCCAGCACTGTTGGTCCCAGCACTGTTGGTCCCGGCACTGTTGGTCCCGGCACTGTTGGTCCCAGCGCCTTGTCCCGCACTGTTGGTCCCAGCGCCTTGTCCCGCACTGTTGGTCCCGGCGCTGCTTCCACCAGCGCCTTGTCCCGCGCTGTTGGCCCCGGCGCTCCCGGATCCAGCTTTTGCATCCCCCAGCGACAAAGGTTCGGCGCTGCTGCAGTCCGTAAGTAGCGTAGGCGCAAAAAGCAGTGAGGCCAGCAAAGCGGCGCGAACTGAGCGACGATGATTGAGCATGACGATCTCTGCCTTCTGTAGCGGCATATCCTGGAGTTGTAGATGGCCGAGTGCCAGCCATTCCGTTTCGAAATCAGCTATTGCGCGACGCAACTCCCGCGAATGCGGGCCGAAAGTGGCGAGCGTGGCATATCGTTCAAAAAGGTTCGTGCCGCCTCTCGCGCTTCTGCGATGCGACCGACCGCACACAAGGCCAGAATTCGAGCTGCAGAGCGCTCCGATTGCAGCTCGCCGTGCGCGAACCTCTGCCGCTGTTCTTCGACTAGCCGCAGCGCCTCCTGATTCTTGCCTTCCTTCAAGTTCCTTTGTACCTCCGCCAGGCCGCGCGCTTCGACGCTGAGTGTCGATGGTGGACCGCTCGGCACCGAACCACTTCGCGTCGCCGTGCGTTTTGATTCGGGGAGTTGCGGTGCCGGGAAAGTCGCACTTCCGGAGGCATCGGCGGCAACGGTGCGAGCGACGGGGACATCGCTTGCGGACGCGAGCGACCACTGGGCAGGACGTGGATCGACCTCCCGCTGGGAAACGCTCACGCGAGTCGGGGCGGCGGACGCCGCTTCCGGCTTTCGGAGCCGTGAGGCGGACGCTGCGCTCGTGGCCACAGCGACAGCTGGGGGGGCGACCGCTACGGCCACAGGAGCGAAGCCCGTGATGGATGTGCCGCTTGCGCGCGCTGCGGTGCTCGTTGCAACCGCGACTGTCCTGCTCGAGCCGCCGCGGGTGAGCGCATAGCCGAAAACGCCGACCGACCCGACGATCGCGAGTGAAGCCAGCCCTTTGAGCCCCAAACCCGCGACACCCGACCAGGCTGAGCCGCGTGCGAGTCCCGCGCGGGCGGTGTTCGCAGCACTGGTTACGGCAACCGCGACACCCGCTCGCAGCAGGACGTTGCGTAAAACCCGCTTTTTATCGGCTTCGCTCGGTTCGTATCCGGCGCGCGCTGCATCGAACAAGGATCGAGCTTCGTCGTTCAGATCGCTCATGGCTGGCTCCGCTCCTTGGCGCGCTGGCGGCCGAGTGAACGCGCGAAATCTTGGCGAGCGTTGCGCAAGCGAGTGTAAACGGTGTTTAGGTTCGTGGCGAGCAACTCTGCGATTTCTGGCACTGTCATCTGTTCGAGTTCGACCAGCACGAGCACCTCGCGTTTCTCATCGTCCAACGTGTCTAGCAGTCGATTGAGCAGGAGCACGGCTTCCTGCTGCTCGAGCTGCTGTACCGGGTTGGTCGCTTTGGGATCGCTGATCAGATCCGGCTCTAGCCCGCTAGGGAGCCCTTTGCGGAGTTGATTTCGGCGATAGTCCCGTGCGACACGAACCACGATTCCGTACACCCAGCTGCGCGCGAGCTGACCGCCGCGGAGGTCTGCGCGACGTCGATGAATGACTAAAAACACGTCTTGCGCTGCATCGGCCACGTTCGCGTTGCAGACGCCCAAGCGCCAAAGCGTACGCCAAACGAACGCGAAGTGTCCGTGGTAGAGCGCCTCGAACGACGGAACCGCCGCGCGATCCGGCTCTGCGTCGGTGGGCGATTCGACCGCTGCCAAAGGGGAAATCATCCGCGTCCTGCTATGGCCGTCGATTGGGAGTTCCGTTTCAAAAAATGACGTCGACGCCCAGCTGGGCTCTGCCGGCCAACAGCCCTGGGCGATATAGTTCCGCCCCGTTGATGTAAAACGCGTGCCGTCCAAGCACCACTGCTGCGATACCCAGGCCTCCGCGCAGCCGAATGTGCCCCGAAACTGGAAGCTGAATTTCGCTAGTGGCCTGGAATCCGAGACGAAAGCTGGCCGCATCTTGCGCCGTGGGTAGGCCGAAACCGCGTCCGGCGAGGTGTCCGAGCTCGGGACCCCCGCAAAACTCGATCCGCGGCAAGCCGTCTTTTGCCGCGATGCAGCCGGAGCCCGATAGCGACCACCAAGAGAAGTCGCCGCCGGTGGCTGGGCTTTGACTCAGCGTCTCGCGCTCGGGTCGCAGCCAGTACATACCCTCGAGGCTCGCCGACCAGCTTCGCGCAGTTACACCGGCGCGAGCACCGAGCGCCCAATCGAGCCCGGGCATCGTCCCGACATCGAACACCGCGGCGGCACCGAGTTTGAACTTGACGCGATGGTTCGAGTGCTGCCGTGAAGGATTCGCGCCTGAAGCGGTCGTTTCATGCATGCCGTTTTTAACTGCGTTTCGCGGGGGACGGCTACTCGGGCTGATCGCGAGCGCGAGCACCACGGCGCTGGCCTCCGCCACCTCATCGCAGCTGTTTCCCTCGAGTTGTCGTTCAGCTCCGTCATTCGAGGAGAGATGCGCGATGAAACGCCCTTGCTCCTGCTCGATCACGATGCTCGCCGAGTACGGCTTGGACCGGGCATCGGTTAGGCGTCGGACGGCGCGGAGCATGGCTTCCGCGGACGGGCATTCGAGTGGCGCCCGGTAGCTCAGTGTCAG
>Ga0164308_10000717_pt1 | contig 17948 bp, 17 predicted proteins | sample Whisoiple_246_MG_FD_109983 | JGI IMG/M metagenome (GOLD analysis project Ga0164308, IMG submission 109983) | Soil microbial communities amended with fresh organic matter from upstate New York, USA - Whitman soil sample_246_MG | ecosystem: Environmental > Terrestrial > Soil > Unclassified >...
CGCTGCTGCACAGCCCTTCTCGACGCGACAGGTGGCGCACTCCGCACTCGTCGGACCTAGGCCGCAAGGAACGAGGCACTGCGTGCGCGCACAGTCGACGTCCGCCCCATAGCAGGTCAGACACGAGTTGCTGAGCGGTTTGGAGTTTCCATGCGTGACCGCGTCTTGGATACACCCTGCGACGCAAGTCGCTTCATCGCTCATACCCAAGCAGCCCTTGCCGCACGTGCCCGCGACCAAAGGCATGTCGTTGGAGCAAACCGTGTTCACGTCGCTCGCGGACGAACAGCCCTTGCCGTCTGCCGTCTGGGCCAGGAATTCTTCGGGCGTGAACTCGGCGTTGTTGCCCAAGCATTGGGTGAGCGTGTTCCCACCATCGCCGCCCCCATCACTGTCACTGCCGCAGCCGATCGCTGAAAGCACCGCCGCCGTCGTCGCAACCACGAGCATGAAATAACGCCGCATTCGACACCTCCTCTAAAAGACGAGCCTAGTCCGTCGCTACTGCACTAAGCTAGTGGTAGCAGGCAGTGCGTTCCTAGCCATGCCCGCCATGGTTCGGAAGACTGCGGGCGACTGTAAGGTCGAGCCGGTGAGCCTCGTTTCCCTTTCGTCGGTAACGAACGGAGAAGAAACTCACTATGAAACTCAGCAAATTCCTGGCCTGTCTGTTGCTCCTACCTGTAGCTGCATGTGCGCGCACTTCCGCACCCGAACCTTCCGCACCGAGCACGCCATTCAGCAACAACGATGCGAGCAGTCGCGCCTACGCCGCGGGCCCGAGTGGTGAGGCCGAATTGCCCGCGACAGCGCCGCAAGCGGGCACCGCCCGCGGCGGCAACTACGACAGCGCGCCGGCCGCCGCGCCGCGTGCCTCTCGCCCAGGCTCGGCCGCGGGTTCCGCATATCAACCACCCGCAGAAAAAAAGGCCGAGGAGCGCCCGGGCCTCGGCACCACCTGGGGCGAAACGCGAACCAGCTATGTGTCGAATGCACCGTTCGAACGCGCGGACTACTCGCGACCGTTCGCAGTGGTCGCGTTGAATTACAACGATGACGCGGGCATTCAAGCGATGGCGCGACGGATGGGCAACTCTTATGCAAGTTTCGATCGGAGTGGGGTCGAAGCGGCGCAAGGTGCGGTCAGCGTGCGCTTGCTCGACGAGAGTGGCGCGCCTTTGCCGAGCGCGTACTTCGCGGGTCAAGACTACGTCGCCGGTGCAGACGGCCAGCGTTACGTGATTCAAATCGAAAACCACACCGGCAATCGCTTCGAAGCGGTGGCCACGGTCGACGGCCTCGATGTGATCGACGGGAAAGACGGCAACATCAGCAAGCGTGGCTACTTGATCGACCCATGGGGCACCCTGCAGATCGACGGCTTCCGCCGCAGTCAGTCCGCGGTCGCCGCGTTCCGCTTCGGGGCGGTGAAAGATTCCTATGCCGCTCGCAAGGGCAATGACCGAAACGTGGGTGTGATTGGCGTGGCCTTCTTCCACGAGCGCGGCAGCGTGTTGCCTTGGACCGAGCGTGAACTCCAGCGCCGCGAGTCCGCAAACCCGTTTCCGGGCGGCTTTGCCAGCCCGCCGCCCATGCGCTGAAAAGGCACTGACGATTGGCGGGACTTTCTCCGGGTCCCGCCGGTTACCGACGAACGAGCAGCTCAGGGCCGAGCTGCTCGTTCACTTTTGTGCATAGAATCCGACTATCGTGAAGACACAAGGGTTTTGGGTCTGGGCACTGTGCCTGTGCACGCTGCTCGCAGTGAGCTGCAAGAAGAAAGCTGACAGCAGCGCTGGCGGCGGTGCTGCCGCGGACGCGCCGGCAAAGCCGCGCGTCGCCGTCATCCCGAAGGGGACGACGCACGAGTTCTGGAAAGCCGTCCACGCGGGAGCGGAGAAGGCCGCCCGCGAGGTCAACGTGGAGGTGATCTGGAAAGGGCCGCTCAAAGAAGACGATCTCAAATCCCAGGTAGACCTGGTGCAGAGCTTCACCGCACAGGGAGTATCGGGCATCGTGCTTGCGCCGCTCAACGACACGGCGCTCGGCGCACCGGTGAAAGCGGCGACCGACGCCAAAGTGCCGGTAGTCATTTTCGACTCCGACCTGAAGGACAAATCTTACGTCAGCTTCGTCGCCACCGACAATCGCGCCGCCGGCAGGCTCGCGGGCGAGCGCATGGGAAAGTTGCTGGGCGGCAAAGGCAGCGTGTTGGTGCTCCGGTACCAAGAAGGTTCGGCCAGCACTTACAATCGAGAGGAAGGCTTTTTGGAGGCGATCCGCAAGTTCCCAGAGATCAAGATCGCCTCCGAAAATCGTTACGCGGGCGCAACCACCGAGACCGCTCACGCGGCCAGCGAGAATCTGCTGCTCGCGCAGAATGCAGCCAAAGGCACGATCAACGGCATCTTCACTCCGAATGAGTCGACCACCTTCGGCATGCTGCTCGCGCTGCAAAAAGCGGAGCTTGCCGGTAAGGTGCACTTCATCGGCTTCGATTCTTCGGACAAGCTCGTGGCAGGCGTGAACGCGGGCCAAATCGACGCGCTCGTACTGCAAGATCCGATGAAGATGGGCTACCTCGCGGTCAAAACCCTCGCCGCCCATTTGCAAAAGCAACCGATCGAAGCGCGCATCGACACCGGCGCAACGTTGGTCGATCGCGACAATCTGAAGAGCCCCGAGATCGCCGAGCTGGTGAAACCAAACCTGGCCAAGTGGCTCGACGCCCCATGACGGCCTTCCGAGTCGAGGCATGACCGAGAGCTCGGCCCCCGTATTGCTCCGCGTCGCCGATCTGAGCAAGAGCTTCGGCGCAACTCGAGCGCTTTCCAACGTCGAGCTGAGCTTGCGCGCTGGCGAAGTGCACGCGCTGTTGGGCGAGAACGGCGCGGGAAAAAGCACGTTGCTCAAGATCCTCGCGGGCACGCAGAGCGCCGACAGCGGTAGCCTGGAGCTCTTGGGGCGCCCGTACGCGCCGAGTACGCCGCAGCAAGCGCAAGCACTGGGGGTGGCGTTCGTCTCTCAAGAGCCAGCGCTGTGCCCCGATCTGAGCGTGGCCGAGAACATCTTGCTCGGCGCCCTGCCGGCTCGCTTCGGCTGGCTAGATCGCAAAGAGCAATACCGACGTGCCGGCGCCGCGCTCGCGCGCGTTCTGCCCGAGGGCGCACAGCTCCCCGATCTGGGGCAACGCGCGGGCGATCTGGGTCAAGGCGATCGACAGCTCGTCTGCTTGGCGCGCGCGCTCGCACAGGCGGAGTGCCGGATCTTGATTTTGGACGAGCCGACCAGCACGCTCAATTCGGGCGAGGCAGAGCGGCTGTTCGGCGTCGTGCGCGAGCTGACCAAGAACGGGATCGCCGTGTTGTACGTGTCGCACTTTCTGGAAGAGGTCGAGCGCATTGCCGACCGCTACACGGTGCTGCGCGATGGTAAGTTCGTGCACAGTGGCGAGATTGCGGGCACCGCGCGCGGCGAGCTCGTGAAACTGATGGCCGGTCGCGACGTGCAAGAGCTGTTTCCGCGCTCGGCGCGGAGTCCGGGTGAAGTCGTTTTGGATTTGCGAGATGTCGCGGGCCCCCGACTGCCCATCTTGGCCTCGCTGAGCCTTCGCAAGGGCGAAGTGCTCGGCATCGCCGGGCTGCTCGGCGCGGGTCGTACCGAGCTCGTACGTGCGATTTTTGGCTTGGACCGAGTGAAAAGCGGCACGCTGCGCGTCAAAGGAGTGCTTGGCCCGGCCTCCCCGGCAAGGCGCTTGGCCCAAGGGGTGGATCTGCTGAGCGAGGATCGCAAGGGACAAGGGTTGGCCGAAGCGCTCAGCTTGGGCGACAACATTACGCTCTCGACGCTCGACTCGCTCGGCTCGTTCGGACTCGTGAGCCCGAACAAGCGCGCGGCCATCGCGCAGAGCTACTTAGAACGCCTAGGCGTGCGCGCGCGCGGCCCAGAGCAGCTCGCGCGCGATCTGTCGGGTGGCAACCAACAAAAGATCTGCTTTGCGCGCCTACTCCAACACGGCGCCGACGTGCTCTTGCTCGACGAACCCACCCGCGGGGTGGACGTTGGCAGCCGCGCCGACTTGTACCGCATCATCGACGATCTCGCCGCGCGCGGCAACGCGGTGCTGATGATCTCGAGCTACCTCCCGGAGCTGCTCGGGGTCTGCGATCTCATCTCGGTGATGGTGCGCGGCAAGCTCGGGCCCGCACGGCCCGCGAGCGAACTCACCGAACACGCTCTTCTGCTCGAGGCCACTGGATGACGCAAATTCGCCGGCTATTCCGCACTCCCTGGCTCGGGCCGTTGCTCGCGCTGTTCGCGTTGTACGCTTTGTTCACGGTGCTAGCGCCCGACACCTTCGCGCGCCAAAGCAACCTGCAGACGATGCTGCGCCAGACCGCGGTCGTCGGGATTGCAGCGGTCGGAATGACCTTCACCATCGTGCTCGGCGGCATCGATCTGTCGGTGGGCTCCGCGGTGGCCTTGACGACCGTGGTGGTCGCCGAGTGCCTACGTGCGGGCATGGGACCACTTGCGTCCGCTACACTCGGTGTACTCACCGGCGGTGCGCTCGGCCTGTGCAACGGTGCGCTCGTCACGGGCCTGAAGATCTCCCCGTTCATCGTCACGTTGGGCACGATGAGCATGCTGCGTGGCGTGGCCAAAGGCATCGCTGACGAACAGAAGATCGACGCCGACCCGCGTGGCTTGGACAGCTTGATGCAAAGCCACGCTTCCTCCCTGCCCTTTCCCCCTGGTGTGTGGCTGATGCTCATCGCCACGCTGTTCGGCGTGGGCTTGCTCACCTACACAAAAATTGGCCGCCAAATCGTGGCCGTCGGCTCCAACACCGAAACCGCGCGCTTGTGCGGCATTTCCATCCCAAAAACGACGCTCTTCGTGTACGGGTTGAGCGGGCTTTTGGTCGGTCTTGCGGGAGTGTTGGAGTTCTCGACGCTCACCGTTGGCGATCCCACCGACTCCGTCGGACTCGAACTGGAGGTGATTGCGGCGGTCGTGATCGGCGGCGGCTCCCTCGCAGGTGGGCAAGGGTCGGCTTCCGGGACCTTGGTTGGCGCGCTGCTGCTAACGGTGATCAAAGCAGGCTGCACGCACCTCGGCCTGCCGAATTGGGTGCAGGAAATCTTCACCGGTTTCATCATCGTGGTCGCGATGAGCATCGACCGCCTGAGACAACGGGCGCGCTGAGCCCGCGAACGCCGATGGACGTGCGCTAGCGCGTTCCAGCGAATCGGCACGCTGCTATCCCAGCCCTCTAATTTGGCTGCAGAAATCGCGCAACCGAGCGCTCTGCCGCCCGAAGAGCGCCTAGACCTGGAGGCGAGAAGGGAACGGTGATAAATGATGAACGTGCCGCAAGCGCTCGACCCTGCCCGTTGGGGTGGCAAAGCCATGCCCGGCCAAGACGAGCTCCCGTACGACGACGGTGAGCCGATGGAAACGTTGTTTCATGACGCGCAAGATGCGCTCTTGAAAGACACGCTGCTCGACGCTTGGGCGGAACGGCGCGACTTCGTCGTCGGTGGCAACCTGTTCGTGTACTTCAGCGCGCATCAGGTCCGAAATAACGATTTTCGCGGGCCGGACGTGATGGTCGTGCTCGACGTGGATGGAACCAAGGAACGAAAGAGCTGGGTCGCGTGGGAAGAGGGCGGTCGGCTGCCGGACGTCGTGATCGAAGTGACATCCGAAAACACCGCTCACATCGACCGCGGCGAGAAGATGCGTATCTACTCGCAGATTTGGCACACCGGCGCGTACTTCATCTTCGATCCCGAGACCGAGCGACTCGAAGGCTTCAAGCTCGATGACACCGGTCGCCAATACACGCCGCTGTTGGCAGACGACAACGGCGACTTCGAAGTTGCCGCTTTGGGCCTGAAGCTCGGCTTGCGACAGACCGCGTACCGCCGTTTCGAACGGCGCTTCGTGCGTTGGCTCGACCCTTCCGGCCAAGCGTTGCCCACCGCCCAAGAGCGCGCCGAAGCCGAGCGCACTCGAGCCCAAGCCGAGCGCACCCGAGCCGACGCCGAGCGAGCCCGTGCCGACGCCGAGCGAACCCGTGCCGATGAACTCCAAGCCAGGCTGCGTGCGCTCGAAGGCAAGTAGGGCGAAAGCGAGCCGGCGCATTCCCGGTGTCGATCTAGGCGCTGCGCTGCGGACCTGCCTCTACCGCTCCTCGCTGGCATTCTCGAGCTGCGAGAAAACCCGCCGCTGCCAACGCGGCTGAACACGAGCGGCGATCCCACGAGCTCGCCACCGGACACTATCGCGTCCGCGATCACGCTCGCTGGCGTGCGCGCACCGCTTGCTCCGAGCCCTAGCCGGAGGTGTGCGTGCCGTTCGAGGAAGCGAGTGTGATTCTGGCAAGCGTTTCTCAGAACGAGCACCCCAAGCCTCAGGACCCCGGACGCTCGATGCCTACCAAGCGTAGGCCTCGCTCCGCTCCGAGATCATAGAAGTGGACCACGAGCGGACCGGGCGCGACGCCGTTTTGAACGCGCAGCTTCAAGTAGCGTTCAGGTGAGTCGTCAGGGAGCGAACGCGCGACGCGCGACTGTCCGAGCTCGACGCATATTTGGCCCATTGCTCCGGTGAGCACCTGAAGGTCCACCGAGTCGGCGCTGCCGCGGCGCAGCTCCGCACGATAGGCGAACGCCGAGGTCGGAAACGTGGCTGTGCTGCGAGCCAGGTCCGTCGCGCAGACGCGGCGGTCATTGACTTGTAGGTCCGCCAAGGGCGAGAGCTTGGAGAAGTAACGCTCGAGGAGGCGATGCTGCCTGGCCAGCAACACACGCACCAAGAACTCGGTGTGTGCCGGATTCGTGAAGTTCCCTACTCCAACGGCCGCTCGAATGTCTTCCGCCGCAAAGCGGGCGATGATGCGGGTGGCCCACGCGCCGTCGCGCTCGGTCATGCGCCCGAACGCGGGGTTTGGATACTCTCCGCGCCACTGTTCTGGATCGAAATCGCGTTCGCTGAAGTAGCCGAAGTTCGTCGCGCCGGGCGTGCGTTGGGCCCGCTCCCAGGGTCGCTCGATCGCACCGAAAGTCACGAAATCTTCGCCAATATAGCCAAAATCCAAAAGGTACGCGTGACCGAGCGATCGCGACACTGCATCGATGGTCCACTCGCTGCCGAAGCAATCACCCAAGTCGATGTACCAATGGCGCACGTAGCCGGGGCTCGTTCGATCGTCGGGACGCGAGGCAATCCAAGTGGACATGCTGTTCTGCTCGCGTGAATCGAAGTGATTCAGCCAGGCGGCAATCAAACGTGCCCCCCTGAGATCGCGGCGGTTTTCGTGGGCAATGACGTCGGACGGATCGTCATCACGCTTGCCGTCGTAGGTGAACGGCCCGAGCGGGACGCCGGGAAGCCAACGTGACGCGACCGCGCGATACAATTCCCCGCGCCGCCCCGATTGAGCCAGCATGCCGTCGAGCCGCTTTTGGTCGAACGGTCTGGCGGGGCCCACGTTGGCTTTGATGGTCAGTCCCGGCTTCAAGTGCAGGGCTGACTTCTTGAAATACACAACGCTGTCACACGGCGCCCACCAACCAGCAGCGTAGTAAAAACGCGCGGCGATCGCCGCCGCCCCGGTGGCTCGTTCGGCCTGAGCGTCATCGGTTTTTAGTAGGTACTTCTGGCCATGGATGTTGACCCGGAATCCAGGGTTTGCGCCATTGTCTTTGCCGCGGTCGACGAGCCAACTTCCAGCGGGCGGGTCGGACTCGAGCTCGGGCCCTTCCGCACAATAACCGTGCGCGACCTCGGCGGTCGTCATCGGGTGTGCACCGATTCGATTGGTGAACCAACTGGAGTCCGGAACTTCGTCGAAAGCGTTCACGTTTTCGGCCTCGCCGTACGAGTCGACCTGAAAGAACTTCGACACGGGGCGAAAGATCGAGTTGTCGACTGCATCCCAGGAAAACGACGATTCGTAGAGTTCGGGCGCGCAGGCGGCCGCTGGGAGACCGCGCTCGTCACTGCTCGACGAGCAATCCACTCGAACGGTGTCGAGATCTTGGTCGCGCAACACCGGCGCGCGCAGCCGAAACGTGCGCGGATCATGGACGCACCCGGACGACCAGAGCGCAGCAAAGAGCCAGCATGCGAGGCGAAGCGACGAGTGTCTAGAAGCCATGGTGGGAGCCAATCACGAGGCGAAAAGAGGAGTAGCGAAACCCGTTGCCAAGGGGATCCGTCGCACCGGCAACCAAGATCTCCAGGCCTGAATCCGGCGAACCGTTCGAGCGAATGCCAATGGCCGTGCTCAAGCGCAGCAGAGCTGGCTCGAAACCGTCGAAGTGGGGACCAAAGACATTGCCCACGTCGGCCTGTACGACGCCGTTCAAGTAGTACCAGACGGGCCAAGTGTATTGCGCCCTCGCCACGAGTGAACTGCGATCGATCAGCCTTCCTTGCAGGTAGCCGCGCATGGGCTTGTTTCCACCGAGCGATACCTGGTCGGTGAACGGCACCGTTCCGCGCAAAGGGTCGATCAATTCCGCGTTGACGCCGAGCCCGAAGACTCGGCCCCCACCCGCGTCGAGTGCAGCGCCCGCGCTGGCGCCATATGCCATCCAGGCGCGTGTTTCGTGTGACCCGCCCGCGGGAGCGAACACGCCCTCGCCGTGTCCGTCCAAACGGACGCCGGAGCCGTTTTCCGGCCGCGGGCGGCGCGAGTCGAACGCCAGCGAGAGCCCTTGAAATTCGGCGATGTAGCCATCACCCAGGCCCGGCGGCTCGGGGATCGAGCCACTCGCGACCGCATCGTAGATGGACTGCGAACCACAACAAGTGCCCGTCCCGAAGCTGAGCGTTCTCATGCCGATGCGAGTGGTCAGCGCGCTGGAACGCCAGAAATCATAGCGATACCCAAGGGAGAACTGCGAGGTCATTGCTTGATAGCGCAGCCGCGGGCTGCTCGGGCTCTCCGGCCCGACGCCGTAGAAAGGAAGATCCTTACGACGCACGAATTGCCCTTCGAAGCTCACCGCCTGTGAGTCGCTCAGGCTGTATTCATCGACGACGCGCGCAGTCACCCAGTCGGGACCCCAAAACCCGAAATGCACGCGCAGCGAGTTCGGCTCGGCGATGAAGTACTTCCAGCCGAAGTTGAAACCAATGCTCGGCTTGAGCCCGAAATCGAAGAGCGCCGACGGGAACAAGGTAATTTGGCGGCGCTCTCCGAAGGTGAAGAACCCAATCACCTGTTCTGGCCACTGATCTCTTTCCGCGGTCCGCGTCAGCGCGCCGATCGGTTGGCGCACGACATATTCGCTGACGAGCCAGGGCGGAAACAACACCACCCGCGGAACCCATAAGAGCGCAGGGCCAACCGTGGGCGGCGGTGGCCCTCCATAATCCTGCGGCTTCCGCTTTGCAGCGGCGTGCGTGCTGGCGGCCCAAAGGGTGAGCAGCGCGAAGAAGAGCATCCGCCAGCCGTTCGTGCTCCGCAGGAATCGAGTGAAGCCGGTCACGCTCTTTTTCGCGCGTCGTCCGCCACGGCGCACGATATCGCGACGCTCGAAGGAGTTCGCGCCAGAATTCCCGGGATTTACGCCTGCGGGGCTGACGCGTTCGATCGGGAGTTTCTGAGGATTTTCCAAGGCCCGCCTCAGAGGTTATCCTACTCCGAACCGAAATGGTGATTGAGTCACGCGCAAAGAGCCACGACGGAATCACCCTTCAGGGTGACTTGCTGACCGATCTCGGCGCCGCGACGTCCGCGTTGTTCGAGCGAGCGCCGTAAGCAGCAGCCACGAGTAAAAGCCGGCGCAGCGCTCGCAGTCTAGCGCGGGAAGTGTTCGACGTGGGTTTCCGCACTGCGCCCGAAGTACAACACGCGGCGGCCGAGGAAGGAGACCAAGTAGCCTGCACATCCGGCGTGTTTCACCTTATCGCAGAAGCCTCGGTAACTGTAGCCGGGCACGAGCGCCTGCGCCTCGCGGATTGCGGTCTGTATCACGCCCGTGTCGAATCGCGCGGCGACGGCGACCGCGCTGTCATGCGTTGGCAACTCGAGGGCTTCGCCGCTGGGCAGGTAGTACGTGGTCTGCCCCCGCCGCAGATCGACGAGATAGCCGTCGAAGCCGGCCTCGATCAACGCGCCCACGATTTGTGGGAAGGTCATGGTGCCGTTCTCGGCGCTTTCGAGACATCGTTGTGCGGTCGCTCGTTGGTTCGTGTCCATGGCAGGGGATTTCCTTTCAATTCGTGAGTTATTTGATGGGTCGGTCGAGTACTCGGAAGGGTGAGTGCATCCGTTGGTGATGCTGTCAGTCGACGGGGACCCCGGTGAGGCCCCGCCTTTCAACGATGTCCTTCAAAATACGCAGCAATTCGGCGCGTGCCTTCGGCGTCAGGTGATCGAAGAACTCTGCGTCGTTCGCGTCGGCGAGCGCGGCCAGTTTCGGCACGAGTGCGCGGCCGGCTACCGTCAGTGACAGCGTATGGGCTCGGCCATCGCTACGGTCGTCCTTGCGCGCCACCAGGCCCTTCGCGAGGAGCCGCTCCGATAGCTTGGAAATCGCCCCGCGTGTCATCCCCATGCGTTCGGCGAGGCGGCTCGGGGCCAGTGACTCGACGTCGAGGAGCTGGCGCATGAAGACCCACTCGGCGACCGTCACGCCGTGGGCCTCGACCTTTCGCGCAAAGGCTCGCGACACGTGATTGGACACGTAACGCAGCCAAAAGCCGACGTGCGAGGTGAGATCGGAGCTGGGTGCGGACCGGGGCATGATGGTTGACTAGGAAACTAGCACCCGATTGTTTCCTAGTCAACTACGTTCGAGAGGGCGCTGTCTCCTCGACTTCCTTCGATTCGCTGGGACGTTGCCGACGAGTGGTCTCGACCCGGTGCCCGAAGGGCAGCAGCCGAACCAAGCCCAGCAAGCGCGCGCCTCAGCAATGACGAAGCCCCGGGCAAAAGCAGCAGGAGCGCGCGCGACGGCTGCAGGTACTCGGGCTGTTGGCGTCGCGGCGCGCGACCTCCGGGAAGATCGAAACGTACTGTGCGAACACAGTACCTTCTTTCGCGCGATGGCGGTGCTCCGAGCCGAAGCGCAGGAGCGCTAGCGCTCGATCAGAACGCTGCCGCGTAGGTGATGTCGATCTTGTACTCGAGGGTGCCCGACTCCGGCACATTGACCACGCACAGGCCTTCACCGCTGCCCTGATTGCAGTACCAAGCTTCCCCGTCTTCGACGAAGACGCTATATTTGCCGGGGCTCAACGCGATTCGGTATTTGCCGTCAGTTCCCGAGTAGGTCTTGGCTCGCAGGGGGTCGCGAACGCTCGAATAGAGTCCCGCGACAAACGGGTGCGCGGCATCGTGCTCGACCGAGTCGGGGGTGACGGGCGCGTAGAAACGGAGCTCGCGCGCCACGGGCGTGGTCGTGCCCGATGATGAGCCGGTCGTGGGTTCGTGGTTGCCCTCGAGAAAGTTCACCTGACCAAAGAGTCCGGTCGCGGTGTCTGCGGCGGGACAGTACACGAGGGTGTCGATCAGATCCTCGGGACACTCTCGGCAACCGAAATTCATCTTCTCACCGTCGCAAGTGTCGGCGCACAGGTATGGGCGGAAGCAGGTCGAGCCCGCTCCGCTGCTGTCAGCTCCAGCGCTACTCGCACCCGCGCTGGAGCGCCCACCCTGAGCTCCTCCACCTGACGCACCGCCCGCGCCGCCGCCGGCTTGGGTGGCGCCGCCGCCGGGTTCGCTGGGCTGATTGCTGGTTGTGCCGTTCCCAGCTGTGCCACCAAGGACAGCGTGATCAGCCCCTCCGCACCCGACCAAGGCGACGACGCAAAATAGCGCTGCACTCCGCTTCATTGGGAACCCCATTTTCCTCAGATTTTCGCGATTAGCACGCTTTTCTGTGAGTTGGCGAGCCGCTGAGGGCGAGCAAGCAATATGCCAATGGTGACTGGGCAATCTTGGCGAGGCAATTCGTTCGAGTTCCAATCCTTTCTCGGGCTCGGCGCGCGTTAGTCCCAGGTTACGCTCCGCGCGAATGAACCGAACCGTGTTGGCGCGCGCTTTGATCGTCGCTTTTTCCGTGTCCGCTCTGACCTTGAGCTGCGGCCGCCAGGGGTGCCGCCCCCCTCCGTCCGACGCTGAGTTCAGGAACTCGCCAGAGGCCAAGGCCTGTCCGCCGAGCGAAGGCTTGATCGCGGACGGGGAGAACAACAGTAATCAGATCCCCACCATCAAGGGCCGCGGCGGCCATTGGTACACGTTCGTCGACGACAACGGTTCCACGATTACGCCCACCGCCGGCTCGCAAGGCGGCACGTTCGACATGTCCGAGGGTGGCGTCAACGGCTCCAAGTACGCGGCCCACATGAGCGGTACGGTCGGCAACGCCGAGACCGTATTCGCGGGTATGGCTCTGAACTTCGTCGATCCCAAGGGCACCTACGACGGCACCGCCTACAAGGGCATTTCGTTCTGGGCCAAGAAGTCGGGGAACTCGACGCGGAGGGTCCGGTTCAAGGTGCCGGACATCAACACCAATCCGGACGGCAAAGTGTGCAAAGAGTGTTACAACGATTTCGGCGCCGACCTGGTGTTGAGCGACGAGTGGAGCCTGTTCGTGCTTCCGTATGCCAGCCTGAGGCAAGTAAAAGGCTGGGGCTCGCCGCACACTGCGCGCATCGATTCATCCCGCATTTACGCGATCCAGTTCGAGGTCAACGACACGGGACAGCCCTACGACATCTGGGTCGACGACATCCAGTTCACCGGCTGTCCGTGATTCGTCCGCGCAACTAGACTCAGCATTCATCACATTCTCTTGCTATTGCTGCCTGGCATTTGGGTAAGCGGGCGCGGAAAGCCGCAGGGCGACGCGTAGCTCTCGTGGCGACTCCTCGAGGCGCTCTCTCCTCGACTTCGGATTCGCTCGGACGTCCCGACGAGAGTCCTCGTCGATCGAAAGATGCTGTGCGAACACAGTACCCTTTTCGCGCGGTGGCCGTGCTCCGCAGCGAATCGCGGAAGCGGTCTTTTCGAGAGCGAAATGCGATGAGTGCTCAGGCTGGTAGAAGGCGCCGTGACGGTTACGCATCGGCATCGAATCGTTCGACGGCCAAAGCAAACTGTGGTCGCTTCGTCCCGAGCCCAACGAGCTGCTCACGGAATTCCGCAGTGCGATCCTCCGACTCCAGCATGAGCATTGGTAGGTACTCCGCGACATCAAGCACATCGGCCAGCTCAACGCTCTTTCCGTCGTATGCCAAGCTCCTCGCCAGCACGAGCACTGCATTGATCGCCGCCAACGCACTACGCTGCTTTTCAATTGCAACCATTGGTCATGCTCCTCAGTAGTCGAGCGTCACCTGTGGTATCGGGGTCCCTCGTGCGCCCGGCTGAACAAGAATTCGCGGCGGCTTGGAGCCGCTCAGGGTCTGCTTCAACGTGTCGAGCCACCGAGATAGCGCCGATCCAGAAGCATCGATTCCGACCTTGGGAGATCTCAACGCGCCGATCGGCACTTCGTCGATCTTGCCGCCACTGCCGATGACTTCCGCCGCTATTGTCTGCCCGCCAGCTCGGCGGCTTTTCGCGCGCCGTACACCATCAAGAATTTCGAAAGTCTTCTCCGCGCCGGCACCTGCTCCCTGTGCGGCCTCTGCGGCTTCACGCTACCTCGACCTCACGAAAGGACCAACCGGTAAAACCTCCGTTCTCGAAGATCTCGCGCACTCTTTCCGACACGTACAGCGGGAAGGGATATTCGTTCAGCCGCAGGAAGTCTGTATCAAGGATTGTTTGCGCGACCAGCACAGGCCACCTAACAGCTCTAACCATTCCGCGTCGCTGAGGTATCACGTAGTCGTCAGGAAAGACGTCGAAGTCTGACTTGCTGCGGTCGAGCGCATCCACTCGGTGCAACACATTTAGGATGGCATACCCATCAATCCCGGTTCGATCGGGTCGGAACACCTCAATGGGCACGAATTCTGCCCCACGAACGACCGCGTTCGTCATTGCGTGCTGCACAGAGCCCGACAGAATAGGGAGATCGAGGTGATTTTGAAGCGCATCATCCGCGACGCCGTCGTGCTCTGGCTTGAATGCTGCTAGCCACAGCGTACTCTGCGATTGCTTCCACGGCTTACCCAACACGAACTCGTCTTCTTTACCGCCAGAAGCCGATGAAGAGCATAGGACCTTCCGCAACGAAGTCGGCGAAACGCACGCGCAGCGCCGTGATCGCGAGTTCGAGTGCGCTTTCATGGCGCGGGCCGAGGCGTACTCCCAGTGATCGGCTGCGGCGGGGGCACCGCGGCGTGGGATCCCGCGGCGGCACAGCACGAAGGCGCGCTCACGTACCACTTCGCGCCAAACACTGCATTGCCATTCGGAGCGATCGTGGCTTTCAGGGTTCAGCGGCGTGCTCAGTGCACAGCGTGCGACGGCGTAGCGAGTCCTCTTCATCCATGGGATTGAAGGCATAGACGTGGCGAACTCGACCCGAACTCGAAAAATCGATCGCGAGATAGCGCCAGACATCTTGGTACAAATGAAAGTCGGTCACGGTGCACGAACCGTCTTGAGTGGTTTCTTCGCCGGGCTGTGCCCCGCCGAGCGCGTAGAGCTCTCGCACCGCCAAGGCGAGCTGCGAGCGAAGGTTGGCTGAGCCTGCACAGGCATCGAGCAACAGAGACTCAATCACTTGGGTGTCTCCGCTGAAATCGGGCGACATCACGACGTTCAGCTCGAGCTGATCTTGAGCTTCGCGAGCCACGACCAGCACCGAGACCCACGGATATTCGAACTCACCGGTCCATAGCTCGGTGGCGTACAGCGCGAGTGGTTCGGTGAAGCGCTGCAACCGAGGTAGCGTCTGCTCTTGCCAGGGCACCGGACCTTCAGCTCCCCAGCGCTTGGGCAACAGCTCGAAGACGAATCTGAAGTTGGGCCGGGCTTCAGCGCGCTCCGAGGGGTCATCTTTGGCTCCGCTCTGCTCGGGCTCGCGGTACTTGAGCCTCAATGCTGCCTGAACGCGCTTCGACCGCTCACTTGCGTCGAGCGCGAAGAACGCGCCGCCGTTGGCAGCGACACGTGGCACACACGTTTCCGCGGACGCCACACCGACGGGCTGCGAGACGATGCGCGTCGCAGGCGTCACAACGACCGAAGGTGGCTTGCCAATGCTGGACGGCGGCGGCGCGCAAGCGACCGCGGCGTGAGCCGTCAGCAATAGCGCTGCGCGAGTCCACTTCATTACTGCTCGCCGAGGGCGGTTCGAGACGCAATCATCATCCATGAGCTGCAGGTTTGGACACCGCAGGTTGGGCAACCTTGGCGTTTCGCCCATCACCCACCAGAGAGCGGTCCCCGACTCCCCTCACCCCTCCGGCGTCAAAGCTCTTTTCACCAACTCCAATGCCGCCGCCCCAAACGGCAGCCCCAACGCCTGTTCATGGCCCTTGGCGCTCATCTTTTTCCAAGTCTTCCGCACCACCTCGATCACTTTGTCCGCCGGGTGCTTCTGGCAAAACTCCTCGAACTCGAACTCCAAGAAGGTCAGGCACAGCGCATCCTCCATCGTTTGAGTGTCCGGGTTGCTGTGTAGCCCTTGCTTCAGGTTGATGCGGCGCACGGCGTCGATCGTCTCGCGCTCGTAGCCGAGGCCTTCCAAGATGCGCGTCACCGTGTCCGCGTGAAACCGCCCGAGTTGAGTGCGCCATTGTAAGTAGCCAACGCGCCCCTCCGGGAACGAGTCGCGCGCGATGTGCCAGCGGCGAATGTGCTGGCAACGTGCGGCGAGGCGGAGTGCTTCAGAGGCGTTCGGGGCGAGCCGGTCGACCCAGACGGACAAGCGTTCGGCATCGACGAGTTCTCGCGGGCGTTCCACGCCGGCGACGCTGAGCTGGTGTGGATCTTCGGAGTTTTCGCGATCGAAGGCGGCGATTGCGGCTTGGAATCGTGCTGCGTCCACAGTGGCCATGACGCAGCACTCTTTACCATGCACCACTCCGCGCCCCGCGCTCGTTCGCGCGATCGGGCGAAAAACCGAACAAAAGGCGGCCTTCTGTGGACACCGCTGCGGCAAAGCGCACTAGACTGCGCGGCCATGCAATACCGCGCTCTGGGTCGCACTGGCCTCAATGTTTCCGCCGTGAGTTTCGGCGCCTGGGCCATCGGCGGCACCTGGGGGCCCGTCAGCGACGATGATTCGCTCAAGGCGCTGCATCGCGCGCTCGATCTCGGCGTGAACTTTTTCGACACGGCCGACGTCTATGGAGACGGTCACAGTGAGCGACTGCTGGCCCGATTGAAGCGAGAACGCGGTCCCATTTTTCACATCGCCACCAAGGCCGGTCGACGCCTGAACCCACACGTGGCGAGCGGCTACAACCGCGAGAATCTGACCGCGTTCATCGAGCGAAGCGCGAGCAACTTGGAGGTCGAGGCGCTCGATCTCCTGCAACTGCACTGTCCGCCGACCGACGTTTATTACATGCCGGAGGTGTTCGGCGTGCTGGATGATTTGAAGCGCGCGGGCAAGCTGAAGCACTACGGGGTGAGCGTGGAGCGTGTGGAGGAGGCGCTCAAGGCGATTGAGTACCCGGACGTGCAATCCGTGCAGATCATTTTCAATATTTTTCGGCAGCGGCCGGCAGACCACTTTTTGGCCGAAGCGCAGCGACGGAAGGTGGGTGTACTGGCACGCCTCCCCCTCTCTTCGGGGCTCTTGGGGGGGAAGATGAAGCACGGCCAGCAGTTCGCGGCCGACGATCATCGCGCGTTCAATCGTGAGGGCGCAGCGTTCGATCGCGGGGAGACGTTTTCCGGGTTCGATTTCGAGACCGGGCTCTCGGTGGTCGAGGTGCTACGCGCGTTGTTGCCGCCGAATATGTCATTGCCGCAATTTGCGCTGCGTTGGATCGACATGCACGACGCCATCACCTGTTCGATTCCGGGTGCCAAGCGCCCCGATCAGGTGGCGGAGAATGTCGCGGCTTCGGATTTACCGCCGCTGAGCAGCGAGGTGATGCGCCGCGTGAAGGAGATCTACGACGCGCGGATTCGCCCCGCGGTGCATCAGCGCTGGTGAGGGTCGGAGCGTTGCGCGCTTCGCGGCACGCAACGCGCTAGGCAGCGGCTCAGTCCGGCCGCGCACTGAGCTGAAGCAAGCGGCCAATGCGCGGTTTGCCCACGGTCAGGTCCGCGAGCGTGTGTTCATCGAGCGTGCGCAGGAACTGCTCGGTCGCATCGCGCAGGATGGCTTTGAGTCCGCAGGCAGGCGCGATCACACACGGTTGTTCGCCCGAGCGCAGGCACGCGACCACTCCGAGTTCCGGCTCCATGCCGCGCACGATCGAGCCGAGTTTGAGGGTGCTCGGATCGGCGAGCAGCCGCACTCCGCCGGTTTTGCCGCGCGTGGTTTCGACATAACCGAGCTCGGCGAGCTTTTGCACGACCTTGAGCAAATGGTTCAGTGAGATGCCGTAACTGTCACTGATTTCACCCACGGTGAGCTTTTCGGGCGCGACGCAGGCGAGCGCGATCAGCGTGCGGAAGGCATAGTCGGTGTAGGACGTGAGTTGCACGAGGGTCCGCGGGATCTTTACGCTACGCCGAATGCGGCGCGGCGAACGCATCACAATGAATGCGGCTCAGCGAGGCACCGGCCAGGTACGCGCGCTTTCTCAGTGATTGCACCAGGGTTGGCTGACCGCACAAAAATAGCCGATGCGTGTCGAGCTTGGGGTGGCGCTTCAAGACCACTTGATCGAGCGCGGCGAGTTCGAGCTGCCAACGGCCCTGGGGTCCGAGCTCACTCTCCGCGCCGGACAACACGCTCCCGAACAGCCGCAAGTTCGGTAATGACTCGCTGAGCGACTCGAGCTCGGCGCGCAGATAGATGCCCGATAGCTCGGGACTGCCGTGGAAGAGCGAGATTTCGCCG